>Ga0272448_1002843_pt1 | contig 21193 bp, 15 predicted proteins | sample YNPCB0191_FD_202220 | JGI IMG/M metagenome (GOLD analysis project Ga0272448, IMG submission 202220) | Hot spring sediment microbial communities from Yellowstone National Park, WY, United States - YNP-CB-019-1 | ecosystem: Environmental > Aquatic > Thermal springs > Hot (42-90C) > Sediment... | reverse complement strand
GGCTGCATCTTTACCTCGTTCCCGCAACGTCGCAGAACGATGCAATGTTTGACGGTCGGCGATTTGGCCAGCGCGGCATCGACGTTTTCCTTCAGCGGCAACTGTTTGCCGCGCCGCCAGGCGGCATCGGCAGTGATGATGAGCTTGGCTTTCGCGTCGTTATTGCGTTCGGCGACGGCTTCGGCCGCGAAACCGGCGAAGACCACCGAGTGGATCGCGCCGATGCGTGCGCAGGCAAGCATGGCGATGGCCAGTTCAGGCACCATTGGCAGATACATGGCCACCACGTCGCCTTGTCTGATCCCCATTTTTTTCAGGACGTTGGCGAACTTGCAAACCTCGCGGTGCAACATTTCGTAGGTTAAAACGCGGACATCACCCGGCTCGCCTTCCCAGATGAACGCGGCTTTATTTCGTCGATGGGTGTGCAGGTGTACGTCCAGGCAATTGTAGGAGACGTTCGTTTGCCCGCCGACAAACCATTTGGCGAACGGCATGTTCCACTCGAGGACTTTGGTATAGGGTTTGAACCAATGCAGCTCGCCGGCCAATTTGCCCCAGAACCCTTCAGGGTCTTCGTCGGCTTCGCGCCACATTTTTTCATATTGCTTCATGGAATTGATGCGTGCCTTGGCGACGAACTCTTTCGGCGGCGGGAAGAGTCGCTCTTCTTTCATTACGTTGACAATTTGCCCAGCTTTCGCTTCTGCCATTAGGGGTCTCCTCTAAGAAAAAAAGTCTTACATACTAAAGTTGAGAACGATATTTAATTCCAACCTACGAAACAATCCGGCGTTTTTTCCAGACTCTATAAACTTTTTCATTCTATAAATCCGGCAGGCTTTGTCAATGGCAGGCTTGGCCGAGGGGGGGTATTGCACCACGATAAGATTTACTGGTATATTTTAAAATTGGAAAATGCAATTTTAGTCTCCTGTCCGCTTACTCCCTGCCGAAAGCCCCACAAACTGTTTCAACAGCCTTTCTGAGGAGAATCTAGCATGGCATTATCCCGCAGACAATTCCTCGTAACAGGTTCGACCGTAGCTGTGGCAACACTGGGCTGGCCCCTGGCGGTATCCCGTTCAGCTTTCGGCGCGAATGAGGAGATACGCCTGGCTGTGGTCGGTTGCGGCATTCGCGGCAACGTTCACATTCAGCAGTTCGGACGGCAGCAGGGGGTGCGGATTGTCGCCGTCTGCGATCCCGACCGGGAACGTCTGGTGGCCGCCGCCAAAACTGTGGAAGCCCGTTTCGGCTACAAGCCGGAAACGTTTGTCGATGTACGGCGTCTGATGGAGCGGAAGGATTTTGACGTTGCGGCGGTGGCTACGATGCAATACTGGCACTCATTGCCGGTGATTTGGGCGTGTGAGACCGGCCGGCAAGTATATGTCGAAAAGCCGCTGGCGCATTTCATCTGGGAAGGCCGACAAATGGTCAACGCCGCCCGAAAGTATAACCGTCTGGTCCAGGTAGGGCTGCAAAGCCGTTCCTCGGAAACCGATCGGCAGGCCGAGGAGTACATTCGGTCAGGACAACTGGGAAAAATTCGCTACATCGTTTGTTTTGCCAACAAACCGCGAACCTCCATCGGCAAGCGTAAGGAGCCGCTGCAGATACCGGAAACTCTGGACTATGAGCTGTGGTGCGGCCCGGCGCGAAAGGAGCCGATCTACCGCGACCGCATCCAATATGATTGCAGCTTCACCTGGAACATGGGCGACGGCGAATCGTGCAACCAGGGCGTGCATGAGATCGACATTGCGCGGCGGTTGCTCGGCGAGCAGGGTTTGCCGCGCAGGGTGATGAGCATCGGCGGCCGGTTCGTTTTCCACGACGCCGGCGATGTGCCCAACACGCAAATCATCTACTACGATTTTGCCGCAGCGCCCGTGCTGTACGAAGTTCACAATCTCCGCGCCGTCAAAGGTTCGCAAGAAGTGCCTACTTATCGCGGCCAGATCACCGATGTTTGCGTACATTGCGAAGGCGGCTATGTAATGATGCACCGCGGAATTGTGTACGACCAAGAAGGCAAGACACTGCGGCAATTTTCCCGCACCCGCGATCACACCGCAGCGCATTTTGACAACTTTATTCAGGCCGTGCGGAGCGGCAAACAAACGGACCTGAATTGCGACATTCTGGAAGGGCACATTTCCACCAACATTTGCCATGCCGGTAACATTTCATATCGTTTAGGGCGGCCGGCCGGACTGGAAAAGGTCCGCGAGCAAATCGGCGATCTGCCGCCCTTCCAGGAAATGTTCGACCGCTATCTCCAGCATCTGGCCGCCCACGAAATCGATCCCGGCGAATCGATTCTGGGCCCCTGGCTGGAATGCGACTCTGCGCGCGAGTGCATTAAGGACAATGCCGAAGCCGACGCCCTGGTGAAAGGTTTTTACCGCGAGCCGTTCGTTGTGCCGGAAGTAAAGGTCTAGCTCGTTTGAGGATTGCGGACATGCCACTTTCCCGGCGGCAGTTTTTGTGCAAAGCTTCGGCAGCCGCGCTAGGATTAGGGGCGACAATGAAAAGCAAAGCTTTTGCTTCTACGGCCTCCGATAATAAGGTCGGCTTCGCCCATCTCGACGACCAGCTCCAGTTCCTCCGTCTAAAGGAACTGGTAGAGCAGGACAATCCAGGCTTGCGCATCTCGTTGGTCAAGATTGACGGCGAGGATGTGTTGCAATCACAAGAGGGCGGGATGCGGGTATTTTGGATTTTACGCGGCCGCGGCGAAGTCTTTCTCCCAAAAGGTTATCGCACCCAGGAAGGCGACGGCGACCCCCTCCCGAAAGAATACGCCCCTGACAAACCTTCGCCGGCGCTGGTGGAAAGGCTGCGCCTGATAAAGGAGCGTTTGGCGTCGGTTTCCAATGCAGCGCTGACGCCGGTAAGGGCGATTCTCGGGCGTTGGAAAGGCGAAATTTTTTCGGCAACTATCTCGGCGATCTCTGGACCCTGGAACACGCTGCGCGGCCCTGGGCCGACGATGAGCAAGTGGAAGCCGCCATCGCCGACCTCTTTCATCTCTACCGCGAAAATGGCTTTTCAACCAAGCAAACCGACTCTTTCGAGCCGGTGATGGTCGGCGACCAGATCATCGCCGCGGGCCAAGAAAAAGTTCGCGTCCGCGGCCGGCTGGAATGTCTCGCGATGGAACACGTGGACCGCAAGACGAGCCACGAGTCCACGGTCCGGCGTCTGCGATACCTGCTGGATACCGCCGGCGGCTGTAACCCCGACTTCGACCCTTTCCGACGCTTGCCGCTCACGTGGTATATGAACTATCCCGGCGAATCGGGGGATGGGCTGAATTGGGTCAACAGCCATGTGGTGAATATCCCCAGCGAAACTTCGCCTTCTCATTTCCACCCCCCCAAGGCGGTCGGCGGCGTACTGCCTCAGCGCGAAATGTATCTCGTGCTCGATCCGAGCGCCTATCAACTAAACACCTGGGGCCGGAAGCCCTCGCTGATTCTTTTTCCTGACCTGCGGGATTTGCGGCGCTATGAGCAAGTGCCGCTGGCGCCGGGCATGTTTGTGTACATTCCGCCAGGCACCGGCCATCGGGGGCTCGATGTGTTCGTCAATGTGTTGACGATTCCCGGCTTTCGGCCGCACAACGAGTATTACATGGACCGGGACATCCGTGAGCTTACCGGCGGGGCGGCGCCGTACAACGAAAATCTACTGAACGCAAAAAACTATCGTCGCATCGAGGATTTTCTCTAAAGATTACTTCCGCAGTGCTTCTTGTGCACGGCGGACGGCAGCCGCCGCCCATTGCTTATGCCCATATAGCTCGATTACAGCCCGATAGACGGCTTCGGCGCGTTCGGGGTCGGTGTTTCGCAAGGCGTCGGCGGCGTCCAGACGTTCCTGGAGCAGGGCGAGTTGTTCGGCGGCGTGTTTCTCGGATTGTTGCCGGAGTTGCGCCAGACGGCGGCGCACCAGCGTCAGGCATTGTCCTTCCGGCTCTTTGTCGTTGCCCGGGCGGTCGTAAAGATCGACGATGGCCTGGAGCTTCGCCCTCCCCAGTTCGGGATCGAGCCGCAGATAGTTGATGGCTTCCAGATAAGCTCTTTCGATGGGCTGAAGATTTTCGCTGCCGCCGAGCCCTTTCAACCGAAGTTCAAATCTTTTTTCCAGCCGGTAGAGGTCGATTTCCCGTTCGTACGTTCGGAGATGTGCGGCGCGCGGATCGCTGGAATAGCGGTTGAGGAACTCGCGGATGTCGTTTTCCGCCAAGAGGATGGATTCGATGGTTTCGTCGGCGGTTTTTGCGACGATGCGTTTGTAGAGCGCATCGGCTGAAGGCGGCTGTAAGAACCACCAGGCGACAAGCCCCAGAAGCAAAAGACTGCCGGCCAACGCCCAGGTTTGCAGGGAGATCAGTGCCGGACGCGGTTCTTCTTCCTCTCCGACACGCCCCAATTCCTCCTCGCTTACCACGACGAACCGTCCGCTCGTTGCGGCGGCCGGCGCTGAGGCGGCTTTGTCGGCTGCCTGTTCCGGAGGAGCCGCGATGGGATATTCATCCGCGGCCATACTCTTTTCGGTCAAGGCCAGCGTCGGCGGCAGGTCGTCCGCCGGCGTTTCCGTGGCGGAAGTTTCCGATAAGGCAATCGGCGGGACGGTCCGATCAGGGAAGAACCAGGCGGCGTCTGCCGGCAATGTTTCGCCCTCCAAACTCAAAGCACGCAACATCGCTTCCAGTCGTCGGGCGAGAAGGTCCGCATTGACGATCCGCCGTGCCGGGTCTTTTTCTAACAGTTGCCCAATGATTTGCTCCATCTCGGCAGGCACGTCGGCGGCATATTTCCGCAGCGGCTCCGGCTGCTCGAAGCGTTGTTTCTGAAGCATCTCCAGCAACGACTTGGCGCGAAACGGCGGTCGCTGGGCCAGCAGGGCATACATCACAGCGCCCAGGCTGTAGAGGTCCGCCCGCGCATCGACGGGTCGGCCTTCAGCTTGTTCGGGCGACATGTATTCCGCCGTACCCAGCACGCTGCCGGCGCTGGTCAGCCGACTATAGCCGAACAGCCTGGCAATGCCGAAATCGGAAAGCTTCACCTGCCCGTCGGATTTCAGCAGGAGATTGCCGGGCTTGATGTCGCGGTGGATAATGCCGCGGTCGTGGGCGTGGCGCAGGGCGCGGCAGATTTGAATGGTCAGGCGTGCCACTTCGCGCCAATCAAAACGCCGGCCGCGGCGCAGCTCCTCTTCCAGACTATTGCCATCGACCAGCTCCATGGCGTAGAACAGGTGACCGTCCTGCTCGCCGAAACCAAACAGACGGACGATGTTCGGATGGTTGAGTTTTTTGAGGGTTTCGATTTCGGCTTCGAAACGGCTGCGAAAACCTTCTTCGCCGGCCAGAGCGGCGGCCAGAAGTTTCACGGCTGCCGGTTCGCCCGTCTCGCTGTGTACGCCCTCATAGACCGTGCCCATGCCTCCGCGGCCGAGCTTGCCGACGATGCGATAAGGACCAAGCCGTTCGATTTCCATGAGATTCGGTGAATCGTAAAAGAAAAAACGTGTCTCTTGAAAAAGAGTAACGCCAGGGACAGCTTTCTCTTGAGTGTATCACGCCGGCTCGAAAATTGCCAGCCGCGCGAAGCATACCCCACCCCCGCGCAGCACTCCTCACGGATGGACAAACTTCGGTGTAAAATAAGGCTTTGGGATAGAGAACCGGCCAAAGGGTCTGCATTGGCGATGGAACTTTGCGGCGTGCTGAATTTGAATAAGCCTCCCGGCGTCAGTTCGCGGCGGGTGGTGGACGTGGTCCAGCGTTTGGCCCGCCCGGCCATAGTGGGCCATGCCGGTACGCTGGACCCGTTGGCCGAAGGCGTGTTGCTGGTCTGTGCAGGTCGGGCGACACGACTTATACCATACTTGCATCGCTTGCCCAAAAAGTATCTGGCCACGTTCCTCTTAGGCCGGTGGAGTCGGAGCGACGATATTGAGGAGGAAGTGGTCGAAACGCCCAATGCGCCAACGCCCACGCCGGCGGAGCTTCAGGCCGCAGCCGCGCGGTTTGTAGGCCGATATGAACAGCGGCCGCCGGCCTTCTCGGCCGTCAAGATCGCCGGACGCAGGGCGTACAAACTCGCCAGAGAAGGGCACACGCCTGAGCTGTCTCCAAAGCCGGTGGAGATTTATCGCCTCGAAGTTAAGGATTACCGGTATCCCTGCTTGACGCTGGAGGTGGAGTGCAGCGGCGGGACGTACATTCGGGCGTTAGGGCGCGACCTGGCGCAGACGCTCGGCACTACGGCCGTGATGTCGGCTTTGAAACGATCGGCCGTCGGCGGGTTTACCTGGGAACAAGCCGTGGAGCCGGCGCGTCTGGACCGAAATAACTGGCGGCGCTGGTTGCAGCCGCCGCTTCGTGCGGTTAATTATTTGCCGCAGGTTCAACTGTCCGCGGAGCAGGTGCGGTGTTTGGCCGACGGACGGCCCTTGAAACTGGATGCTTGCTTGCCGACCGACGACAAGTTTTTTGGTTCGCAAAGAGAATTGGCCGCCGTGGACCGCTCCGGCCGTTTGGCGGCGATACTCGAGCGCGACGCCGCCGGCCTGTGGCGCGCCAAACTAAAATTGTTTTCGATACCGGGTGCCGATTAGCAGCGGATGCGGTCGCGACGGAGCGCGTTCAATGAACGCCCCCTGGATTGCAATCCAGGGGCGTTAGAAATACCTGCTGAAATATATGCAATCCAGGGGTGTTGAAAATGAATGATAGAACGAATGTGGATGGAATAGGACAGGACGGAGCACGTCTCTCCACAAACAAATAAAATAGGGCGGCAAACCATGCGGCTTGCCGCCCTAAAAAATCACGTTTCAATCGGCTCAGCCCATCCGTGATACTCTCATTGTCCGGTTAGCAGCTTGTCAGGCACACCGTCGGCCATACTGCCGGCAAAGGCAAAGACAGCTACGTCCATGGAGTCGCTAAGGAAGCGAACAGAGCCGTCGGCCAGACCGAAGTTAGCTCCATTAGAGTGCTCGCTGCCGGGCGACATAAAGAAGTAGTTATTCATTATCTTGCCGCTTGTCATCGGTGCGGTAACGAACAACGTGGCAGCACCGCCCACCGCCCAACCGTCCTTGCTAGGCGTGGTGACAGTGGTGGCCGAACCGCCTTCAGGCGTCACTTGAATCGTGACGTTACTGGGGAAGGGATAAAAGCGTTGCACTTCACCGGTCATGATGGTATTGGATGTACCATCACGAATCGAGGCAAAAGTGGCGCTCTTATTAACTTCGCCAAAAATGCCCAAACTGTTCGACTGGCTATTTGTAATGGTGTAATTAGGGACGGTGAAAAATGGGCTAAGCTGTTGTCTAAAGGAGCTTGGAGAAGCGAACTCAAAAGCTGCGTGACGACCGGCACATCCGCCGTAGTCGGTTCCCCCACCCGTCCACGTCGAAGGCACGTTCAGCAGCATCTGGTCGTCCTGCCCAGGTCGCAGTGCGCTACGACGCGTCGGGCAATACAATCCTTTCACATCTAGTTGAGCAAGAGCTGCATTTCCGCGAACGTTCGAAGCATAATTCCACTTTTTGCTGATGGTATCACCTTCCATAAACGGCAAAGTTCGCAATATCCAGCTCGTCCCGTGACGGTAAGTCATACTACTGTTGCCAGCCTCGCCCCATACATCGACGGGATAGGTAACTGGATCCGGCGTGGGATAGACACCCAAGCCGACAATCGTTCCCGGCGGGAAGACCTTGTTCGCCTGGGCATAGTTGTGTAACGCCAGACCGATTTGCTTCAGGTTGTTGTTGCACTGCGCTCTGCGGGCCGCTTCGCGGGCCGCTTGAACTGCCGGTAATAGCAGTGCGATCAAGATGGCGATGATCGTAATAACGACCAACAATTCCACCAACGTAAACGCTTTCCGCTTGCCTCTTCGGGAATACATAGACATGTTCCTCCAGAACCGAAAAAAGGACATACAAAAAATACCTTCGCCGGACATCGGCGACATACCAAATATAGATTATCAGCTTTTTAATGAGAAAAGCAATAGGCAGACAAAAGTTTTTTAACATAAACGGAACAGCGAGTCGATATTGCCCACAAAAAGCTATATCTGCACCCCTCTTTTGCTGGGATCAGGCGGCTTAGGGCGCGATAATTCGTGGTTATAAGAGCGTAATTCTGCGGTTAGGGGTTGGAGCGGGCTTTGCCGGTGCTGTCTTGGACCGCAACGATTTGCTAGCATGGCTTAGCGGCAGGTAATTCCTGGAAATATCCGAACTCCTAAAGCATGGCCGACTCTCCAGCAAAAAACCTCGTTCAGCTACAAGAAAAGGCACTAATAAGGCCGACGCCGGCGCGGTTCTCGTGGGCTGCTCTGGCGGCGGCGCTGCTGGTCGGGCCGGCAATCGGCTTAGGCTGGGCATGGACGGCGGAAGCGCTCCAAGACTACTTCGCTCCGCCAGGGATTTTTCCACTGCTCATAGGCGTATTCTGCGGTCTGACCGTGGTTGTCCTCGTGCGGTATTTGCAGTTCGGCCATCGACAGACAATCTTTCTCGCCGTCGTGCTTACTGCCCTCGTGGCCGCCGTGGGCAGGGAGTATCTTGCCTTTCGCACGTGGTGCTGCCTGAAAGAATCGCTGCCGATCATCGCTCCCGGTGAGACTGACACCAGGGAGAGCCACCGCGAGCAGGCTCGGTTGAGTTTCGATAATTTTTTGCGCGACGAAGCCCAGCAAGGCCGAACGCTGTTCACCACCTATGCGGACCGGCGATGGGCGGTTTGGTTGAGCTGCGCAATAGAAGGTTTGTTGCTGATTTTTTCCGCGCTGGCCGTGAGTCTGCCGGCGGTTGTGGCGCCCTATTGCGGGCGGTGCGGTTCATGGTATCGTACGGAAATCAGCATCCGCCTGGACCCAATTACGGCGGAACGTTTGGCGACGCTCATAGACTTAGAACTGCGCAAGGTGCCGCGTCCGCCGCGATGCCGGCTGTCGATCTGTCAGGGCCGCTGCGGTCCGGCAAGGTTGGAACTAAGTTGGGAACGAGCTTACGGCACTGTGGAGCTCCTGCGGCTGTGGCTCGAGAAGGAGCAGTTTCAAGCGGCGGCCGCATTGCTGGAAAACGTCCAGAAAGTCGTCAAGAAAAAGGCCGGTGGAAACGTGGGATAACCCGCTATGTCCGAGATAATCGGCGTCGGGACCGACATTACAGAATGCCTGCGCATCGCCCGAATGATCGAGCGGCACGGCGAGTTGTTTATTGAACGGGTTTACACGCCGGAGGAAGTCAAATACTGCCGCGACCGCAAGCAGGCCACGCAGCATTTCACCGGTCGTTGGGCGGCAAAGGAAGCCGTCCTCAAAGCCTTGGGCACAGGCTGGCGCCGCGGCATCTCCTGGCGCGACATCGAGATTCGCAATACGCCGGGCGGGCAGCCGGTGGTGGCCGTTCGCGGCGGCTTGCGCGAGGTGGTCGAACAGCTCGGCGTGGCCGAGATCCATGTCAGCATCTCACACTGCCGCACACACGCCGTGGCCGTCGCCATCGCCGTCGGTAAATCGCCGAGCAAGGAGAAGAGCTAAGCAGCGGCGGCACGGGGGCGGCTTCTCGCCCTGCTATCCGGCCTTGTGAATCTCTTTCATTTTCGGTTCCAAGTAGCTGACGGCGCCCGCCAGAGTAGCAAGTTGCGCATAATCTCCTTCGGGGATTTGCACCCGATACCGCTTCCGCAACTCCATGATGATGTCCAGGAAGTCCATGCTGTCCAGGGCCAGTTGGTCGCGGAGCGGCTGATCATCCTTCAGCTTCGAGAGGTCTTCTTCCGGCGTGATGTCGTGGAGTATTTCGAGAATCGTATCCCTGATTTCAGCAGCCGTCATCGTAAGCATCTCCCATTCATCGTCGGCTATTCATGTTAGCGAAAAGCCGGCAAGCTTGCCAGACGTCCGACCGCATCGTGAGAAAACTCAAACCCGCCGGACAATCACAACGGAGTTTATGCCCAACATGCCGAAAGAGTTGTTGAGGATGGTTTTCACACCTTTTGTTTCTCGCGGCTGTTGGGCCACGAGGCCTGGCAGATGGCAAAGCGGGTCGGGCCGATCGAGATTGATGGTCGGGTGGCAAAGGCCGTCGTCGAAGGCGGGCAGGTTGCCGGCCAACTCCAGGGCGCCGGCGGCGCCCATCGCGTGCCCGATAAAACTTTTGGTGTTGTTAAAGAGGGTGTGATTGTGCTCTTCGCCCCAGATCGCCCGTAGCGCCGCGCACTCTTGCACGTCGCCGCTTACCGTGCCTGTGGCGTGCGTACTGACGATGTCGATCTCCGGCGGTTCAAGTTTCGCCCGACGGAGCGCCAGCCGGATACATTCCGCCTGACGCTGTGCATCGGGCAAGACGGGATCGCGGGCGTCGCTATTCATGGCGTAGGCGATAATTTCGCCGTAAAGTTTCGCTCCGCGGCGTCGGGCATCGTCAAGGCGTTCGAGGACAAACAGGCAGCCGCCTTCGGCCACCACCACGCCGTTGCGGTCCAGGTCGAAGGGTCGTGAAGCTTTCGCAGGTTCAGGATGCGTAGCCAAGGCGCCCTGGCTGCGAAAACCGGCAAAGACGCCGAAAGAACGGATGCTTTCCGAAACGCCGCCGCAGAGTGTGAGGCGGCATTCGCCGAGGCGCAACATCTGCACACCCTGTATCAGCCCGACATTGCCTGCCGCGCACGCCGCACCAAGAGTGTAGTGGGGGCCGGTAATGCCCAGGTTAAGCGAAACCTCGCCGGCCGGATTGTTGGCCACGGTGCGGGGGTTGTGATGATGCGACCAGTACTGAAGATCGTAGTCGAAGGTCTTCAGGAGATATATTTCGTTTTCAGTCTCCACAGGACCATGCTCGGTCACGCCGATATAAACGCCGACTTCGGCCGCATCGATGTTTTCCCAATCCAGACCGGCGTCGGCGACGGCCTCGTGGGCACAATAGATGGCGATACTACCCGCCCGCGTGCTCCGGCGAAGGTCCTTTTTCGATTGATACTTCAGTTCGTCAAAGTTGCAGACGCCGGCGGGTGTATGACCGAGATAGCGGGTTTCGAAATCGATAACGCCGCTGCGGCCTTCTAAGAGCGCACGGCGAAACTCCGGCAAAGAATTGCCGTTCGGCGCCGTCAAACCTACGCCGGTAATGACAATACGTTGCGAATCCGGCAGTTCCACAATCGAATTATCGTTTCAAGCCTTACGCCGGTAAGGTCGTCTAAAGCAGCAGGGCATGGGTTATAGTTTCCCGGACCATCAGGCCCGCACACGTTGGTACCAGCCGAGGCTGGGCACGTCGCGAGGATCGTCCTGGCCTTCGCGGAACAGCCGCACGCCCGCAAGCCGGCAGAACCGCCCCACGTCCTTTTCGTGCTCGCCGTAGAAGATCACGCGGTGCAATCCGCTGGTCCAGTTCAGGAGGATTTTTTCCGCGTTGTCCACGCGCACTACGAGCTTGGTGCGGCAGCCGCGATCCAGGAGCGGACTTTGCACCGCCTCGCCGGTGGAATACAAAAGGACGTCCGGGCCGATCAATCGCGCCATCGTAACCTTCTGCCCGACAGGCAGTTTCACCTGCAACACGGCACTCTTGTTATCCTCCAGGTGGCTGCGGATGATGTAAGGATGCGAAGGCCCATCGGGACCGAGCATCTTTGTCGCCGCGACACAATGGGCGTGAAGAATGGTGTTGTTGGAGAGGTCGAAGCACGGGTCGGACACAAAGCCCGGCCTACCCACCATATACACGAAAATCAGGTGCGTCATGGTGGAATAGAGGTCGGCCTCGCAAACGCCGCCCAGCCCGCGATTATTCAGCCGACAAAAGCCCCAGCAGGGATAACCCATATTGCTGTTCAACAAACCCATGCCTAAGCAATTGATGGTAATGACATCCGCCTGGAGCTGAGCAACCATTTTTTCTACAGCCAGGGCCATGCGTGCGGCCTTGAGCAAATCCTCGCGGGAGGGTTCCACGACCTTTTCCGCGCCGCTTACCCACCAGTTCATGTCGGCTTCGACATCCGCATCGGGTATGGAATTGTAGGCCTCTTCCAGGTCCTTCGGCCCCAAGGAAACAATCTCCGTGCCGAACTTCTCTTTAATGGCCTTAACATAAGCTGCGTCGGCTGGGTGTTGGCTGACATGTAAAACTTTCGCCCGTTTCAGCCGTGCAAGTGCCCTGACAGGCCGGAGGGCCGGCACGATGTCCTCATACTTGCTGCTAGCTACGAGCTCAAATCGCTTTCCTTCCTTCTGCTGCATCGCGGCCGCCGTGCACCATTCATGGCCGCAAAACGGCTCCGAAAACCAGACCAGCGGCAAACCCAGCTCCAGCAGGCTGTTGATTGTCTTTCGCGCACCCATCGTCAATTGCAGGAACAGGATGCCGTCGGCGCCCTGGAGCTTTTCCTTAGCCTGGGCGAATTTATCTTCATTATCCACTACGCCGCAGTCGATCCATTCGACATCGGGGAGCTGGGGCTGAATGCGGGCGAGTTCTCCTTCCACCCGCCGACGCTCGGCATCGACATCCACCGTATCTTTCGGCCAGGATGGGTGCTCGTATCCGAAATACACCTTGCCGAGGCGAAGTTTCGGCGGGGTAGGAGTCGGTTGAGCGTCTGCCGCAAAGATGGGCCAAGTGGTGAGAGTACTCATTGCAGCAGCACCGGCTGCCGTACCTTCCAAAAACGATCGCCGCGAAATACCGTTTTTCATAATCACTCTCCACTGAAGAAAAAACTTTAATCAGGGTCGGATTTCTTCCTTCCGAATGTCAAGCCGGAAGCCCTTCCGGTTCGCGCAAGGCTTGAGCGGTTCCGCCCGACGCTTCAAGAGGTATTTTATTCGTTTCAATCAAGAAAAGAAACCCGTTCGGAAAAATCGGAAAACTCGTCAATTCAGGTATTTCCGGCAAAACATCGTCTCCGAGCGTAGAGGCAGGGAAGCTTCCGGCAAAAAAATTCTGGAAAGCCGCGAAACCTTTGAGGATAATGAGAGTTGATACCTTAAGGGCAAGCATGGCGTTCGATTTTTTCTTGGAGGCAGCCACTGTGTTGCAAGGGTATCGCTCTCTAAAAAGAAGCTCAAGAAAAAGCCGTTTTGCATCCTCATTTCGTAGAAAACCACTGTATCGCCGCAGCTTGATGATCGAGCCGCTGGAATCACGGCATCTGCTGTCTGTTTCTTTGGCGCCGATACCTGACCAGACTTTGCTCTCGGGCGCCGGTTTGTGTCTGGCGCTGGACGGCTGGAGCGAAGGCGGCAATCCGCTCACCTATACCGTAGAAGTTTCCGACGCCGTGCTCAGCAATCCCTCGATTGCCGACCCACAGCTTAGCGCAGTCATCCCGACAGGCAATCCCAGTTTGCGGCTTTTAATCTCTTCGCCCGAAAACGGTATCGACGGCGAGATGGTCTTTCAATTGTTCCAGGACCTGACGCCGGAAACCGTCTCGCAAATCACGGCCTTGGCCAACAGCGGATTTTACGACGGCCTGACGTTCCATCGCGTCATCGACGGCTTCATGATTCAAGGCGGCGACCCGAACGGCGACGGCACCGGCGGGCCGGGCTTTAAGTTCGACGACGAATTCCACGCCGAGTTGCAGTTTACAACGGCGGGCTTGCTGGCGATGGCCAACAGCGGCGATGATACCAACGGCTCGCAATTTTTCATCACCGACACCGCTACCCGCTGGCTCGATTTCCAGCATACGATTTTCGGTTTTCTCACCGCCGGCGATGATGTGCGAAGGCAGATTAGCACCGTCGCAACCGACGCCGGCAACAAGCCGCTCCACGATGTGGTGATTACCAGCGCCACGATCTTTTACGACACGGAAAACGGTGTGCTACGACTCTTTGCGCCCGAAGGCACCACCGGCACGGCAGTCATTACCGTTACCGTTACCGACAGCGTAACCGGCGAAACAGCCGGCCAAAGTTTCCTCCTGACCCTAGAAGCCGACACGAGTAACAGTGCACCGTTCCTCGGCAAAATCGATCCTATCGTAACCGACGCCGACACGCCTATTACGTTCAACATTCCGGCCACGGACGTGGAAGGCGATGCGATGTACTTCGCCGGTCAGGTAACGCCGTACAACGCCAACTTGACGCTCACGGTAAATAGTGCGACAGGCGAGGCCACGCTTACACCGAGAAATGGCGTTTATGGCGTTTTCAGCATTATCCTGGGCGTAAGCACGGCTACGCCCAATACGTATGACACGCAATACGTGCCGGTCTATATCAATCCTCCGGCGCCTGGAAGCATCAGTCTTGCGCCGACTTCCGATACCGGCAGCAGCTCCGCGGACGGCATCACCAGCCTGAACAACTCCGGCGGAGTGGGCCTGGAGTTTACGATTGATGGGGTCATTCCCGGCGCGGTGGTGCAAGTTTTTGCCGGCGACGTGCTTCTCGGCGAGGCCGTGGCCGCAGGGAGCACGATAACAATTACGACCGACGGCGCGACAATGCTGGCCGACGGCGTGTATCAAATCACCGCCCGACAAACCCTGACCGATCAAACAGTTGACGTAGGCAATCTGCATACGACCACGGACCTGCAAAGCGCCTTTTCGTCGGCGTTTAGTCTTACGATAGATACCACGCCGCCGGAGTTCACTTCCACGCCGATTACTACGGCGTATGAAGCCGGCGTGTATAACTACCAACCGAGCGTTTCGGATGAGACAACAGTGCTGTTCAGTCTGACGGAAGCCCCGACGGACATGACGATCAGCTCGCTGACAGGCCTGATTACCTGGTGGCCCGTGAGCGCGGTTTCCGGCGAGACGGTCAACGTAACCGTCAAAGCGACGGACGCGGCAGGCAATTCTACTGAACAGTCTTTCAGTATCGACATTTTGCCGCCGAATACGGAGCCGGTGCTGACGCCGGCTGCGCCGCTCATGGCCGTTACGGATGAAGACACCCCGACGACAGTCCCCCTGGCTTCGTTTATCAACCACGGCGCCGGCACGACCACGATCACCGACGCCGACGAAGATGCCGTAGTAGGCGGGATTGTCGTTATTGGGCTGACGGGCAACGGGACATGGGAGTATTCACTCGACGGTGTAAACTTCACGGCCATCGGCGACGTGTCGGAAACTTCGGCCTTGCTCCTGTCCTCTAGTGCTTCCCTGCGATACTTGCCGGATGGGTGCAACGGCGAAACGGCGACCATCACCTACCGTGCCTGGGACGCCACTGCCGGGGCGGCCGGAACTAAAATGGATGCCTCTACGGTCGGAGAGCATGGGCCTTTCAGCGCCGAAACGGATACGGCCACACTGACTGTAACCGATGTGAACGATGCGCCGATCCTGACGCCGGCTGCTCCCAGCCTGGGCGGGACCGACTCGATTACGTCGATCACCATTCCTCTGACAGGTTCTTTCATCAATAACGGCTACGGCACGACGATTATCACCGAAGTTGACGAGTACTATGTTACGCTCGGCGGCATCGCCCTGGTCGGCGCTTCCGGCAACGGCGTTTGGCAATACTCGCTGGACGGGACGACCTTCACGCCCATCGGCGCAGTGTCGGAAAGTTCGGCCTTGCTGTTACCGGCTACCGCCAAGCTGCGCTACGTTCCCGACGGCGTGAACAGTGAAACGGCAACCATCACCTATCGCGCCTGGGATACCACGAGCGGCGTCGGCGGCACGCGGGTGGACCTCTCCGGCTCAGGCGCCGCCGGCGGCGCGACGGCCTTCAGTCTCGCCTCGGACACCGCTACGCTGAACGTTACCGCAGCGGCCGTAAGCAGTATCTCCGGCTACGTCTATATCGACGCCGACAACGACGGACTGCGGTTTACGGCCGACGGGCGTCCTCAGGCGGCCATTGCCGGGGTTACCATCAAGCTCCTTCGCCGCAACAGCTCCGGCAATTGGGTGGTGATTGCCACGACCACCACCGCCGCGGACGGCTCCTATCTCTTCACCAACCTGCCGGCAGGCACGTATAAAATCCAGGAAGTTCAGCCGGCTGCCTATCTCGACGGCAAGGATACGTTGGGGAAAGTTGCCGGACAGGAACGGGGAACGGTCGGGCAAGATGAGTTCCAATTGCAACTTGGCGGCGGCGAAGAAGCTGTGGAATACAACTTCGGCGAGCTAGGGCTTAAGCCTGGGGCGATCTCCTTGCGCCTCTTGCTGGCTTCGTCCGAGAGTTCGACTCAATATACGCCTTCGCAAGGCTCTTCGCCGTCCGCTCAGCCGGTAATCGTCACTCCACCAAGCAACGGAACCCAGCCCGGCGAAGAACGGCCGCCTGATGAAGAGACGCCGCCGGAGGACGAGACGCCGCCGGGCGGCTATTCGATTACGGCCGTTGACCAATATATCAACGCTGAAAAGGCGGCTTCGACCGGCTTCACCTTCGCCGACGCAGAAGTCGGTGCCACCTACATCTACATCATTACCAGCAGCGGCGGCGGGGAAAGCCTCTTCGGTGGTGGCACGATTACCTCCGCCACGCAACAGATAACCGGTATTGATGTCTCTTCACTGCCGGACGGCACCCTGACCTTCAGCGTCACGCTCACCGATGCAGCAGGTAACATCGGTCCCACGGTATCTGCCACGGCGGAGCTGGACCGGCAGGCGCCGAGCGGCTACTCCATCGAGCTGGCATTTACGGCAATAAACTCTGAAAATGCTGCCAACACTTTTATCCGTGTGCTCAATGCCGAACCTTTTACTACTTACACTTATACTGTTGTAAGCAGCGGCGGCGAGGGGACCGTCAACGGCAGCGGAACCGGCTACCTCACTGAGTATTGGATTTCCGACATCGACGTTTCTGCGTTGCCGGACGGGGAATTGACCTACAGCCTGACGCTCATGGATGCGGCAGGCAATGTCGGACCCGTAGTTACCGCTTCGGCCATACTCGATCGCTCGGCTGTTGACGCGGCAATGGAAGAGGAAGACGACTGGCTTGAAGAATAGCCTTAGAAGCGATACTCAAAGCCGAAGTTCAGCCCTTGCGCCCAATAGTCGCTAAGCACAAAAAGCGGCTGCGGGGCAGGATAGCCGGATAGACTGCCGGGCGGAAATTGCGAGGGGTTCAAGCTGTCGTCGATCTGCTCGGCAGGCCGAACAACGCGGCTCCAATAAAGGAATGTGTAGCCGAACGTGGCCTTCAACCGGCACGTTAAATCGTAGCCTACGGTTACCCCAAGCTCTGGGATGACCGAAAAGCCTTCCTGCTTGTAGTCGCCGATGTTGCTCTCTAGAGCCGACATGCCGCCGGTATAGCTGACCGTCGATTGTCCTGGCACGGTAACAGTCGTGCCGCCGTTGACGATAAGCCGCGAGCGCGTGCCGCCGAGGGCCAGTTTCGCCAGCACTTCCAGCGACCAGCGGCAGTATTGTCCTTTGGCGACGATGCCGAACTCGCCGCCGTGGAACTCGTTGCGGGCGTCGAACACGTCGAACACCTCCATCACGGTTCCTACCGGAACTTGCTCTATGGGGTTGGTGAATGTAGTTGAGGAAGCGATAGAAAGGTTCTCATAGAAGCGTCCGTACCGATAACCCAACAGGAAATCCACCTGGCTTTCACATTCCCGCCAGAGGACGTAGCGATAAAGCGCGGCGACGGATTCCAGTTCGCTGTCCGTAGAAACGTTTACCCAACCCTCGCGGCGATCAGGATAGGTCAACACCACGGCATCCTGAGTAAACCTTTGAGCGTTATAAAACGGTCGGGCGAGTATGGGATGGTCCACGCTGGTCAAATCATAGCCTGTGCTTTGGCTGCCCAGGAAAAAGTACGTAGCTTCGATGCCTTCATCCTGGCATGGCGTCCACCACCAACCGAGCGTGAAGCGTGCGCCGGAGCGCAGCGGCTCCGTGACGCTGCCGCCGACCAGGACGCTCGTGCCTGGCGCTCCGATCACACCGGCCTCGTTAATTGACGTGCCTTCGGGACTGGTAGTAACCAGCGTCGGCAGCTCGACGGCTTTTCCCCACCACATGAGATATTCGCCGCGAAACCGGAGCCGAGAAGCGAAAGGGGACCAACAGGTCGGGCAAGCCCAATCGCCGCATTCGTCGCAAGTGAGGCCGCAAGCGACATCGCCGCAATCGCCGACGCCGCAATCGGATTGCACGGCCTCTTCGGGCATATTGCCGGGGTTAAGTTCTCCCCCCTGCATGTTCGGCTCTGCTACCAATTGTTCAGCTGATTGCTGCTTGGCCTCCGGCGGAGAGTCCCCCGCGATAATCGCACCGGCCGGATACACTCGCGGCGAAGGCTGCAATTCCGGCGGAAGTTGCCAGGGCGCCACGACGGCCAAATCGGATTGTGCCACTGCCGCAGGAGTAAAGAGAAAGCAGCAGGCGGCAAGGATAGTAATCAGGCACACAACAGCCATGGCAAAGCGGTTAGTGAAAGCAGTTAAGAATGGAGAACAAGTGGGAGCACTGCCGGCACTGACAGCAGAGGCGAAATAGGGTCGCATGGTACAAACCTTTCCGGTTTATGCGCCCCCCTGATGACAAACTCGAAAAGCTCTCGACTTCGGCCGTTTTATCGGCGGAACAAACCGCAAACTTGATACTTTTTCCCAATTTTGCCCTTTTTGACAGGGAGTTAAACCTGATGAAAAAAAGGGGCGGCAAAAATGTAACTTATTGCGATATAAATAGTTACGATAAATACAGAGGTTTTTTCGGCGTCGGACCCTTGAGGACAATCAGAAGGCTTCTTAACCCGCTTTAGACTACTACGCAACTCGTTTGCAGAACAGGCTTTAGATGTCGTAGTATCGGGCGATTTCCCAGGGGTGGGGCACTTTTTGCATGTCCGAAATGTCCTTCTTCTTCGTCGCAATAAACTTGTCCAATAGATGCTCGGGGAATACGCCTCGATAAACCAGCCAGTCGCGATCGCGCCGCAAGGCGTCCAGGGCCGTTTCCAGGTTGGAAGGAAAGGATTTAATCTTTTCGAGCTGCGCCGGCGGCAAATCATAGAGATTCGTTTCATAGGGGCCGAAGCCTTCCTTCACCGGATCAATCCGCCGCCGCACGCCGTCCAAGCCCGCCATGATGATCGCCGCATAGGCCAGATAGGGATTGCACGTGGCGTCGATCGTGCGGAACTCGAAACGGCGCTCCTGCGGGTCTTTGACATAGGCGGGCACCCGAATCGCTGCCGATCGGTTGCCTTCGGCGAAGACGGCCTTTACGGGCGCCTCAAAGCCGGGTATCAACCGCCGATATGAATTGGTCGTGGGATTCGTCAGCGCCACCAGCGAATCGGGATGCGAAAGCAGACCGCCGATAAACTGCAACGCCGTCGGGCTGAGCCGGTACAGGCCGGTATCGTCGTTGAAAATATTGCGCCCCTCTTTCAACAGAAATAGATGCACGTGCATGCCGCTGCCGGCTTCGCCCGGAATGAGCTTGGGAATGAAGGTGATGATTTTTCCGTGTTTTCGCGCAATACGATGGCAGATGTGCTTGGCCAAGGTGGTGGCGTCGGCCATGAACTCGACCGGCAGGAAATTAAATTCGATCTCGGATTGCGAACTGCCGACTTCGTGGTGATGGTATTTCACTTCCAGACCGAGCCGCTTGAAAGCCCTACAGATTTCGTTCCGCAAGGCGAAGTGGTGATCGTTCGGCTCGGAACGGAAGTAGCCGCGATTGCTGTAGATGCGGTAGAGTTCGGCGCCGCCGGGCGGGCTGGCCAACTCGCTGCTCTCCACGCGATAGGAAGATTCCCGTGTGGTCATCGTGCTGAAGAGTTCGTCAAGAATGTAAAACTCCAGCTCCAGTCCGATATGCACTGCATCCGCGATGCCTTCTTCACGCAGCACCTTGACTGCCTTCCAGACAATGCGGCGGGGGTCTTGAGTGAAGCTCTCCTCGGTGCCGATGTCCAAAATGCTGCACAGAAAGTACAACGTCCTGGATTCCGGCTCGACCGGATCGAGAAAGGCGAAACTCAAGTCCGGCTTGATGAGCATATCCGAACGGTCCACCGGAGCAAACCCAAGGTTCGAAGCATCGATGCCGATACCCTCGCAAACGGTCTTTTCGGTAAAATTTTCGGCAGGTATGGTTACATTACGAAACCGCCCATCAATATCCGAAACATAAAAGGAGACAAACTCCAACTGTTGTTCGTCCAGAAACCGGCGGACTTCGGAAACATCTTGAAAGCTGAGCACGTTTTACGCCTCCGGAGAGCTAGATGATTGAAACTCAAAAATTCCCTTCGCAACGCCCAAGATAGAGGCAAAACCCGCTGAAATCAAGCCGCCAGGCGTATATCGCATTTCCTCCCTTGCGTGCTTTCAGGAAAAGCTTATACTTACAGGTTTGCAATATGTTGGATAAGAATCGGCTTTTATCGAGGAACTATCATGGGACAGCAATGCGAGGTTTGCGGCAAAAAGCCGGTGCTAGGAAATCGCGTTACTCATCGCGGTAAGCCCAAATATCTCGGCGGCGTAGGCACAAAAGTTACCGGCATTTCCCGGCGCAAGTTCAAGCCTAATCTTCAACGTGTGCGTGTCAGCCTGCCCAACGGCACACGGAAAACCATGCGCGTCTGCACTCGTTGTATTCGCAGCGGCGCGGTGTCCAAGCGTATCGTGCGTCATCCGTTTAAGGTTTCTAAAGCAGACGAGGAAAAAGGCTGATTCTCGCGGCGCACTTCACAGGCAACGCAACGGTGCGGCATCAGCCGACCTCGGCGAACAAGGCTTCAACAAATTCATCTGCATCAAAAGGGGCCAGGTCTGTAGCCTTTTCGCCCACGCCGACGAACTTCACCGGCAGCCCGACCTGCTTGCGAATGGCCACGACGACGCCTCCTTTGGCCGTGCCGTCGAGCTTGGCGAGGACCAGTCCGGTACACTTTACGGCGTCAGTGAAGTGCCTGGCCTGGCTGATGCCGTTCTGTCCGGTGGTGGCGTCGAGCACCAGCAGGACTTCGTGAGGGGCATCCGGCACTTGCTTGCCCAGCACACGATGAATCTTGCTCAGTTGCTGCATCAGGCCGTGCTGCGTCTGCAATCGTCCCGCGGTATCGACGATGCAAACGTCGGCGGCGGTTTCCAGGGCGCGGGCGACAGTGCGATGGGCTACACTGGCGGGATCGCTGCCGCTGGGGCCGGT
>Ga0272448_1002842_pt1 | contig 21199 bp, 17 predicted proteins | sample YNPCB0191_FD_202220 | JGI IMG/M metagenome (GOLD analysis project Ga0272448, IMG submission 202220) | Hot spring sediment microbial communities from Yellowstone National Park, WY, United States - YNP-CB-019-1 | ecosystem: Environmental > Aquatic > Thermal springs > Hot (42-90C) > Sediment... | reverse complement strand
TAGATGAAAAATGGAGGAGGTACAAAATGAGAAAAATCTTGTTACCTATGGTCACTCTACTCGTATTATCCGTGATGTTAATAGCTCCAACGATGGCAAAGACCGAAGCACCGTACAGCTCTCACATCGAAAGTGCCTTGGTCGATCCTGGCAAGCAATGGGTCACCGAGGACGGCATTCTACACATTCGGGATTCTTACTGGAAGGGCACAGAGGTAGGCACACTTGGCAACGGCATCTTTGAGGATTGGTTATCTTTTAACATCAATTTGGCAACTGGTGAAGGAACCTTCAGCGGACATTGGTTATTAACCTACGAGGGGCGCGGCACAATTTCGGGGAGCGCAAGAGGCACAATCTCAATGGGATACTTAATCAATGGAATGTTCATTGGCACACACGGCACCAGCGAGTTCGAGCATGTACAGAAAAAGGGTTCTCTGAACGGAATGCTGGTGGATCCAACGCATACTGTGATAGAAGCTGTAGGCACAGTTTTCTATCCATAGAAACAAGGAGCATTAAATACAACTAAGACAAACCAAGACCCTTTTTTTCTAAACTTGTCAATCAGGTTTGTAAGAGAGTAATGACTTGAATAATGATGTTTGCGCAACAGGCAGAGGCCTTGGATAAGCTTCCAATGGATTTCCTAGAACAGCATCGGGCATTGAAGTACTAATCCTGAAGTAAATTTTCTCCTTTGACGAAGCCATGTTGACAAGTCAATTGAGTAGCACCATGGAATCTTTTGAAGCTATAGCTAAACGAGTTGGACTTTCTGAGGAAAAAACAAATATGCGGTTGCCAAGTATGGCCAAATACGTAGCCCTGAGGCGGCCATCCTGTAGGGGTTCGCAGGTTCAAATCACAAGTCATCATAACTAAACCGAGAGTTTGAACGTCATCCTGACCGGGGTTGTTGGTAGCCCGGGAGAGATTCGAACTCTCGTCGGCGGGTCCAAAGCCCGCTATGCTTGGCCACTACACCACCGGGCTTTAGTTCCGTATGTACTGGTACGTTCTAAGCATGTATTTTTCATTAAAACCTTTCCTTTATTTTTTGTTTCGGACTGTTGAGGGCTTAGTGTTTAAAGCCTACCGTTTGGGGTATGTGTTTTTTGAGTATGATGGAGCCTTTGCTATGTTCGTTTTCAGGGTTCAACATTCCATTGTTCTGTGTGTTTTTTTATGTTTGTTCTTGCGTATTGGCTAATTTGAATCCTGTTTACCCAACCATAAAGCTTATATATTAGCACTGTGCGTTAGCTTAGTTTGCGCGGGGCCGAATGTGCTGTTTTCTCAGCCTGTATGAGAATTGGTGACGGTTCTACGCGGTTAGTGGTTGGAGTGTCCAAAGTTGAGTTCAAATAAGAAGGATAATCAGCCGCGTCAGCGGCTAGTAGACAAGTGTCCTGAATGTGGTAGTGAAAACCTTGTTCATGATTACGACACAGGCGAAACCGTTTGCGGCGACTGTGGATTAGTGTTATACGAACAAATGATGGATAAAGGTCCTGAGTGGCGAGCCTTTACGCAGGAAGAGAAGGCTTCAAGAAGCCGAGTAGGTGTGCCCACGTCCTACTCAGTGCATGACAAAGGTTTATCTACGGCTATCAGTCAGGTAGACCGCGACGCCTTCGGCAGAAAGTTGCCTCTGTCCACACGGTTGCAGATGTGGCGGTTGCGGAAGTGGCAGATACGTTCAAGAGTGCATTCTTCAATAGACAGGAACCTTGCGCAGGCCATGGCTGAACTGGACCGTTTATCCGACAAGGTTTACATTCCACCGCCAATCAAGGAGAAAGCTGCCGTCATCTACCGGAAGGCTTTGGATAAAGGCTTGGTTCGCGGGCGGTCGATTGCGGCGATAGCTGCTGCCGCGCTCTACGCTGCATGCAGGGGAAGCGGAACGCCGCGTACGCTGCGGGAAATTGCTGAGGCAAGCCTTGTTGACAGGAAAGATGTTGCACGTTGCTACAGGCTGTTACTGCGTGAGCTTGAAGTGCACATGCCCATAGCTGACCCATTGACGTACGTCTCGAAGATTGCTGAGCGCACAGGAATCTCGGGTAAGACGCAGGGTCTTGCAATACAGATTCTTCGTGACGCGCGCAAGAAACGTGCAGCTGCGGGCAAAGACCCGATGGGCTTGGCTGCGGCGGCGCTGTACATTGCCTGCCTGCAGGGAGGCGAAAAAAAGACCCAGAAGGATATCGCGGAGGCTGCAGGCGTTACTGAGGTAACTGTTAGGAACCGCTACAAAACCTTGAAGAAACAGTTAAACCTTGAACTCCCAGACTAGACATTTTCTACGTGTCTTCTTCTTTTTTCTCTTCTTCGAGTTCCATAACAATTGGACCGACGTATCCGCATTTGGTGCAAACGTACTTTTTAGGCGTTAACCAAATATCTAGTCCCGTTGACAGTTTAATGTCTGGGTTACCGCATCTTGGACAATAGATCAGCGTTGGCCTCTTGTGCTTCAGCGTCCGGAGTACTTCACGCGTATTTTCGAACAGTTTCATTTCATGAATTCTCCTATTACTGAACGGCTACTGACGTTCTATGTTTTCCTCTGGGTAGCCTGCTTTGATGAGAAATTCCCTGACTTTGTCGCGGTGGTCCCCCTGTAGCATTATCTGACCATTTTTAGAGGTTCCGCCACATGCACAGTACGCCTTAAGCTTCTGCGCCATCGATGAAAGATCCGTGTTCTTGTCGTCGATGCCGTCGATTATCGTTGTCGGCCTGCCAAATTTCCTAGTTTCAAGCCGAATGCGAATCCTTTGCTGCTCCTTCTCGATTTCGCCGCAGACACATAAGTCCTTGGGAAGTCCGCATCGTGGACAAACTTCAGCCATGACTCTCTGAACTCAATTGGCAGTGGCGATATATAAGAGTTTCAAGCCAAAGACTCCGCCAGACCAACGCAGAACGTCTTATTCGGATTCAACCCTCTTGTTTAAGCCTTTGTAGCATTTTAGTCTAACAGCTTTCATTAGATCGTGCTTTCTCTGTCCACCATGGTCGTTAACGCTGATTTTCAAACCTGTGTAACCGTTTTCCAGCGAGAGCAGCGACCGAAGTAACTGTAAGCGCTAGCGCCAGCGCAAGAAACGTGGGGTACTCCTGTATCACGGTTATTCGGCTGGACGGATGCGGGTAACTTATGTAGAAGTATGTGTTCTGTTCGTCCGTCAAGTTATGTGGTTTGTAGAGCACGCCGTTCAATATGAGCGTGCAATTGTCTCTCCAGACGTCGTGGATTAGCTTGTTGGGCACAGTGACCCTGCAGAAGCCCGTTGTGCCCGCTGGTCCAGAAGCGTTGAAGCTGATTTCGTTTATTCCTATGCGGATCTCCGTCAGTGTTGAGTTGCTTTCCACTTCCACGTGGAGTACGCTTCCATCCAAGCTTCCAGCCTCAAAAACTTGTACAGGCGCGGCCAACGGATAGAGGTCATAGTAGAAGTAGGCTTCGTCAATTATTCCGTCGCTTCCAGGCAGTCCTTGAGAAACGCCCATGTAGACGTCTTTTCCGCTGTAGTCATCCCAGTAGTTGCCGCCAGATGGGTAGTTGATGCTCCATTCGTTTGTGCCTCCCCAGTTGCCTGGATGAATTCGGCAACGCATGAAGTTATTATGATATATTACGTTATCAGAAGTGCTTACCAGATGCAGCGATTCGTAACTGGAAATCCAGTTTCCTTGGATACGGTTATACTTTGACTGTTCCATCCAAATCCCTTGAGCTCCGACGGTAATGTTGTTTCCGATGACTGTGGTGACAGACGAGTAATAAGTGCGAATTCCAATGTCACCCATCTGCACTTGATTGAAAGATAACGCGTTCCCGTCTGAACCGTCGATTAGGTAGATGCCCACTTGGTTGTTTATCAAGCTGTTCCTGTTTACGCGGGAATCTGTTGTGTGCGCAAGGAGAAGCCCGCACAAGTTGTCCCTCAAGCTCAGGCCTTCAACTGTTACGTTTCTCGAGTTGACTATTCCCAGATAGCCAACGTTTGGAAATGTAGAAGGGTTGACGACAAGGTTAGCTTGGTTCATCAAATAGTAGACTGGTTTTCCGTTGACAGTGTTCGACGCGTCAATATCTATGGTGAAATCTTCAGCAGTGTAGCCGAAAACGCCGAAGTTGTAGTTTCCCCCTGAAATCACGTTTTTCCGGAGCGTGCAGTTCGGCGACTCGCTTAGGCTCATCCCCTTCCAGGCAGCGAGCACAATGTTGTTGGCGAAAAAGTTTCTAGGCGACTTCTCAACGTATATTGCGCTGTTCACGTTTGAGCGTAGCGTGTTTTCCGCGACTGCATTGTCTCGTGACCTGCTCAAAACTATGCCTTCATTGAACTGTGTGATCGTGTTGTTGCTGAGGTCAATTCCAGACGTATCGTCAAGTCTGATACCTGACAATGCGTCTTCCGCATTTTCAAGTTTGTTTCCCGAAACTTTGCCTGTTGAACACTGAGAAAGGAGTATGCCGAAAGAGTCAATTTTGCTGATTACGTTACCCGTTATGCTCACATTGACGCATTGTTCAGCTTTAACCCCGTGCGGGCACTCTTCGACAATGTTGCTTGTGAAGACACAGTTGTCTGCAGCGTCAACGTATATGCCTGCGCGGTCATACGCGGCTCTGCGTACAGTAATGTTCGCGATCGTGACGCTCGATGCGTTAACGTAGAACACGTTTCCCTTTGAAACCTCCATCTGAAACTCTTCCACGATGCCGGTCACCGTGGTGGTTGTAGCCGAGTCTCCGATGATTGAAACAGGCTTATTTACCACGATGTTTTCGTAATATCGTCCAGCACTGACAAGAATGGTGTCGCCTGTGTTAGCCGCGTTAACTGCGGATTGTATGCTCGGATAATCCTGCGGGACCATGAGAACTCTGGGCGTTGCACTCGTCGGTTTCAAGTTTATCATCAAACATGCTGACCAGATTACAAGAAGAGACGCCAAGACCAAAAAACCCGTTTTTCTGAACTGTTTCGTTTGCAACCATGAATGCCGCATCATCTGCAAAGCCTTATTCGACTGAGAACTAAAGATTGAAAATACGCTTTTCATCCATACTCTTCAATGTACAGAGGCTTCACGCATTATTTATACTTCTCTGCCCGTTCAGAGCTTGATTTTTGAGTTCGGCGCCATAGGTATTCCGTCGCATGTGATCCTCGCCTGTTAATCAGACGACTGCGTGTCTCCAACAGCGGCATAGACGAAAGAATCCGCCCGAGACCTTTCGCATCAGCTTCATTCCCGGCTACTGCCACCGAAGCCTTTTGTTTCTATTGCTACTAATTACTGGGAATGCGCGAGATGTGTAGCGCAAAAATGAAAATTTCTGACAGCGTGTAGAAAGGATTAAATCCTGTTTTCTGAAAGTAATAGGCTTATGACCAGTTTTCTATATTTTCTGAAAGAAGAAAACATGAGCATGTTCACGGACCTGTACGAGCTGACGATGTGCGCAAGCTACTTCGACAATGGAAAAACGGGTCCTGCAACATTTGACCTTTTCATCAGACGGCTTCCTAGAAATCGGTCGTATTTTCTATTCGCTGGATTAGAGCAAGTGCTGAAGTATCTTGAAAATATACGTTTCACCGACGAACATATCCGCTACCTTAGAAAGCAAGGCTTCAACGAGGCGTTCCTCGAATACTTGGAAAGCTTCCGCTTCACAGGAGACGTGTGGGCGATGCCTGAAGGAACGGTTGCTTTCCCATGTGAACCACTTATCAGAGTGACAGCGCCAATAATCGAGGCTCAACTAGTCGAAACCTTCTTGCTGAACACTGTAAACCTGCAGACAACCATCGCCACAAAGGCTTCACGCGTCATCTCAGCCGCGAAAGGTCGACCCGTAATCGAATTCGGCCTCAGACGCGAGCACGGGATAGATGCAGGTTTGAAAGCTGCTCGCTGTAGCTACATCGCCGGCTGCCACGGCACGTCCAACGTTCTCGCAGGAATGGTCTACGACATACCCGTGTTCGGTACGATGGCGCATTCATTCATTATGGCTTTCGAGCATGAGATCGAAGCATTTCGTGCCTTCGTGAAGACGTTTCCCAACAAGTCTACCCTGCTCATAGACACATACGACGACCTTAAAGGCGCCTTGAAGGCAGCCCACGTGGCTAAAGAACTTGAGGAAAAAGGGTGCAGGCTCGGCGGCGTACGTTTAGACAGCGGCGACTTAGCGGAAACAAGCCGGAAAGTTCGGGCATTACTGGACCAAAATGGTTTAGGCTACATGCAAATTTTCGCCAGCGGCGACTTGGACGAATACCGCATTGAAGACTTGATAAAAAAAGGCGCAGCTATCGATGCTTTCGGTGTTGGAACAAAAATGGGCACATCTGCAGACAAGCCTTACCTAGACGTAATTTATAAGCTTTCAGAAACCACAAACGCAAAAGGCGAATTCCTTCCGATAATGAAGCTTAGCAAGGGCAAAGTTACACTTCCAGGAAGAAAGCAAGTGTACCGCTTCAGAGACTCAAAAGGCCTGTTCAGAAAAGACCTTGTTGCTTTAGCCGATGAGAAAGTTGATGCTGAACCGTTGCTGATGAAAGTCATGGAAAATGGACGAAGAATATACAATTATCCCACGCTAAATGAAATAAGAAACCAGGCAGCGCAAAACCTGTCCATGCTTCCAGAGAAGTACAAAAAGGTCCGCGGCAAAGGCATCTATCCAGTAGAAATAAGCAAGGCACTGATGACCTTAGTAAGGCAGCTCAAGCGGAAACTACTGGAAGACACGGTTTAGGAATGCGTCTTTGACAATAGAGTTTTGTCAATCCTCTTGGACGCAAACGCGCGCTTTGCCCAGAGTAGGTTTTCCCGCACCCCTTGAAAAGTGAAGTTGGCAAACGCTTAAAAGCTGTTTTGTCAACTTGGTATTTGCGTTCGGGAAGGAACTGAACACTATGGAAAAGCATCCGGTCATAGTCTCTGTAGGTAGAACAAAGTTCGGAGAACATTACGGTTTGGAGCCTGAAAAGCTCATCGAGAATGCTTGGCTGGCAGCTTCAAAAGAATGCGATTTAGAACGGCGAAACCTTCAAGCCTGCTACATCGCCGACTGTTTTCTTCCGATCACTAATAAACTTGGTTTGGAGGAAGGGTTTCTTTCAGAGCTAACAGGGCTCCACGTTCCCATGACGGTTGCACGTTCCGTGACGGGCGCTTTGGAAACAGCATGCCACGCGATCCGTGCAGGCGTCTACGACGTCGTCCTCGTGGGCGGAATAGAGAAGATGACTGACCGATGGGACAAGATCCGTGATGACTTGATGCTCCTCGAAGATCCATGGAGTTACTATGCCGGAGGCACTCCTGAATCGAATCATGAACTGATGCTTCGTGCATATGTCAGGAAGTACGGTATAAAAGGCGAAGACCTCGAAGCTTTAAACCTTGCGTTGGCGCAGGTTTCAGTCAAGAATCATGAACATGCTCTGCGCAACGAATATGCACAGTTTCAGCGACGAATAACTGTTGAGCAAGTACTAAGTGCACGTAAAGCAGCAGGTAAACCCTTAGGAATCTATGATTTCGCTCCAGTATCCGACGGCGCCTCAGCGCTCATAGTTGCCAGCGAAGAAGCTGCGCAGAAAATGACCGACCTTCCAGTCAAAGTTCTAGCCTGCACTTCGGCAACGGACTACTTGAATTATCCAGCAAGGGACGATTTAACAGGCTTCATGTCTGCCAGAATTGCCATGAAAAATGCGCTTGAAACCGCACGCATAAGTCTCCATGACATTCAAATTGCCGAATTGTATGACCAGTCAACCGTGATGGAAATGGTTTCCCTTGAAGACCTCGGCTTCTGCGCGCCTGGAACTGCTTGGAGAAGCATTCGCGGAAGTTGCAGCGACTACCGAGGATACTACGATTTAGGCGGTCACAAGCTTTTCACAAACCTTAACGGCGGGCTGAAAGCCGATGGGAACCCCGTCGGCGCAACAGGCGGCGCCCAACTGTACGAGCTTTTCAAACAGCTTCGCGGAGAAGCTGGCGACCGGCAAGTCAAAGTTGACGAGCTACCAAAGTATGCGTGTTCGCTGGAGCTTGAGGGTTTCGGAGCGAGCGCGCGCATATGCATTCTTGGAGGACCAAAGGCGTGAGCAGCGAACCGATTGAACGTCGAGTTTCCTATTTGGGTGACAGGCTAAGGGCAAGCAAGTGCGGAATATGCGGGAAAGAATACTTTGAGCCGCGTGATTACTGTAGCAACTGCGGCAGAAAAAGCCTTGGGAAGATGTCGGATTTCGACTTGTTTTACGACAAGGGAGAACTTGAATTATGCACGCTTGTCACCGAACCAACGAACAAGTTTACTAAGCTTGGACGCTATGTGTATGGCATTGTATCCTTCCACAACGGCAAAATTCGTGTCCCAGGACGCCTTACAGACTGGTTAATCAAGAAAGGCGAAGACGTTGAGTTTTCGAAACTGGAAGGACGTGAGGTTGTGCCACGGTTCCGCCGCCGCTACTCGGTTGACAAGCAGGAAATCATACCCACAATCTCGTTGGCGTTCACGTTTGCCGACGAGTACTACTTGCATCAGGAATACGTACCTGTCAAACCAAAACACGAACATGAGCTTCCAGGAATAGTGGGCTATGGCTTTTACACTTCGAGGTTCCGCATCAAGGAAGGCATCTTGGAAAGGGCTGTTCCCTTCATCGATGAAGACGCGATTACCGCTGCTGTGGAGTCAGGAAAACTCGCTCTCATACACTCAGGTGTAGAAAATACACGTGTCGGCAAAGTCTATGTGGGTTCAGAATCGAACCCGTACGCGGTCAAACCCATCGCCTCCAAAGTGGCTCAAGTGCTTAAGCTAGGCACAGAAGAAGAAGGCGTGCTGTCCGTTGACGCGGTTGACACGGAGTTTGCGTGCAAAGCTGCGTCAAGCATGTTTAAAGACGCTGCGGCGCTCGTTAGCTATCCGAAGTCAGGAATCGAGTACGCCATGGTAGTCGGCGCAGACAACTCTCAAGCAGCGCCAAGAGACTCTCCTGGTGGAGAGTTGGACCTTTTCGTAGGCTACGGTGGTACTGCATTCATTTTTGGAAAACAAGACGTCATCGCCGAAATTGAAGCTTGGTCTTCCTGCACCAGTGACACGCCAGACTTCTGGCGCAGAGACGGCGAAATCTTTCCAATGCATGGAGGAAGGTTCACAGGTGACCCTGCCTACTTCAAACATGTGAAAAAAGCCGCCACGAAACTTATGGAAAACCAAGGGTTGAAGTCTATTGACATTGACTACTTCGTGACACACCAGCCCAACCCACAGTTTCCGGCAAAGGTTGCACGAGAACTCGGATTCAAAGAGGAACAATATGCCGATTCACTTCAAGTCAGCAAATTCGGCAACACCTATTCAGGATGCTCACCAACGGGCTTAGCCGCTGTTCTCGACATTGCCAAACCAGAAAAAACCATACTGATGGTCAGCTATGGGTCGGGCGCTGGAAGCGATGCCTATCTGTTCAGGACAACAAACCAAATACTTGAAAAAAGACCACGGCAGAAACTCACCGTAAAGTATCAAGCAGAGAATCCGCATCTTGAATTCGTAAACTATGAAACTTACAGGCAGCTCAAGCTTGGAATGTAGGCTTGTCGCCTCCAGTCGCTAAGCAACAAACTTTCACGCTTAGTAACCTTAAATTTGCACTCCAAAACGTTCCACGGCATATAAATTCCAAGGAGGGTACAATGTAAATCCAATCCTGCCTGCAGACGCTGCTAGTGGGCCATTCGCAGAGTGTGAAGAAGAGGGTTATTCTGCTTGGGCATGTTGGATCCAGCTTAATTCACGGAAATGTTGCAACAAAAGACTTCACAGAGAAAAGCGATAACCCATTGATTTTCCAGTTTTGCAGCTTTTTCATGAATTTTTTTGGTAAAAACTTATTAAAAGCCAAGCTTGATAAAGCGTAACGGAGCCTACAGCTTTGACGGCTACTGACGCGCTCAAAATCGTCTGTTCACCTGTTAAAGTGCTGAAGAAAGCTGTGCAGACCCCGAGCTACCTTGCGCCTCTACTTGTACTTGTTCTGTTTGTGGTTGCGCAGTTCAGCGTTTCATACATAGTTCTGTCAAGGTCATATGTTGAGCAGACAGTGCCTACGGGCCTGAATGGTGACCTATGGACCGAGAACGCCACGTTGTGGAGTGTCAACGAGGGCGTAACAGTGCATCAGAACTTTTTGGACTACGTGAACGGCACATACTATGGAAACAGTAGCATAGAGTTTACGGCATTGAACAGCGAGATGATCCGTGCAGAAATACGGCTGCCTGAAACCTCTGTCGACTGCAGTTCTGATGGGTTTAGAAATGTTACTTTTCGCGTTAAGCTTTACCCTGGCGGTTCCACAGTGAAAAATGCGTCGCTGCGCCTACTTTCTCTCAACGACTCATATTTTGTTCATGATCTAACCGAGGAGTTTCAAGCTTGCTCCACTATGTATTGGAATAACATAACTTTGCCAGTTGGGGGCGGTGAATGGCAAACCGTTGGCTCAACGGCAAATTGGCAAAACATAACTGGCGTAGTTATTAACGTCGGTTTTAACGAGAGTTCAGTAACGCTGAGACTTGACGGTTTATTCTTCAAAAGCCGCTTTAGGACACCGCTGGAAATTAACGCAGCTTCATATCTTGCTAACTCTGTCTTGAACGCTTTTACGCAGTATATAATGCGTTGGCTTATACTAACGGGACTTGTTTACTTCATCCTCAAGGGTCTTAAAGTTGTAGTTTTGTGGAAGCCACTAATGGTTGCAGTTGGCACGGCGTTCATGACGCTTACGGTTCAAGCCATAGCAAGTATAGCCTTGGCGTGGCTTACGCTTCCACCGCTTTATTATCCTTTTGAGTACTGGGCCGGCGTTCCAGGCGAGTCTACCGCGGCGGAAACAAGACTTGTTGCCGCAGTAGCCAAGTTCTATCAGTCAAGCTTTATTCTGCAAGCGGTCGTATATGCGTGGCTCTTCGGGTTAACAGCCATCTTGGTCCATGAGGCTGCAGGCTTTAAATGGAGCCGAAGTCTCGTAGTTGCGTTTGGAAGCCTTTCCATAACCGTGCTGGTGGGCTTACTTCTAGGCTTCTGAGCAGGGGCTGTCTGCAAGCACTTTCGGCACAAAGTCGGAAAAGTCAATGCCACGCACTATAGCTTATGCCTTAATGTAATAATCTCCATGTGCAAGGCTTTCATATTCATGCTTCACGTATGAATTAGGCTGAGGGTTAATCCGCGATTTTGCTTTTCACAACGGCTGCTTTGAGCTATCCGCCTAGCACATGTACAAGGAGGCATGGCGCGATTTGAATTTGGACTTAACTTTTCCATCGGGTAAGGCTTATATTCATGGTTTAGTTTGCATTGACCGAAAACTATGGTTTTACCGGAGAGCTGAAAGAGCGTGAAAATCAGCGAGCTACGTGATGGAATGCGGAGAGTCAACGTTGAAGGTCGCGTTGTGGATAAAGGTGAGGTTCGAGAAGTAACCTCACGCTTCAAGGATGCAACCTACCGCGTGGCAGACGCCGTAATAGCTGACGAATCTGGAACGATAAAGCTTACACTTTGGAACGACCAGATCGACCAAGTTAACCTCAACGACAATGTTAAGATAGAAAATGGTTACGTGACAAGCTTCAAAGGCGAAATACAGCTTAACGTTGGAAAATTCGGAAAGCTGACTGTTCTTTGAGCAGCACCCGCTTCCTTCGTATTTTTCTTTCAATCCACTTCTGCATCTGTAGTTGTGCACACGCAACTTTTGAGTAATCCCGACATGAGCATTCGACATGATACCTCAGGCTATTCTCAGTTCTTCAAGGAACCCTGAAAGGTCAACCGTTGCGTAGCCTTCTTCATCGCATAGTTTCTGTTTTGCAGGCGGGTTTGCCAAGTAGAAGGGTATTCGGTTAAGTATGCGTTCCTGGAAGGTTGATTCCAGCTCGTTCTTGTAGAACACGCCGATGGGGATTCTGTCACCCCACTCCTGAGCCTTCATTATGGCTGCAACCTTTTTTTGGGGGTCTTCTTGCCAGTCATGTACAACGGGGTTGAAGCCTGATAATTCAAGCTTGTAGAGCCTTGGCTTGGGTTTTCCCGTCTCCTCGTCTATCAGGTCTTCGCCAGCGTACCATTCCTTCGTATTCACGTTGTTGTAAGTGGGACATGGTTGAAGGCAGTCTATGAAAGCGAGTCCCTTGTGCTGTATTGCCTGCTTAATCGTTTCCTTTAAGTGTTTCACGTCGTAAGCGTATGACCGCGCCACGAACGTGTAGCCCGAAACAATTGCCAGCCCTATTGGATTCACGGCTTCATTGATGTTCGGCGTAGGTAAAGCTTTTGTTTGTATGCCGAGCCGCAACGTAGGCGATGCCTGACCTTTAGTAAGCCCGTAAACACCGTTGTTATGCATAAGGTAAGTCATGTCCAGGTTCCGTCTTCCCGCGTTGACGAAGTGCCCAGCGCCTATGCCGAGGCCGTCTCCGTCCCCGCCTATTGCCAAAACTTCCAGCTCAGGATTAGCAATTTTAATTCCCATGGCAAAAGGCAAAGTTCTCCCGTGCAGTGTATGGACGCCGTAAGCTTTGATGTTGTGTGCTTCCTTGCCTGAACAGCCTATGCCTGACACAATTACAAGCCTATGAGGTTCAATGCCTAGTTCGGCAAAAGCCATGTGAAGCGCATTCATTATGCCAAAGTCGCCGCAGCCTGGGCACCAGTCTGCGTAAACTTCTGTTCTAAAGTCTGAGGGTTTAAGACCCAAACATCAACACCTGCCTTTCCGGCGCTTCATTTTTCAGGATTAACCTTAAGGCATTGTACACTTCAGTAGTTGTTGCAGGGCGCCCTGTGTACTTAAGCACGTGATAATGCGGCGCCAAACCGGTTTTTTCCCGGATCAATCCGCCAAGTTGTCCGGTGTAGTTGTCTTCCACGTCAATTATCCTCTTCTTTTCTCCAAGGACACGTTTCAAGTAAGCTGCAGGAAGCGGATTGACCATGCGGATTTGAATGAAGCCCAAGCTGAATCCTTCACTCGCAAGCAGGCTCAAAGCTTCAATTATGGCGCCCTTAGGCGACCCCCAGCTTACAACTATGTTCTCCGAGTCGATGTTGCCGTAAACATTGATCTTCTCAGAAAGCGGGACTTCTCTGTCAACGAGTTCAAGCTTGACCATGCGTTTCTCAACCATGCGCCGCCTGTTTAACGGTTCCTCACTTATGTGCCCAAACTCGTTATGTTCGTCGCCGGTGTACCAGTGTACGCCGTTCTTCGTGCCGAGGAAAACTCTTGGGGAAATCCCTGTCTCAGTGAACCTGAAACGCTTATACTCGCGCCCTTCAAGGTCCTTCTCCGCCAAGACTTCGCCCCTTTCAATCTTGAATCCTGCATAATTGAACACGGGATATGTCTGTGCACAGTTTGCCAGCGCTTTATCGATCAGATGGATAACAGGCATTTGATACTTCTCTGCAAAGTTGAACGCCTTAGCCGCATCGTAAAAACATTCCTCGATGTCGCCTGAAGCGATTATGATCCTTGGAAACTCGCCGTGAGCCGCGTGTAGTGCAAACCGCAGGTCTGCCTGTCCATGCCGCGTTGGTAAACCGGTGGCTGGTGCGCCTCGCTGGTAGTACGTAATCACCAATGGAACCTCGCTGTTGCCTGCCCAGCCTAAGCCTTCTACCATGAGCGAGAACCCTGGACCCGAGGTTGACGTTGCAGCTCGAGCCCCGGCAAGCGCAGCGCCAGACGCCGCGTTTACCGCAGCAATCTCATCCTCAGTTTGGATTACAACAATGGCTTCCTCTCCGTTACGTGTGTGCAGAACTTCATGTGCTTCGAGAAACTCGCTTTCATCAGCTGCCGGCGTAATCGGGTAATACGTTTGCACACGACATCCGCCGACGATTTTTCCCATAGCCACGGCTTGGTTACCTGTTAGAAAGATTCTTTCCTCATTCGAAGGCACCTGTGAAAGCGTGCGTTTAAAGCTGCCAAAGTGTTTCTCAGCGTAATCGTACGCATACTCCAGCGCGACAAGGTTCATCTGTATCGTCTTTTCGGGAAAAGTTGAACGAACTGCCTTTTCGACAAGCTCTCTACTGTATCTAAGAAGCGCAAACGAGGCGCCGACTGTCAACGTGTTTATTACCCGTGTGATCTTGCTGATTTTCTCTATCCCGAGTTTTTCACCAACCCCCTCAAGCAGTTCCATGTACGGAACAGCATATACGTGAATGCCACGTTTCTCCGCGTAGCGAAGGAAATCACCCAGTTTTTCGCCGACGTGTTCTCTGTCCATGAAATCGCGAAGCTCAACCCTGAATTCAGGAGGCAACGTTTGAATCGTTAAGACGTTCACGTCAAGTTGTTGCGCATCAACGATTATGCCCCCTCCAGAAATTACCTCACCCACGTGTCTCACAACAGTTTCAGCGTCGAATGCCGCCAGCAAGTCTACGTCATCTACGTTGGCAAGCACTTGTCTAGGGGCAACGCGCAGATGAAAATAGCTGTGCAAACCCTTAATGTTTGAATGGTATTCTCTCCTTCCAAAAACGTACAATCCGCCATATCCACACGCCTTTCCGAAGACGTTTGCGGCGGTGTCTACACCGCTTCCCTGCGGTCCACCAGCCATCCAATTTAAACCATTCTGTACCATTTCCTGTCTAATCCCTTTGAACAAGCTTGGGGCGAAATTCAGAAAAATCTACCCGCCTGTCGCCCTGCCGAACCCTATGCAACATTCACAACCGCTTGTCTCGCCACAGTAAGGGCAAACACAGCGGCACTCGTCTATAGGATTACCGCATCTTTCACAAAGAGGCATTTCGTCGACTTCGCTCAACAACTTCGCCCTAAAACATTAATTTAACATTTCTGCCGAATTAACCTTTCGGAAAAGACAAGTCAGCTAACCAGAATTCCTACATGCGACACATTGCAGCGAAATTAGCCCCGGGCAGGCGAAGGCTTTTTGCTGTGAAGAAACCGTCGAAAAGAACTTCCAAAGCTGACTGGCAGCACGTGCGAGTGTTGAGAAAGAAACCGCACAGAAGGCTTCGGAGATCATACAAAGCGCTTTTTGCATAGATTCGGCGATAAAGCTCGTGGTCGTAATTGCGAAGGTGCCAAATGATTCATATCCAAACATGAGGAAAAGGGGTGCATGAAAAAACTGGTAAGCTTATTGCAAGTATGGCTTTGTCTCATCGTAGGAAGTCGTCGAATTGCCAGTAGTGTCCTTCTTCCTGCATGACGATGTCTTCGAAGAGTCGCCGCGTCGTGGTGTCTCCACGTTTTAAGGATTCTTCAATGATTTTCCTGTAGAGGACTATCGCGTAGTTTTCAGCTTCATGGTCCAGCCTGAGGAATTCCTCCGCTGTTTCACCGACTTTCGGAATAGGCTCAGGCTCGCTTACGGCTTCGCCTTCGAGAAGGTATATTCTCTCCGTGATTTTTTCCAAGTGTTCCATTTCAACCATGAAAATGGGCTTAAGCATGTCACTTACAACTTTAGCTTTGTTTGCTTCAGTTATTACTTCAAGCGGTGTGTTCTTGGTTCTCAACGCGAGCAAGCTTGCCTTTTCATGCTGGTTCGTATACTGAACGATTGCAGAGATCTCTGCGGCTACTGCCTTGTTAAGGAGCGTAAAATAATCCTCTGAGAAGATCTTTCGCCAGTCTGAAAGCGACATTTGCGACTCTCCTGTTTCATCCTGCACGTTCACGTACTCTTGGAACTTGAAAAGGTGCTTCTCTTCTTCGCCGTAAATTTTTTCGAACAACTCGCGTGTTTCTACGTCGCCAACTCTGCCAGTGGAATCGATGATTTTCCGGTATAGAGCAAGCGCTTCCTCTTCGGCCTTGACACCGTTTCTTGCAAACTCGCTTATACTGTTCCCAACGTTAACTCTGTTAGCCTTCGTCGTTGCCGTTCCGCCGAGATAGTAAATTCGCTCCATAACCGCAGCAGCATGCTTCATTTCTTGAATGGCAAATTCACGAAGAAACTTGCCGACAGCATCGTACGTCGTCTTATCCAACAGAATGTTCTCGGAAAGCGTCCTACGAATGAGCTTCTCCATCTTCGCATGTTGCAGCATGTATTGAATCGAAACTTGCAACTCACGCGCCACAGCTTGGTTCAGAAGGTCAATGTATTCAGACGAAACTTCAACTGCCATAACGATTCACTCTCACAACAAACACATATTAAATGGCAAACACCGTATAAAAAGCTTATTAACCTTGCAGCCCCGCCATCATCAGAAAGCACATGTTTGGGCAAAGCTCTGAAGAGACATCGTTAGCCATCCCGTTCTAACATGCTGCAAGCACATGCACGAGTGAATGAATAGATCAAACCAGAACAATGCTTGAACAACGTAAAAACTTTTCACATTCAATCAGTAGCGCAAACAAACTGAAAAATCAAACCGTGAAAGGAATTAAGAGTCGACAGTTAATTATTAAAACAGTCGAAAACGCAGAATCGACAACAGGCACAGATAGAATGAAATCATCCCATCGAATAACTCGTAAAGCAACTTGTGGTTTTCAGAGCGAGCCGACCAATCGGAAAAGTCCACACAGCTCAGTCGAGTAGACGTATGATTGAAGTATGATGACTCGTAATCGAAGGCAAGTTTGCCCTTCCCAATATAGTTCTTATAACGAGATGCCTAATTCCGGGGTTCGCGCTGTATGTATCCCTCTTCCAAGCACAGCGTATTAAATGAATAAAGTTAAAAGTTTTTGTGCGGTTATGACTATTTGAAGGGCGAGTATTCTGAAAGCTGTGGTTTATCATAGTCCAGGCGACATTGGGATAGACGGAGTGTCTGAACCAAAGGTTTCGTGCAGAAGCGTTGGTGTGAAGTTTAAGGCGGGAAGCATTTGCGGAACTGCCCTTCACTTTTACCATGGCGAATGGCAAATCAGGCTTGGCACGATAATCGGTCATGACGGTTGGGGCGTCAGAGATGATACCGGAGAAAGAGTTATTATGGTGCCGGTTGCCTACTGTGTTGACACTCTCCACGGCTGAAGCCGGGAGATTCTTGCACACAGCCCCTTCAACGCTTCGGCGCACATATGTGCCGGCATTCATCCCTTCATGGTTCTGGAGCTATCTGCAAGGGCTGAGCCACCAACCCGTTAACGGCTTCTTCAAGCCTGAAGAAACCCTATATTTAATGCTCAAACCTCCCCGCCTACCTCGGCTTGAAGCCTTATTCGAGCCTTTCAAGCATCCAAGCCACATCCAATGAGTTGATGGAAGATTGAGAAATATAAATCTAGCAGCGATTCATCCCACCGTTAAAACCGTACGCTTTCTCGCCGAAAGATGGTGTAAATGCTACTTTTGCCAACGAGGTCTGCAGACGTACTGCGAGCGGTACAGCTGGTTTATGGGGATCGACAAGGATGGCTTTTTCGCAGAAACTGTGGCCATGCATCGGGCGAGTTTGATTCCAGTTCCTGACGGCGTCAGCGACCTCGAAGCCGCAGTCATCGAGCCCATAGCCCTGGCAGTCCGTGTATTTGACCTGCTCAAACCTGCCGTGTGCGACTGGGTAACGGTGATCGGTCAGGGACCTATAGGTCTGTTGATAACTCAAGTAGCCAAGCTGAAAGGCTGTAGAGTGGTCGCGGCTGACATGTGGTCGAACAGGCTTGACCTTGCTCGCAAGTTCGGGGCCGACGAAATCGTGAATGTGCAGGGCGAAAAACTTGATAGAAAGGTTGGAGAGATTACAAAACACGGCTCAGACATCGTGGTCGAAGCCTCTGGGTCTGTGAGTGCAGTGCAACAAACGCCACGCCTTGTGAGAAAGGCTGGAAAAGTGGCTTTACTCGGAGAGTTCGAGGGACGAGTTGACTTTGGACGTGCTGGTGACGCCTTATTTTTCGCAACTTACCTTTCTCCAATCGAGTATCCCACAGCCGTTAAACTTGTCGCTGAAAAACTTGTAGACGTAAAAAGCTTGGTCACGCATCGTTTCAGAATTTCCGACTTTGAAAACGCATTGAGGACAGCAAGCAACTTGAATGAGAAACCTGTGAAAGTAATAGTCACAGCGTAGCTGCGCACTTAAAATAATCTTAGTACACTATTCATTGGAACCAGGAATGTTTCATATCCAATGCTGAAAGGACTCAGTGGCCTGTCATGCCTGCTTTTCACATTTTCCGGTAGGGGACGGCGATAACGGTGACTAAGACCAACGCCGCCAAGGTAAGGACACAAGTTGTGTGCTCCGGTATTGCTGGTGACTCTGCAATTGCAGTTAACGAAACTGAATCGATAAGGAAAACTTTTCCGTCAGCCACCATCAATGGGTTTCGCGTGCCAAGATGCAGATAACTCCAGAAGATGCTTCCGGTGTCAACAGCGACGCAGTGCACGTATTTTTCTCCAGCCACATAGCGCTTGAATTCGGCGACAACTGGCCGAACAACCATGAAGTTTCCATCTTGCATCTCCGTCTTCCAGAGAATCTGACCGTTATCTTGCTTTAAAGCATATACAACTCCATTTACCATCACAACGAAAATGTAGGCGCCCAGGCCGGGATTTGAACCCGGCTCTTGTTGCAGAGCGCCAAGTCCCTGCAATGTCCAGCGGGCGACAGCCGCTTATACTATTCCGGCAGCAGATTCGTGCCGTGACCGGACTATACTACCTGGGCTGTCTATGAGTTGGCCTAAGCGCCGCAACAATACATGAGTTTTTAGCTAATTAATCTTTCTCGGGAGAACTTGTTTCCTGCTTTGAGTTCAAGCTTTGGGCGGAAAGCATATGAAACAGCGTGCGTAGATGAGAAAGCGTAATGTGTGCGGTTCACTCGTCCAGCCATTCCACGCCGACGCTGGAAGGCTGGTTGTCTACTGCGCTTGAGCGTTTAGGCGCTTCAGTTGGTTCGCTTGATCAGCTGTCAGTGCATGCTTCGAATAGTAGCCTTTGCGTTGTATGCAAGGGTGCTCGTTTCTTGTGCGGGAAAGCGCGTTGTCCAATCATTGTTAGGATGAACTATTTCTTGAAGACTATGCCTATAGTTTCGAGCGAGTCGATTTGTGGTGCTTCGCCGCCTGGAGTTTTCGTTGGTCGCGTTGGCTACCCGTTTGTATATGCTGGGCCTCTTGTTCCTCCGGTGAGCGAGAACACTGCGCTTTTTGATCTGCCTGAAGGCTGGTTTGGCAGGTCGATCGATGAAATCGTTGGTTTTCGTTCGTTACTCGTTCGAGGAAAGCATCGCATTCACGTTAAAGAGTTCGAGAAGGCTGGAAGAATAGTTGAAGCCACTAGGGAATTGGCGTTGGCAGCCGACAGTGTTGAAACGGAGCTGAACCTTGCAAAGAAGCCGCGTGGTTCAATTTTACTGGACGACGAGGTTCAACCTTTTGGTCCCTCTGCACCAATAAAGGAAATTCATGTTGGAAACGTTCGTTTTGACGCGCAAGTTGAGAAGGCTTACTACGACACTGACCTTCCCGCAGCTGAGGCCGTTGTTGAACTTTACCGCAAAGGTGTGGCTGTATCGAAGATTCAGAAGGCTTTCAGCGTAGGCGCTTTCGGCGTCGGCAAAAAAAGGCGTTTCGTTCCAACGCGATGGAGCATAACGGCTGTTGACGACACAGTCTCTAAAACCTTGTGCGAAAACGTTAAGGCATGCCCCGAAGTCGACGAGTATAGAGTCTACGAATCGCATTATCTGGACAACGTCTTCGAAGTTCTCCTTGTTCCAGGCCGATGGAGCTATGAGTCGATTGAGGCATGGTATCCAGGCACGGTTTGGAATCCGCGAGGTAAAAGTGCAGTCATGTTCTCAGATTATGAGGGCAACGAGGGACGGACTACATACGCGAAGATCGGCGGATGCTACTACGCTGCACGATTAGCTATCTGTGAGCGGCTCGTCAAAGAACAGCGTCAAGCCGCAGTCATCGTCCTTCGGGAAGCACGGCCAGGCTACATAATGCCCGTAGGTGTATGGCAGGTTCGAGAAAATGTTCGGAATGCAATGCGCCAAGAACCGCGAAGGTTTGGAACGTTGAATGACGCCCTGAAACATATCGCAGGCAGGTTCGAAATTCCACTCCAGCGATGGATCAGACAGAGTGTAATCTTGAAAACCCTGCTTTTCCAGCGAAGAATAACTGACTATTGAACTGTAAACATGCTTTTAAGCTTCGCCGCATTCGCTAGCGAATCCAAACGACCTTCACAATAGCGGACACGTATGTGTGATTAAAAACTACAAAAGCTAGCCAACTGCAAGTGTTGCAAGGATGACCGCTGTTCACTCTACTTTCTCTTCGTGTAGTTCCCTAAACCGTTCCATTGCATAGTTCACAATTTCCATAGCTTCCTCGGCATCTTTCCATTCGCGTGCCTTTGCCCATTTATGCGGTTCCAAGCGCTTGTAAGTTTCAAAGAATTCTTGGATCTCTCGGCGCTTATGCTTATGAACATCCGTGATTCTTTTGTACCCTTCAAAGCGAGCATCGTTGACTGGCACACTAAGGATCTTTGCGTCAAGTCCCTCTTCGTCCTCGATGATTAAGGCGCCTATCACTCGGACCTTAAGGATGCATCCGACTTCAAGCGGTTCATAGCTGAGCGCCATTATATCCAAGGGGTCGTTGTCGTCAAACCATGTTTGAGGCACGAAACCGTATTCCACAGGGAAAACAACAGAGGAAGGGATTATCCTATCCAAAACGAAAGCCTCCCAATCGAAGTTGTACTCGTACTTATCCCGCGAACCAGTTGTGACTTCAATAACCATGTTTAACAGCTCAGGCGGCTTATCCCCAACAGGAAGTTCTCTCCATAAATTCAAGAGCTCGTTCACCTTTATCTATGCGAACACAAGAATGACGGAGAATTTAATCCCTTCGGCGGAAAGGTTTCATCTGAAACGATTCGGCAAAGCCTGAGCCCATACGTTTTCATACAGTAACGTACTATTTGGTAGGCACGTCGTATGAGAAAGCTACGCGTATAGAGCTCCTCATAATATTGCTTCGACATGAGCGGCAATGTGAACTACCACCCCCTAAAGGAAGTGGCTTCCTGCTTCCACGACCAGACTCGGTCCCCATCC
>Ga0272448_1002841_pt1 | contig 21199 bp, 14 predicted proteins | sample YNPCB0191_FD_202220 | JGI IMG/M metagenome (GOLD analysis project Ga0272448, IMG submission 202220) | Hot spring sediment microbial communities from Yellowstone National Park, WY, United States - YNP-CB-019-1 | ecosystem: Environmental > Aquatic > Thermal springs > Hot (42-90C) > Sediment... | reverse complement strand
CCATTCCATGTAACCCACATTTCAAAGGTTACATTTGTCAAAACAGATATGAGGTTGTTGGGTAAGTCCACATATGTGCCGTTGGTGATTGTAAGTTTTCCATCCCCGCTAAATATGCCATTAGTTCCAACGACCAGACCGTTGGCGCCGCCAACTGAATCAATAACGTTTGTTGAGCCTGCAGGTTCGTCAAAACTATACCGATGTAATAATACAGGTTTTTCTGGTACGCCAGAAGCTGCGACAACAGTTACTTCGATGGACACCTGTTTTCCGCCATAATTCACGGTCACGCTAGTCTTGCCTGTACTTCGGCCTTCTAGCTCACCCGATGGTAAGACTCCAACAATATCGTTATCTGCTGAAATAATCTCGGCTCCTTGTGCTGTTGTAACAGGCACGTTTTGAATGTTTTCAAATAATCCAATTATCGTGTTTATTGAGCCCTTTACGATCTGGTTCTGAGTGCCCACAGTTACAGACTTAAGTGCTCCGACATTGTCAACTATTTTGTCCGGTCCTGCAGATGCATGTGCAGCTATCAACATCGGTTCAAGGGCTCCATCATAAATTCTAAACTCATCAATCTGCCCATTGAAATAAGGATCATTATATTGGGATCTGCCAAGCCAGTTATTAACTGTGTAACCCAAGTCCATAGGTGTCAAATCCACATTCGTATTGATTCCAACCAGCTTACCGTCCACAAATAACATTGCGCTCCTTTCAGATGCCTTAATAACCAAAGCAATGAAGACCTTTTGGTTTACAGGTGGGCGCGTAGCATTGACCTGCTGTTCACCAGTCCCTTTATTGATGGCAAACCTCAAATTTCCAGAACCGCTTGGCAAAGTTAAAAACATCGTCTGCGACGCACCGTTGTTGATGTCTTCGCCACCGATACTATTGCCAAAATCAAAAATTCTGGACCAATTGGCACTTCCCGCATCGGTTACCCACGTCTCAATGGTTATCGATGTATAATTAGTGAGAAGCCCATTTGGTAGATCGACATAAGTCCCAGAAGTACCATCCAAAATAACACTGCCATTTTGAATATAAGCGTTACCGAATAACGTGCCATCTGCTCCACCTACTGTATCCGAGGCGTCCTGAGTAAAACTATATCGATGTGTTAACACTGGTGGCCTCTCCGTAACCACTATGGTTTTACTGACCGTCTTTCCCATGAATGTAGCCTGTACTTGTGCTGTCCCGGCTTTCAATGCTAATAGCTTACCATTCTGATCCACACTTAATATTTTGGTATCACTGGATGAAAGAACCAGACCCGACGCAGCTGTCACCGGAATGTTTGTTACGTTTTCAAATGTTCCCATAACAGAAACTGTTTGAACTCCACCTGAAACCATCGTATCGGCCGCAGTTATTGACAATGAAACGACATTACCCAGCTGGTCAATAATATTATTTGGTCCGCCAGCAGTATGAGCAGCAATTATCAGCGGGTCTAATGCACCGTCATAAATCCTGAATTCATCAATTGAACCCCAGAAATATGGGTCGTTCCATTGGGATCTTCCCAGCCAGTTGTTAACAGTATTACCAAGGTTCGCTGGCGTGATCGTCATATTTGTGTTAACAGCTACTATCTGTCCATCCACGAAGAGCCATCCGGTCTTTTCCGAAGCTTTATAAACAAAAGCTATATGCGTTTTTTGGTTTGCCGGCGGTCTTGGAGCGTTTAATTGCTGCTCACCACTGCCATCTGTTATTGCCACTCTAAGGTTACCTGCTCCACTGGGTAATGAAATAAATAAATACTGAGTTCCCGTTCCGCTGTTATCTTCACCTTGTTGACTATTTCCAAAATCAAGAAGCCTGGCCCAACCAGAACTCCCGAAGTCAGTTGCCCAAAGTTCTATTGTAATCGAAGAAAGATTCGTCAAAATACCATTCGGGAAATCCACGTATGCACCTGCCCCATCAAAAACAACCTCGCCATCTTGAATAGTTGCTCCCACTAAATTACCGTCTGCAGTTCCCACAGAATCTTTTGCATCCTGATCAAAACTATATCGGTGTATTAAAACAGGTGCTTTTTCATTTACCTTTATGGAATTAGTTACACTTATTGTTTGATATGACACTATGATACTTGCAGTTCCAGCTTTCCTGGCAAGGATAAGACCTGAATTATCCACACTCAGTATAGATTGGTCTGTAGAAACAATTGAAAGCTCAGGATCACCAATAATATTTATTCCTTTGACATTTTTAAAGTCAGCTGATACCGACGCTTTTTGAGAGCCGCCTTCGTCCATGGTTGCTGCCACAGAAACAATTAATTTTTCCACAGCCCCGGGAGATGCATCAATAACACTTGGTCCTGCTGCGAAATTAGCTGCTATTTGAGCTGCAGTTAAAGCAGAATCATAAATTCTAAATTCATCAATACTGCCGTTCCAATAAGCATCTGGATTATACAATGATTTACCCAGATAACTGTAGACGTTTTGAATCGACGACATAGGTATTGTCACATCATTTCTGGACGCAACCAGCTTGCCATCGATATATAGTCCCATGAACTGTTTTGGAGGATTATAAACAGCAACTATGTGAATCGGGCCTTGACCATCTAAAACCCCTGGCGAGCTAATAATCTGTTCATGATTATACCCCGGGTCAGCATCGGACGAAACAAATCTAACATCCTGTGCCCCGGAATGTGGAGATAAAAATAAATAATATCTTCCATTTCCAGCAGCGCTGGTGTCACCAAAATCGAATAACCTACACCAGTTACCACTTGATCCAAAAGTAGCCCAGGCTTCAAACGTAACACTTTCTAAACCATTCAGTAAGCCGCCGGGCAAGTTAACAAATGTCCCTGAAGTACCATCTAAGACCACACTCCCATCCTGGACATAAGCATTACCTTCTAAAGAACCATGTGAAGAACCAACGGAGTCATTAGCGTTGGAGTCAAAACTATATCGGTGAATCAGGCCTGCATTAGTGATTGCTGACATTGCTGTCAGCAAAGCGACAATGGAACCTGTGATAAAATATTTCATAGCCGGGCGAGAAACATTTTTTTTCATAACACAATTAATTATATAGTTAAAGATCACAATTCTTCCAACTGGCTCCACACCATTTGGACATTGCTTATTTAACTGAGTTTTTATCATTTATTATTTAGTTTTATTAAAAAAACAAGTCGCATGTTAATGTGAAAATTAATGCGCATAAATCAAGCCCTGGGAAATTTGAGATGTTTTGATGAATTTTTTTATTGGAGGACCGCCCCCGAAGAAACTCAGCAGTCTAAACTCAAAATTCAAAATCCAATTATGAACCCCGGGCAATGACCGCTGTTCAGGAAAAGCCACGGACAGTCGGTTGCATTACAACCACTAAATTTCGGAAAGCTGAACTATAAACTTAATCCAAAGCAGGCGTTCGGTGGTTTCAAACCGAGCTCTTGTTGAGTCACATAACAAAACCGCGCTCGGCCAGTCGGCCTGCTCAGTAATAATGCCAACACCCGGTTGTAAATCCATTTGGCGTCCGGCGATCGCTCATGCACTGTAAAATGCAAGTTAGCATGATCTCCGAAGAAACTGAATCCGCTCCAAGCTCTTTCTTTCTTTGGATAAAGGAAACCTCAGGTTGTCAGGGGTTTGTGTATGAATGCTAATTGTACCCGGCCAAACTTATCTGCTATAATAAAACATTTGGGCTTCACTATTTCTTTTTTTACTTAAAAAGGAAACAGTGCAGCACTTTCAGCTTTTTAACTAATTGCAAGCTGTGGATTAAATGCTCGTTTAGAAATTTTTATCTAATCGAAGCTGCTCGTAATAATTCAGGTTTAATGCTCAGGCATTAATAGAGAGCCTGGACTCAATCATTCCGGAGTTTAGCATTGCTTGCCACCTGGAGTGCACGGACAACTTTCGATATAATCGTCGAATATGTGTACGTACCGTGTCGATACCCACACCTAAGCGGTCGCTTATCTCCTTATAAGAATGCCCATCAGCCAGTAAAGTCAAAACCTGACCTTCTCTCTTTGTCAGCTTCAGATTACCGTTGATACATAGTTTTCGATGCCGGCGAGCCCCTATTATTTTGTTGTCGATATAAATAAAGCCTGACGGCCATTGATTGTAATTAGCAATAAACTCTACCAATTTTTCCTCGGAGACAAATGCTTCTATGCCATATCGGAGCATCTCATGAATCTCTGAAATGCTTAATTCGTCAGCCACCATGAAAAATTTTGGTTTTCTTGATAAAAAGCTAAAACTCTTTACATTATCGGCTGTCTGTTTCAATCCATTATTATGTAAAAACACTATAGCATCAACCTTATTGATTCCTATCAACGGGTCCGGGTTCTTATCTTCCTCTGAATGCAATATATTAACAATGTTGACGTGTTTACCCTGCATCAATCTGGCTAATTTGAAAGCCCGATCGTTATCCATAGGGACCAAAGCGACTGTTTTCAGTTCTTTGGGCTGCTGGCTTATGTGAATTGTTTCGAGAGCAGCACCGCCTCGAAACTCCTCCACAAGTCTGTTATTTATTATACTCTCACTCATAATGCACCTCTTGATTTATTAATTAATTAAATTAATAAACCGTAAATTAAATGCAAGAATCTTTTTTGAGATTTTTTTGCGACTGCAGTCTCGAACAATAACAACAATTAATTTACGTTTTATCTAAACAGAATTAAACGCTAGTAATTTTAGGTCTGTTGAATTATGAGTAAGAGAAAATATGGAAACCACCAGAAATTTGCATCGTATTTTGAAATAAGCGCTGCCGATTAGATACACCTTGAACTTCCAAATCCCTTAAAAAACGCAGCTTTAAAATTTAACATTTTTCCATAAAGACCCCAAAGAAGTACAGCGGGTGTGCCGGAATGAGAGAATCTGCCGTCAATTTCCAAATTGCAAATCGGGTAAAATCTAATTAAAAAATTTATCATCAATTAACGAACACCCTTCAGAGATGCAAAGTATGTGTCACATTAAATTTGTTAACGTCGGAGTTAGCCTAAAAGCCACACAATAAAAATTTAATTATCCAAAACACCTATTCAAAAATATCTCATTGAGTCAGGATACGTCACATATTTCGTTGGGGGGGCTTTGGATTAACAATATCATTCGAGCTCAGACCATCGGAATCAAACGGTTTCATCTGATCCAGCCTTTTACAAAAAAGATGTAAAGGCAAAGAATCATGCCATAAAAAATAATGAAAGTGACTTGTGTTAACTTGAATGGCCAAGGATTATCAAGCAAATTCATTCCTAAAATTCCGCCGATTACTCCGGGGATTAATCCCAGGACACTTACCACTGCCAGTACTTTCATTACTTTATTCATCTCAAAAGAAACCACATTTAAATGCAGCTCTATCAACGACAGGATGCCCTCTTTAATGTTAACCGCGGTATCGTATAAAAATTCAGTATCATCCTTTATATCGTCTATCAACGATTGCATCGTGTTTGAGCTTTGTTCTGAAGAATCAGAAAATAAATTTAACAGATCCGAAGTCAGCTCTTTAAGTCGCCATACATCAGCCTGTATACCCGAAAGTTCTTTCTTTATTCGAAAAGTGGTTTCGAAAAACTGTGAACTGCTTTCTTTCACTGGAATTTCTTCAAGCGCTCGTAGATCATTTTCGAAACGGCCGATTATCTGTTCATAACGATCGACTATTATTTGTAAGACATAATAGATAAATCGATTGACAAATGGCTGTTTTTCGGCTGCTTTATTTTTAGCTTTTTTCGACACCTCATCTATCAAATCGATATTGGAATTTGATAAAGAGATAAATGCATTTTCGGTTATTAAAAAAGAAACTGCACTTCGTTTTATTCCTTTACTGTTAAATTGAGGATACCAGAAAAAAATGGTCACCATTTTATCGGTCTTTTCAATATGTGGGTAACCCGCTTTAAAAAAATGAGTCTCAACAGCGTATGGATCAAGGTTTAGTATTTTAGAAAGCTCAGATATATGATCAGTTGTTGGATTTGCAATATTGACCCATGAAAAAGGAAAGTTTTTGGTCTTTAAAGATTTCACAAAAGTATCCCAGGTCATATTCTCCGGCAAAAAGTTTTTATCATCCCTCAGACACAGCACAGAAACTGGTTCCCGTATTTCTGATTCTTCCTTAGGCTTAACACTTGATTTTACGACTAAGCCGCTGGCGCGCAACCCTAGTGTCAGTACACGCACTATCCTGATCAACCTCAACAATGGTGCAGATTTAAGCATCGAGGTAATTCCTGGTATTAATGAAATCAATGGAATTACAACAGTCGCTAAATCTACAATGCGCCATGGATTTTTGAGAAACTGAGGCTTTGATGGAGCTGAGAAAAATCCAACTATATATTCAATTGCGAATATGAGAATAATGAACCACTGTAAGTCTTCTAAAATTACCGCCGTGTGACTATTTAAATTAAATACAAATGGTGCTAAGGTAAGAGCCGAAGCAAGAATAGCTAAAAAACCTAAAAACGGCTCACCTAATAAGAGCGTGAAAATTTTATTCTTGAAAAGAATCGAATTAACTAAAAACTCATTCTTGAACATATATATCAAATTTTTGAAAAACTCTACAGATCCAGATTGCAGACTCTGGCCTGAATTTTAATTCTTTTTTGGTTGCTCCGCATGAAAAGCGAAAAGCAAGATAAAGAATGCCAGCATTGAAAGAACGGTTGGTACGACAAACAATTTACCAAACATTATTTTATCTCCACTCTTCATGACATTACCTAAGGCGCCCCACAAAAAGTTGCCGACCAACGGCCCCATGCCGACGATGAGAAAATTAAACAACCCCTGGGCGCTTGTTCGAGCGTCTTTAGGGAAATGATCATCCACGAAAATATAAACTGTTGCGAAGAAAAATGCGTAACATAATCCATGGATTAAGTTACTAAGGACTACTAACCATGCCTGGTTCGGGCCACTGACCGAATAGATAAAGAATCTTAATGCCTGACCAAACACACCTATAAGCATTGTCTTTTTCCATCCAAGCTTTTTAAGAAAAACACCAAGCACTGCCATTGTTAATATTTCGGCAATTTGCCCGATACTCATCGCTGGCATTATCCAGTTTTCCGGAATGCCAATAGTCGACATAAAAGGACTGGTCCAAAAGAAGTAGCAATACAGCACTACGGCGTCGATAAATGTAACAATAAATAATACCAGAATGGATGGATTCTTGAGCAATTTAATAGCTTCCAATGGTGCATTTTTAGATGAAGCATTTTTTGCCGGAGGTGTATGCGGAAGGGTCAAACAGAATAATGAAAGAACAATGGATGCCCCACCAGCCACAAAAAATATCCACGTCAAAGCATTCTGCAGCTCAGCTCCTTGTTTAGCCGTGCCAAGAGCTTTGCCCAGCCATTGGGTAAAAGTCACAGTACCAAACTCAGGCAAGCTCTTCCAATCAATCAATAGAAAAACAAATGGCCAGCTTACTGCGATCCACCCAATAGTCCCCCATAATCGGACAAATCCAAAATCCTTTTGTGGATCCTTGAGATTCGCGAAACACATGGAATTGGTCATAGATAGAGTAGGCACATAAAAAAGGCAATGAACCAGCATAATAGCGAAGAATAGGTAAAAATCCTTCTGCCATGGTAATAATAACATTGTTACTCCCCCAACGAAATGACTCAAAGCCAGGAACTTCTCAGTCGCAAAATACCTGTCTGCAAGCTGACCACCAACAAACATGGCAAATACGGATCCTATAGCAAATGTATTCTGGATCCAGGCAATCTTTATTCCATCAAAACCAAGCTTTGTTAAATACAATGATAGCAATGGCAACCACGCTCCCCAAATCACATACTGCAAAAACATCATCACCGAAAGCTGTATCCTGGTGCTTGTCTTCATAACTTTTAATTTTTGAATAGTGAACCATTTAAACCTTTGAAACTATCCATGCAAGGAAATAATGTGACAAAGGTTCACATCGTTAAAATGCTCAAAACTCATAATCTTCATGGCCCCTGCATTTCTTCAGGTGGCTGCATGTTTAATTTTTCACAGCTTAGACATTAGACTTACAAAATAAAAAATATTATTCATCAACTCATTCAAAAAACCAATTTAGACCTCGAGTTGATTTAATAAGCTTCTCAATTCTGCTTAGCGAAAAGCAAGCCCGGCGTGTGCAACTTTTTTAAAAAGCTAAATTAATATTTCAAATATTTCATCAATCCATCCATAAAAAGCCTATGTAATTCAACCGTAAAAGAAAAAATATGACAAATTAGGTCAAACCTTAAGAAGAGACACCAGTTAATCGAGTTCCGTAAACTTTAATTTGTTATGTCCAAATGCCTTCGATGATTTCATCGGGCACATCAAATATCTATCAGTACTTTAGTTTGAAATCGATCTTAAAAATTTTTTACGCTGATTTCATTATTATGAAACAGTGTTGGGGACCTTTAAAACGCACTGGATATTTCCTAACAATTTTTCATAGAACCAGGATCCTGCCAAATATACAGTTTGCTTTAATATTTTTGCTGAAGTTAAACACTATAGAAACAACATGTATTGTGAAAACGCCCCAGGTTTGATGCCTAACTTTTTGCCTCACTCTTCCGAGCTGCAACAAATCTCAATTGGCGCAGATATGAATCAAATTTCATTGGATTTTAAACAATAATTCTATTATTTTTTAAAAAAGACTTTTTGTCATGAAAGGGCCAGTCATCTTATTAGTGGAAGATGATGACTTCCAATATGAAGTCTACGAAGAAGCTCTTCAGGATTATCAATTATTGCGAGCAAGAACGGGGTCTCAGGCTATTGAATTAATAAAAAAACAGACACCGGCTGTTATTATTCTTGATCACATCTTAGACAACGGTGAGATGGGACTCGATTTTCTTCCAGAGCTAAAAGAACTATTACCGCATGTACCAATAATTGTTGTCTCCGGTGTTTTGGAAACAACGCAAAAACTACAGGCCCTTCAGGGACCGCGCCGCGCACATTACTGTATTTCTAAGCCTGTAGACATCAACGAACTCAAAACGACTATTCAAACTGCAATAACCGAATGTGGCGAAGAGGAAATTATCAGACAGTTTGAATCTATTGAACGATCGAAACGTATCGATGCAGATGCATTAATCAGTAGATCTGCTGACAGATTGAGCAGACAAACAAAAATTCTTAATATTGTCAAAAGCTCAAAAGGCCGACCCAACATATCAGCCCTCGCACGCCAATTTAAAGTTGCTCGCAAAACTATAGCGCGTGACCTTCAAGAACTAATTCGCAGAGGGCAGTTACCGCCTCAGGTATTCCCTCCATGGGAAGAAAGCCAATCAAACGCATCATGCAATGATAATGAAGATTGAATTTGTTATTACAATAATTTAATTTTCCCCCTCAAAAATTTAACCTGGTTTAGATTATTTCTGATTGGATTCTCAGGATCAAAATGAGCTATCACGGGTATTGTAAATTTAATTTTTTTCAAAAGCAGAAAAAATCTTGTTTTGACAATTATGAAAAGTTATCACAATTTTCATTCGGCTCATTAATTTGGGCATATAAAAAACATGACTCATTTTGTTTTTTACTAAACTGAAAATAAAAATGGCTAAGTCACTTATTATAGCAGAAAAACCGTCTGTAGCCTCCGACATAGCGAAGGCTTTGGGCGGATTTACCAAGCATGGCGATTATTACGAAAGCGATAAATACATAATTTCATCAGCTATTGGACATTTACTTGAGCTTAGTCCAACAAAAGGATCCGAAGTTCCATCAGGAAAATGGCAATTAGACAACTTACCGGTCATTCCTCCAGAATTTGATCTTAAACCGATAGAAGATACGGAAGCGCGTCTAAAAACATTGGTCAAGCTGATCAAACGTCCGGATGTCACAGAACTTATCAATGCCTGTGATGCTGGCCGCGAAGGCGAGCTCATTTTCAGATTCATAGTTAAATACTCTGGGTCCAACAAGCCGATCAAGCGGCTCTGGTTACAATCCATGACGCCGGCTGCGATTCGTGAAGGCTTTCAAAATCTTAGAGACGATGCATCCATGAAACCTCTTGCGGATGCTGCTATTTGCAGATGCGAAGCAGACTGGCTGGTTGGCATAAACAGTACCAGAGCAATGACTGCAGTAAATTCTAAACCCGGTGGCTTCAACCTAACCACAGTCGGTCGTGTCCAAACCCCAACGCTTGCCATCGTCGTAGAAAGAGAAGAAAAAATCCGAAACTTCGTCCCAAGAGATTATTGGGAAGTAGAAGCTACTTTCTTAACAAAAGACAATCAACAATACACAAGTAAATGGTTTAATCCTAATTTCCCCAAAGACTCCAAGCAAAAAAACGGTGATTCTGAACTCAAACCAGATAGACTCTGGGAAAGGGCTCAGGCCGAGCAAATCCAAAAAAAATGCCTCCAACAAACAGGCATTGTCAGTGAAGAATCTAAACCTACAACTCAGATTTCGCCCCTCTTGTTTGATCTAACGAGCCTCCAACGTGAAGCGAACATAAAATTCGGTTTTTCGGCCAACCGCACGCTAAAAACCGCTCAGTCCTTATACGAAAAACATAAAGTTTTAACATATCCGCGTACTGATTCTCGGGCATTGCCAGAGGATTACATTCCACAGGTCAAAAAAACACTGCAAGGTCTCACATCCACAGGTTATAAAGAATTCTGCGAAACAATTTTGAAAAATGGCTGGGTTAAACCAAACAAACGCATCTTCAATAATTCCAAAGTATCAGATCACTTTGCAATCATACCTACTGGACTCGCTCCTAAAAACCTCAACGAGGATGAATCAAAAATCTTTGATCTTGTCTCAAAAAGATTTCTAGCAGTGTTCTATCCACCGGCAGAATATCTGGTAACTACAAGGATTACTGTTGTCAAAGACGAATCATTCAAAGTCGAAGGCAAAGTTATAACCAACCTGGGATGGCTCGCTGTTTATGGTCGAGAATTAAACTCTGAAGACTCTCCACCCTTGCCGCCAATAACCCAGGGGGACCAGGTCAAAACGGTGAATATCGAAATAAAATCATTCCAGACCAAACCGCCTCCACGCTACACCGAAGCAACATTGCTAAGCGCAATGGAAGGCGCCGGTAAACTGATAGAAGATGATGAATTAAGAGAAGCAATGCAGGAAAAAGGCTTGGGCACACCGGCAACACGAGCCGCTATTATCGAGGGCTTAATTTCTGAAAAATACATCATCCGCCAGGGTAAGGAACTCGTTCCAACATCAAAAGCTTTCTCTCTCACATCCCAATTACGAAATCTTGACCTTATTGAACTTTGCAAACCAGAACTCACCGGTAACTGGGAATTCAAACTCAAACAAATAGAAAAAGGCCTGTTTAATCGACCGGACTTCATGACTGAAATCTCCGAGCTTACAAAAAATATCGTTAACAAAATCAAAAAGTTCAAAACCGACATAACCAACAAAGAAGCACAACTCAAGCCACTAGAAGTACCATGTCCAAAATGTGGCGGACAAATACTGGAAAAAACCAGACAGTTCGTTTGTCAGACCTGTGACTTTTCAATTTGGACGACTATTGCCAGCAGACCTATGTCAAGAGAAGAAGTTATTGAACTTATTAAAAATAAATCAGTTGGCCCTCTGGACGGTTTTAGAAGTAGACACGGTAAACTCTTCTCAGCCATTCTACGTCTTACTAATTCTTATACAGTCCAATTCGACTTTTCAAAGTCAAGTCCTTTGCAACCAGACCAATCCCGTGCTTCCGACCAAGCCGAACTCCTCAATAAGCCCCCCATCGGTAAATGCCCCAAATGCAAAAGCAATGTCTATGAAGATAAAAATGCGTACATCTGCGAGGCCTCGCTATCCAAAGTTAAAAAATGCAACTTCAGATCTAGCAAAGTGATACTCCAACAGCCTATAACTCCTGAGCAAATGAAAAAACTACTTAACGAAGGTAAAACCGACCTCTTACCAAGATTTATATCCAAAAAAGGTAAACCTTTTGCAGCTAGACTTTTTATTAAGGAAACTGGAGATATAGGTTTCGAGTTCCAGAATTCAACTGCCAACAAAGATAAAACTGCAGAAACAAACAAAACTAGCACTACAACAAAGCCCAAAAAAACTAAAAAATCTAAAGAAAAATCTGAAACATCAAAACCACCTACAAATCATTAACCGCTAAATCACAATATTTACCAAAAAACAAATGCAATTTCTCAGCTAATGCCTTTGCGGACAACCTACTCCGCAACCACCACTTATAGAGTTCTACTGGCAACCCCGGATTCTTTAATGTCTCCAAAATCAACCGGCTAAAGATTATCGATCCATCAGCCGCTACAAATCTTGAAACAGCGTCCGGTATTCGTTCGTTATATTCATCCAGAATTACCCGAACCGCTACTGCGTCTATTCCGTTTTCCTTGCAACTCTTCAATATCTCACCGGACTCCATTTCTACAATCTCACCACTCAGCATACCAGCCAAATACTGTTTAGTTTCAGGCGTATTTACAATATAGTCCACGCAACAAAATGCAGCCCCTCGAACAGATATACTACGAAATATCTTCCGAAAAACCTCTGAACAGTCAGCATTATGAACAACTAATCCGGCCTTCAAATCGGGCACTAATGCACCAGCAAAACCACTGCTAATAACCAGTCTTGGCCTTAACTCCAATACTCTCTCCATCGACTTAAGTGCCCGCTCCCTGCCTATTCCTGTATACAAAATTGTGACACGATCAACCAAATGCGGCGGCACCCTGAAAAATGAGGCCTCAGATTTGACAGCAAACAATAATACCAATGGCCCTTTTTCCATATATTATTCTCACCAATTTTTAATTATCCTGCCTTATTTTTTATGACTTTTGCAAATACGGTTAAAAAGTTACTTTTAACTATATCGGCTAACGCCTTTAGAGGCATGTTTAAAAACTTAGATAAAAACTCATAAATTGGAATGATGTTTAATGGATTGTTCAGTGCCTTCTTTGTATCCTGGCCAGGCAAAGGAAAACGATCAAGCTCTGGTGGCGGTAACTGATCCGGCGCGTCAGTTTCAATCAGCAATCTTTCTATTGGAACAGATTTAAAGCTATTTCTTTGCTCAAACTTATTTTCCCGAGCGAAGTAGCCTGGAAAAGAGAAATACGCACCCATCTCAGCCAGTGGATCAATATATTTCTCCAATCCCCCATAAGAATGTACAACAAAACCGCTCCCTGGAGTCCCTGTACTCTTTAATATTTTCAGAAGCCTATCCCATGCCCGCACGCAATGAATTGTGACTGGCAAATCATAATCACACGCCAATTTTAACTGCTTAACAAAAATCTCCTCCTGTAAACCCATGTCTATTCCCTTAACCCAACCGTCGATCCCAATCTCTCCTATGCCGCAATTATACTTATGAACTAATTGGTTTAGTTTATCAGCCCAAGCCGGGCTGACTTTTTTAACGTACCATGGATGCACTCCAAACGACGGAATTATTGGATCATGACTCCGTGCTAAAAATTCCAGGTCCAACCAATCTTCTTCACAAGTTCCACAAACCGACACCCTACTTATTTTGTTAATAGACATCTCCTCCAAAATCTTGCTTAAAAATGGCTTTAACCTTTTATCCTGCAAATGGACATGTGCATCAAAATACTCCATATGCCAGGTCGTCTTGACTCACACACTTTTGTCGCATCCAAATAACAGCCGTTCTCCCAGGGTTAATTTTGAAAATCTACCTTTGCACTCAATTCCGGGATCAAATACCTGTCCGGTCGAAGTACTTGAACCTTTACTTGTAATGTGCCTTTTTGCCGATTTGCTTCAGGTGCAATTTCGGCCACAATACCATCATATACCCTTTCAGGATAAGCCTCCGGGTATACCTTACACTTTTGATTTAAATAAACTTTTGCCAGGTCGGTCTCGTTCAGATCTATTTCGATCTGAAGGTCATTTAAATCGGCGAGCGCTACTACAGCAGTGCTTGGCCCACGTGATCCACCAAAACTCTGAGGCGTAACAAGCTCATTTGCATCCACCAGTTTTTCTAAAACTATACCATTGATCGGTGAACGAATCACAGTCCAGTCAATATATGTCTTTAGAAGTTCTATCTGTTGTTCGATTTCGTTAATGCTGCTCCTGGCAGCCATTAGCTCAAGCAGCGCATCGTCTTCATATTTCTTCATCTCCACTCCAGCGTCCACCAATGGCTTTATTCGACCATATTCAATCTGAGCTTTTTGCAAAGCAATCCTTGCTGATTCCAATCTAGCTTCGGCCTCTTTCAACTTTTTGACATATTCTGTATCGTCAAGAATTACGATTACCTGGCCATTTGTTACTGCATCTCCCTTTTTAACTCCTATCCATTTAACAATACCGAGAAACCTCGGACTTAATTCAATTCGTTCTCTGGCTACTATATAACCGCTAACGGTCAAGACCGGTTCATTGCCAGTGGTTATATTGGTAATATTAGTATTTCCAATACTTACGGACTCCTTTTTTGCAACATCTATCGCCTGGGTTCTATCTGAAACACTTTTCCTATTAACCCTACTCAAATCAGACTTGCGAGGTATAGCAAAATAAACAGCAATTAAAATTATTACCAGTATAGCAAACAAAATAGACCAAAATCCTCCACGTCTTCTCCGGAGATTGTTTTTGTCTATTTTTAACTGCTGAATTTGATTTTCATTAGATGTATTCATGCTCAACTTAAACTGCATTTAATGCGTTTATTACAGGAACACCACCAGCTCGGAATGCTGGCAATATACTACCAACAGCGCCTACCGCAATTGCAAATAACATTCCCTTGAAGATAATTATCGGAGTCAACCTAAAATGAAAAACGACTTCGCTAAATGTATCAAAACTAACTGTCCCGGTTGAAAACCCGTGCATTGGTACAGCTATTAAACACCCAACAACTCCACCTATTAAAGCAAGGAACACTCCCTCAATCATAAACGATAAGACAATGGTGCGTCGTCTGTACCCTAAAACTCTCAATGTTCCAATTTCTCGTATCCGCGATCCGACATTTGCGTACATAGTATTCATAGCGGCAAAAACGGCTCCAATAGACATAGAAGTTGCAAGAAAATTTCCAAGTATCTTAATTGGAATAGCAGTCCGGGTTTGTGCAGCGTAAAATTCTGTTTCGCGCACTGCGCGCAAGGGCAATCTTTTGTCTGACTCAATCCTGGATATTAAATCCTTAAGTGCTGCATCATCTTTAACCCTTATAAGAACACTAGAGTAATTTTCTCGGTCAAAAATTGATCGCGCCTCATCAGTATCCATCCAAATTTCAGAGTCATAAACACTATCCTCTCCCTCTAACCAACCAACGACAACAAGCCTTGTTCCTGCTGTTATAAAGGATTGGCCAATTCCGAAATTTGCAAAACGCCCGGCTAGCTTTTTGCTCACCACTACCTCCCGTTTCCCGGGATCGAACCAACGCCCAGCGGACAATTTGACCTGTGGGCGTAGTTTAAGCCCATTAGGACCTATTCCTCTGACAAGAACATTTGCCTCTCCGGACTTATTTAGTCGGGGTAAATTTATTAACACTACTACCTCAGCCGACACCATGGGCATATTCAGAACATCCTTTTCAATCTGGGGTAAATATTTAACTACTCTAAACTGCTCTGGAGTGATCTGGCTGCTTGATTCGGCTGTTGACCCCTTTCTTAGAACTAATACATTAAGCGGAAATCCTGTGTTTTTGCTGGCAGCTTCAAGTCCAGCTGCCAATGCCTGCATCAACACATATACAGCCACGACAAGAGCAATCCCAATAACCGTTGTAAATGTGGAACGCCACCTAACAAAAAGATTTCGTATGTTATATTTCAGAGGTAAATTCATGTTTAGTCAATAGACTTAATTCCATCGGCCACACTCATTTTTGTCACGTTAATAAATGGTCCAACTGCCGAAACTACTCCTAAAATTAGAGCCAATAAACTACACTGTGCTGCTATCCTTGGCGTCACTTCAAAGGTTATAAACACTCCATGAGTTGCTGTCTTCATAATGTCTGTATGGCTAAACAACAACCAAGCACCGCCTACACCAAGCACAGCACCAGAAATTGCTAACCCAATACTCTCAGCAAATATTAATACGAAAATTTCACTCCGCCTAAATCCTATAGCTTTCAAAATTGCTAATTCACGAATACGTTCACGTATTGCCATGCTCATCGTACTAGCAGAAACAAGCAACAATGTAAATATAACCACTGAACATATCGACTTTACCAATAACTTAATATCTCCCCACATAGATACGAAACTTAATTGAAATGCGCGTTCAGTCTCTGCCAAAACTTCTGCACTCGTATTGGCAAAAGCCCTATTAATAGCCGAAATTACTCTTGGCATTGCTTGAATCGATTCTACCTTCACCCACCACATACCAACTGTACCAGGATCGCCCAGTAACTCGTCTAAATATTTATGATGTATCAACATGTTCCTGTCATCTATCGTGCCGTGGTAAATCCCTGCCACTTTCAATTCTAAACTTATTGGGTAAACCGTGCTTGTTAGCAATACCTTATCGCCGGGTTTAAGCTTATATTTTTCTGCAGTGATTTGTCCAACTATACAAGCACGCATATCAGAAAGCCACGACCTGTATTCTTCATCGGAAATCTTTAGCTCGGACCATGTCTCCCTCAATTTTGATGCGTCCATCGCAAATTGAGCAAAAGTGATATGTTCTTCCTTGCCAAATTTGCCACCAACCCATGTAAAAGGAGTTACAGCTTGGACCCCCGGAATCCTCTCAATGATATAACGTTGTCTGACCGGTAAAAAGTTGGCTATTGATACTTTGTTTCTGACCGCTATCCGCAACGCTGCATTTTCCTCCTCTGGTGGCACTGAAATCTCTCGCAAGGCAACGAGTAACATTACTAAAAGAAATAAACTTACACCTATACTCATTACACACAAAAAGACTCGACGCTTATTCCTTAAAGCATTTTTAATTATGAACCCGGCCACTGTCATAAGCGCTCTATTATTTATTCTAAAAGCTCGCCTTTCTCTAAATGAACTATTCTCTTACCAAAAGCCGCCGCCTTCGGATCATGTGTTACCATTATAACCGTCTTGCCAAGATTCTCATTTAGCATCTGCAACAAAATTAGGATCTCATGTGCTGAATGTGAATCCAGGTTGCCTGTGGGCTCATCAGCAACAATCAAAACAGGATCAGTCACTATTGCCCTTGCAATTGCCACCCTTTGTTCCTGCCCACCAGATAATTGCCTGGGTAAATGATTCTTTCGGTCTGATAAACCAACTAGCTCTAGTGCAGTTTCTACCTGTCTTCTGCGCCGCTTTTTGTCCAACCCAGTCAATAGAAGAGGCAGCTCGACATTCTCAAATGCTGTTAAAACCGGAATTAAATTAAAAGTTTGAAACACAAAACCAATGTTCTGATTCCGCCAATCCGCCAATTCTGATTCATTAAGTTTTTGTAACTCTATTCCCTGAACTATGCAACAGCCACTAGTCGGACGATCAATACCCGCTATTATATGTAACAAAGTAGATTTACCTGAACCACTAGGCCCCATTAAAACTAAAAATTCTCCATCTTTAATCTCCAGGTTAACCCTGTTCAACGCTGTAACATTTATCTCACCCTGTCTGTAGATCTTTGTTAGCTCCTGGGTTATCACTATTTGGTCTTTTGACATATTTTCAGTTACTACACCATTTTATTCTTAGCGCCTGATACCAGCTTAATTCTTTATTATCCAAACATAACTGCTGGATGCAAATTTGAAAATCATTCATTGATACTTTTCTAGGAATCATTGATTGAATCATAAAAATTGTACATAAGATAGATTCTGGAATTTAACTCAACATCCTGGCAACATACCAGGAGCTTTCAAGCCAATGAAAACATATAATTGATTAACCTTTGAAGTAAGAGAAAAAATTAGTCTGCTTGCCTGAACCCCGAAAACAGAATTATTGCTGCGGTCGAACTTCAACTTTTCGTAACCAGCCAGCAGGTCGTCTTGGACTCACGATGAAAAATTGGCCATTACTCTCAGTAAGTAAGAACCGCTGCCGTGTATGACCAAGTACGTTTTGTTGAATGATTTCAACATAATCTTTGCCAACCTCCGTAACAATACCTACATGCCCGTATCTTGTGTCGTTGAAAACAAGCAAATCGTCTAAACATGGTTTTTCATTTGAACCATTGCGAAACTGGACAAGCCCACGTCTTTTATTCAACGCTCCATCAGGAAGGCTTTCATCAAAGTAACTCCTGGCGTGGCCCATCACATCTGGCATCATATGCCCTTTAGCATCGCAATAGAACCGCTTGACGTATTCCACACATTGCCATTTCTGGCCATAGTAATAACCGTCATTACTGTAATGACGGCCATAGCTCAAAAAGAAAAACAGACCATTATCATAAACTGGTACGCCTTTATAACTGTCTAAAACTCTACCGACTTTCCATGCATTCCAAATAAGCAATACCCCATTTGCACCCAAAAGTGCGAGCACAATTACTAATATTTTGTAAACATTAAGTTTCATCTCCCGCTCCGTACTGCTTGGCTCCTAAGATTAATGCAAACAGATAAGATCTTGCCTTTACGATTCTCTCCAACTCAAATAGGATACTCAGTAATGCCACTTAACCTCTCCTACCTTTGTCAAATATGCCTGTAAATACAAATACTAAACAACGCAACGCATCTAAATGTTCATGATGTTGATTACAAAGATTCTGCACCAAAATATTCTGTTACTTCATACGCCCTAACATTCGCCTGATTTTTATTTTGAACAATGCTAATGAAATGTGCAATACCTGAATTTCTCGCGACGACTTTACTTAATCTTTAATCGAACTTACAGAACTTGCCATTTATCCACCGCACCCGAATGCCGATCTATTTTTGACAGATAATTGGGTATTAAGTCATTACCCTAAACATTATCACAGACTGCGTTGCCTTATACTTAAGGCCGTACCTATCTCAATTATTCCACATAACAATCATGCTCAGCAAAATTCCTACACATCCGATCCCTGCACACTTCAAATACTTACTATCACTAATCAACCCATCAACCCTCCACATCTATGGCTCCGAAGCAGAAGCCGTCGGCTTAAAAAACTTTGTCAGGCACGATCTGATTCTACTGGTTAAAATTGACTTCAAGCAATTGAAATGTTACTTTTAATCCTATTGAAAAATTTATGAAAAAAAACAAACTTTTAAGGGGGTTACACTTTTTGCTTGCAAAATTTTTTTTGACAAGCGTCGTTCTGATAATAAACACAACGCCATCACAGGCTTCCATAATATTTTCAGATAATTTCGAAAATGGTTTTGGTAATTGGATTCCAAGCGGCTCCTGGGGCTTAACCAAAGACTTTTATATATCCCCTACTCACGCTGCGACGGATAGTCCTGGAACATTCTATACAAACAATACCGACTCATCACTAACCCTTGCCAGGTCCATTAATTTATCCAGCGCTGTCCGACCAGCGTTACGTTTCTACCACAAGTATGCACTAGAAACCGACTATGATTTCTTGCTAGTTGAAGTTTCAACCAATGGTGGCATTTCCTGGGTCAAATCTCCGCTAGCAACATATTCTGGAAGCCTTAGCTCCATGACTTTCGAACAACTCGATTTGTCACCTTACGCTGGAGTCTCAAATCTCAGTATTCGATTCAGACTTCTTACAGACAGTTCTGTCATAATGGATGGCTGGTACGTAGACGATATTCTTATTGCCGAGACTCCAGCCCCGGTGACTCTCAAAGCTACTGCAACTAACTGTAATTCGATAAGCCTCTCCTGGACCCAATCAGTTGAGCCAAATTTCGCTGCATACCGACTCTACCGTTCTCTTTCTCCAGGCGTTGACTGGCATACTGCCACGCTTGTCGCTGAAATCAATGACGCTGCAATCACAAACATCACAGATATTACTGCATCTCCAAAGACGAAATACTTTTACCGACTAGCTGTAGTCAATTCGGACGGATTGTTGACTCTGGGCAACGAAATCGTTGTTACTACTCATCCGGGCATTGACTATCCCTTCGTGGATAACGGTGAAGGCGGCCCAAATACATGGGTGGCAGATGCACCATGGACGTTGAGCAATGAACAGGCTGCATCGCCCACGCATGCCTGGAGCGATTCACCCGGAACAAACTATGCCAATAGTGTCCCTTCACAGTCGCTTACATTGGCCGCACCACTTTTCCTCTCCAATCAGGCTGTATCACCTGTCCTTTCGTTCTATCATAAATACGATTTCGCTCCGGGCGATTCAGCCAATGTCGAAATTTCAACAAACACAGGTATCAGCTGGCAAACACTGGCTACTTATGCAGGAACTTCAACAAATGAATGGAATCGCGCTAGAATAGACCTCAAGCCATATAAAAATAATACAGTGCTTATTCGATTCCGAATCACCACCGACTCATCTGGTAACGCAGACGGCTGGCATATCGACAATATTTCTGTCGCTGAATCTCCAGCAGTCGTTCCCGCACCGGTACTGGATCAAATTACATCACATAGCATTCGAATTAGCTGGTCTTCTACAAGTGATCCAATGTTTGCCGCTTACGCTGTCTTCCGATCAACAAAGCCCGGCGTCAGTATCAACTCAACCCTTGTCGCATTGATAACCGATCCAACAACCACCACATTCACCGATGCTAACCTGTCGCTCGATACCATGTATTATTACCGTGTCTATGTAGTAAATGCATACGGTACATTCTCGCCCGACAGTCCAACTGAAAGCAGCGCTCGCACACTCAATAATCCTTTGCCTTTCACTGACGACTTCGAAGGCACACTCACAAGCTGGAATCTGACTGGTACCTGGGGCCGCCAGACAAACGATGTCCACTCAGGTTTTGCCTGCCTGAGCGATTCACCCGGAGCCAGCTACACAAACAACTCAGACTCCTTTGCCCAGACAGCAGTAAACCTGGCCGGTTCAACCTGGCCAGTACTCCGCTTCTGGGATCGTTACCGAATGGCTAACGGTGGCGCCAGAGT
>Ga0272448_1002840_pt1 | contig 21215 bp, 17 predicted proteins | sample YNPCB0191_FD_202220 | JGI IMG/M metagenome (GOLD analysis project Ga0272448, IMG submission 202220) | Hot spring sediment microbial communities from Yellowstone National Park, WY, United States - YNP-CB-019-1 | ecosystem: Environmental > Aquatic > Thermal springs > Hot (42-90C) > Sediment... | reverse complement strand
CCCGGCAAGCCCGACCTGTCCGCAATCGAGGGGATCGTCGTGCACGATGCAGTCGAACGAACCGGAGAGTTCTCGTGCTCCAGCCGGCTCGTGAATCGGATATATCGCAACATCGAGTGGGGCATCCGCGGCAACTACCGCAGCATTCCCACTGACTGCCCCCAGCGAGACGAGCGCCAGGGCTGGTTCGGCGATAGGGCGCAGGTTTCGAGGGGCGAGACCTACGCGTTCGACACGGCAGCGCTTTATACGAAGTGGCTCACGGACATGCGGGACTCCCAGCTTGCCGACGGCAGCCTTCCCGACCTCGCGCCCGCGTTCTGGCCGTTCTACACCAACAGCGTCACATTCCCCACCGCTTACGTCGTCATCCCGGGCCATCTCTACAACGCCTACGGCGACCTTCGAATCCTGCAGACCCACTATGCCGCTATGAAGCACTGGATCGACAAGGCGAGCGCCGCTCTGGTCGAATACATAATGCCCAAGGATACCTATGGCGATTGGTGCGTGCCGCCCGAGTCGCCGGAGCTGATCCACTCTGCCGATCCGGACCGCGTGACCAATCCGCAGTTGGTCTCAACAGCCTACTTCTACCACGATCTTCGCACGATTGCGAGCTATGCGACCATCCTCGGCGAAAGCGATGACGCCGCACGCTACAGCGACCTTGCCGACCGCGTCCGCGACGCCTTCAATGCCAGGTTCTACAACCGGGAGATGGGATGCTACGACAATGGCACGCAGACATCATGCGTCCTGCCGCTGGCGTTCGGCCTTGTCCGCGACGAAGACAAGCCGAGGGTGTTTGCCCGCCTCGTCGACAGCGTGATTGGCCGCGGTTTACATATCGGCACAGGCATGATCGGCGGCCAGTGGCTGATGCGGGTGCTTTCGGACAACGGCAGACCGGACGTCGCCTGGAAGCTGGCGAAGCAGACGAGCTACCCGAGCTGGGGCTACATGGTCAACTGCGGCGCGACGACGATCTGGGAACTTTGGAACGGCGACCGCGGCGACCCTTTGATGAACTCACACAACCACGTAATGCAGATCGGCGACCTTCTAATCTGGCTGTATGAATACGCGGCCGGCTTCGCGCCGGACGAGTGCCGCCCCGGCTTCAAACATGTGATCATGCGGCCGCGCGTCGTGGGAAGCCTCAAGTCCGCGAAGGCCCGCCACAAGTCCGTGTATGGCTGGATCGCCAGCGAGTGGAAAGTTACGAACGGCGACTTCGCGTGGCGCATCGAGCTGCCGGCCAACACGTCCGCCACCGTCTTCGTGCCGGCCGGAGACGCCGACAGCGTAGAGGAGAGTGGTGTCCCCGCAAAGACCGCGGCGCAAGTACGCTTCTTGGGAATGCAGGCCGGGTGCGCGGTCTTCGAGACGGGTTCGGGCCGCTACTTGTTCCGCTCCACAGGCGCGCTGCCGTGACGGTTGTCCCCGCACTAATACCAGGAACAGTGAAAAACCCCAGTGCGTATATTAAGCAGATGCCGGTTTGGGGTATGTACCAGTAAGGATGGGCTTGCGGGCTGGCACGAGGTCAAGCTCACAAAAACAGGACTGCAGCGGGCGGCCTGAAACCGGGTTGTCCCGGTCGGCCATGGCAGTAGAAAGAGGCAAAGGCGATGCGTTGCAGCAAATGCGGAAAAGAGATCAAACACGTGCCCGAGCATCTGGCCAATCTCGTGCAGTGGATCTGTCAAGACTGCACCAATACCGCGCCCAAGCGCGTTGCGCTTCACATGGATGAGGAGCTCATCCAGAAACGACTAGCCACACGCGGACGCAAGAAAGCCGCGTAACTACGCTCTTCTCGAATCGAGCCGAGGGCCCGCCGATATGCCTGCGGGCCCTCGGTGCCGTACAACCATGAACCGCAGGCTGCCGCGGCACAGACACGGAACATGTGCGCGGTAGGGCTGAGCATTGGGTCTGTGTGGAGTGCGGCGGCTCGACGCCGCTTTGTCTAACCTGCCAACTTGGCGGGCTGACTGCTGACTATGTGCGTCAAGCGAGCAAATCCACACTCCGCGCACATCCGAAACCCCGAACAGCCGAGTCCAAGAAACAACTCGGATCGCGGGCGTCGCATCCACATTCGCCGCGTTGCGGCCGGATACCTGCTGGCGGCAGCAGGTCCAGCCGGCTATAATATCTGCATGCCGGAACGCGAATTCGACGAAATCGATGCTCACCTGCTGAACGTCCTCCAGCGCGAGTTTCCGCTTGTCATGCGGCCGTTCGACGCGATAGCCGAGGCGCTCGGCATTGCGCCGGCCGAGGTAATCGAACGTGTCGCAAGGCTCAAGCGCGAGGGTGTTGTTAGGCAGATCGGAGCCATATTCGACTCTGCGGCGCTGGGCTACGTAAGCGCGCTGGTCGCGTTTCGCGTCAATCCCGACAAGCTCGATGGGGTCGCCGAGACCGTCGCCGGGCACGAGGGCGTCAGCCACTGCTACGCTCGCGATGCCGACTACAATCTCTGGTTCACTCTCACGCTCCCGCCCGGAAGCGACCTCGAAGCCGAGGTTGCCGCGCTTGCCGCACTCGACGGCGTTCAATCGCAGCTCACCCTCCCCGCGCTCAAGGTCTATAAGATTGGCGTCTTTCTCGATGTGGCGGGAGAAGCAACGAATCGCGAAAACGCGAACCGGCGAAGGCGCGAGACTGAGTATCTTGCCCCAGAGTCTCAGCTCCGTGGGCCGCTGTCCGACCTCGACCGCGCCGCAATCCGCGCCCTGCAGAGGGACCTGCCCATTGTCGAATCACCCTTCGCCGATCTTGCGCGCGAGGCGGGCATGCCTCAAGAGGAACTTCTTGCACGTGCCGCAGCCTTCCTCACATCCGGGACAATGCGCAGGTATGCTGCCGTGCTGCGGCACCGGCGCGCCGGGTATCGGGCGAACGCGATGATCTGCTGGCAGGTCACGCCCGATCGCATCGATCAAGCCGGCGAGGCACTGGCGCGCAGCCCCGTGGTCAGTCACTGCTACCGCCGTCCTTCATTCTCCGACTGGCCGTATTCGCTCTACGCCATGGTCCACTGCCGCACCGAAGCCGAGCTCAAACGCGCAATCTGCGATCTCGCCGCCTCTGCCAATCTCACTGCATTCCGCGTCTTACGCTCGGTCAAGGAGTATAAGAAGTCCCGCATCGCTTACTTCGAATAGGGGTCCCCGATTCCCAAATCCCGAATCCTGAATCCAAAATGCCGAGCTATCCGCCTGTTAGAACCCTCCTTGTTTTTGGGGATGATTGTCAAGAGACAATAAGGGCGAAGGGCGGTAACTGCGATGGCTAACATAGAGTGGCGAAGCTGGAGCAAATCGGCGTTCGAGGATGCAGCGGAGTCCGGCAAGCCGGTATTGCTGGCAATCGGCGCGAAGTGGTGCCACTGGTGCCACGTAATGGACGAGAAAACCTATTCGGACCAGCGAGTCGTCGACGCGATCAACAAGAGCTTCATCCCGGTTCGTGTGGATGCCGACCGCGAGCCGGACATAAACGCGCGCTACAACATGGGCGGGTGGCCGTCGACGGTCTTCCTCACTGCCGACCGCGATGTGATCACCGGCACGACCTACGTGCCGCCCGACCAGATGCTTACCGTGCTTGAGCGCGTTTCGTCGGCCTATTCCGAAAGGGTTGAAGAGATCAAGGATAAGGCCAAACAGGCGCGCGTCGACACCGAGGAAGCCTTCCGAAGCGCCGGCCGAGGCACTTCACGCGCCGAAGACATCGATAAGGCGCTTGACCTGCTGAGGTCGTCTTACGACGCTGAACATGGCGGGTTCGGCACATCTCAGAAGTTCCCGCACCCGTCGGCTCTGACGTTTCTGTTGTCGGTATATGAATCTCGGGGCGGCGAAGAGGATCTGCTGATGGCAACGGATACTCTGGACGCAATGCTTGCCGGCGAGATGTTCGATCCGGTCGAAGGCGGCATGTATCGCTACGCCACCCGCCCCGATTGGACCGCCCCTCACACCGAGAAGCTGCTTTCGGAGAACGCGCGGATGGCGTCGGTCTTCCTCGACGCCTATCGCGTGGCGGGAAAGGCCGAATACCTCCAGGCCGCCCGCAGCCTCTTTGCCTATATGGAAGGCAACCTGATGGACCCCGAAACCGGGCTTTTCTACGGCAGCCAGCAAGCGAGCGAGCAGTACTACTCGGCCGATGCCGAGACACGCAAGTCGCTCACTGCGCCGCCTATTGACGAGGCCTTCTACACGGACTCCAACGCGATCCTTGCTCGCGCGTATCTCAAGCTCTACGGCATCGGAAGGGTGGTGGACGCGCGCGATAAGGCCCTTCGCATAGTCAGCCGGCTCAACCATCTCGGTCGGTCCGACTGCGGGACGGTGCCGCACTATCTCGAAGGCGGCGCCGTGTATGCGCACGGCATTCTTTCGGATTCGGCGGAACTCGTTCTTGCGAACGTCGTGTGTGCGGAGGCGACCGGGGACGACGCCTATGTGCGGGCGGCGCAGGAGCTTCTCGAATCGGTCTTCGACGCATTCGGCTCGGACAGCGGAGCATTCTACGATGTAAGTGAAGCCCGCGCGGAGTTTCGCGGACTTAGCCGCTACTCCACGCCGGTGGAAGAGAACGCCGCGCTCGCCTTATCGTTTGTCAAGCTCGCGGACCTAACCGAAGACGAGGCGTACCGGCTTTCGGCCAGGCGGGTGCTCGACGCGCTCGCGGGACAGTTTGATAATTACGGCATCATGGGCTGCAGCTACCCCACCGTACTCGAGGTGCTCAACTCCACGCCCCTGCTGGTCACAATCCACGCCGATCCAGGCACCGAAGAGGCGGATGCGTTTATCCAAGCCTCTCTCGGCGCGTGCGGCGCTAATTGCACCGTCCGCACCGTGCCCGCCGAGGGCGAACAGCCCGCCGCGAGCGTATGCTTGGGCCCTGTCTGCCGCATACGGGTTACCGATCCGGAGGAGCTTGCGCAGTCGCTGAGCGAAGTCACGGCCGAGAGCATGGCGGAATCCGCGTTCGAACCGGAAGCTTGACGCGAAAGCGAAAAACGAGCGCGAAAGCCCGACGTCGGAAGAGCAAAAACGCGCGATGCTTCGGGGCGAAAACCAAGCCCCGAAGCATCATGGTTCGCAGGCCATCAGCGATACACTACTTCTTCTTCAGTTGCTTGTCGAAGAAAGCGAGTACCTGGGCGTTGATCTCGTCCAAATGGGGGGCCATGCCGACGGGGGTGAACCCGTGACCCGCGTTTTTCACCCGAACGAAGGTCACATCCACGCCTGCTTTATTAAGTGCCTCGTAGAGCTGTTCGCTTTGCGATATCGGGACAACCTTGTCCTGCTCGCCGTGCACTATCAGAAAAGGCGGATCCTTTGGGTCGACGAACTTGACGGGGCTGGCCAGCTTCGCGAGCTCGGGCTTGTCTTTGGGCGAGCCGCCCAGCAGCGCGGCAACGGCCGCGGGCGGGTCGGCCCGCATGTCGATGGTCAGGTTGGTCGGGCCGAAAAAGTCGCAGACGGCCTGCACCGCGCTCGACTGGGCCGGGTTGCCCGCGTTGCCCTCAAGCTCCTTGACGCCCCCGGTCGTTCCCAATAGCGCGACCAGATGGCCTCCGGCGGAACTTCCCCACGCGCCGATGCGCTTCGGGTCGATGCCGTAGTCCTTGGCATGGGCGCGCAGGTAACGAATGGCGGCCTTGCAATCGGTAATCTGAGCGGGGAACACTGCCTCGCCCGTGAGCCGATACTCGACACTTGCGACCACGTAGCCCTTGCCGGCCAGCCAGGCGGCGCGGTTCTGCTTATGGCTGCCCTTGCTCCAGCCTCCGCCGTGAATCCAGACCACGCAGGGGTGGGGCTTGTCGGTTGCGTCGTTTGGAATCACAATGTCCAGATGCAGCTCGCGCGTCCCAACCTTGCCGTAGACAACGTCGCTGATGGTCTTACAGCCGGGTGGGATGGCGTTCTGCTCGGCCTGCGCGAACGCGTAGGCGCAGACGCCAAGCAAAGCAGCTATTATGGCGAATCGGCGAAGAGTCATTTCATTCATCCTCCTGGGTTTATAGACGAAGCGGAAGAACCTCCAATTACGAGTTTGGGAGCACGAATTGGAGCGCATCGGCCGTCACCACGCGGGTTCGCGGTCTTGCGGGAACGAAACTCCATCCCCGTTCAGGCTCAGCCCGAACCGCGTTTGGAGTGGGGTGAGCAGGCGTCTGTCACAGCTTCTAAGATTTCACCCGGCGATTTGAGATTGTTCAGTCTTTTGAGAATGTCCACCCCGCTAGCCCTGAGTGCGAAGCGTATCGAAGGGCGGTCAAGGCCCCACCGCGCTTCGATACGACCTTCGCTGCACAGGTCTACTCAGCGCTAGCGGAGTTCTGTCCCGCAAGACTGACAGACACGGCGGTTTTTTCTACTTGACGTACAGCCTGACCGCTATTATAATACGCTTCACTAATACGCTCATGCGGTTCGGTTGCTTCACCGGATGCGAGGGGGTGCTGATGTTCCACGAGGGGTGGGATCCCGTTGCGCAAGTCGGCCTTGACGGCCCGACAGTGTTTGGGCCGCCGGGCATCTAATCAACGGCGGAAGTGCTCTTGGCTGAAGCCCTTCCGCGCTGTGCTGGAGAAAGGAGTCGAATATGAAACACAGATTTGCCGGTTTCGTTCCGGTCTGTGGAACGCTGCTTGTCATAGCAGCAACGCTTGGGGGTTTGTGCACGACAGCCGAAGCCACCTATGATTACCGCTTCGATGTTGCCACTTTCTGCTGTCCCTGCAGCGACCCGGACCAGTACTTCTGTCAGGGCCAGTTCGACGCCCTGAACTTCGTAACTGCGAACGGCCACGTTGTCGCCATGGGATCGGACGCCCATCGCGCCGAGCTCAATGCCAACGGCAACTTCCTGGCCTGCTACTACAACACACTCAATGATCCCGGCTACCTCCAGAAGACCGCGACGCAGAAGGCGGACGACATACACAACTACGACGTCGCCAACTTCACCAACACCGGGGTCATATGCACCTGGATAGTCCTGAACGAGATCTCGGCGGGCACATGGCCGAATAACCAGACCTATCGGACGTGGGTCCACGATGTCGTTCACAGACTGAAGAACACCTACGGCCACAAGGTGATCCTGTTATCTCCGTTTCAGACCGTAGCCGCCAACGACGCCGACTGGCAGGCAGTCTCTCAAGATGCTTACATCGCAATTGAGTGCTATCTGAGCGGCGAGGAACTCCGGCAGGACGGCCGCAGCTCAATCGCAGAGATGAGCGCATGGGCTCAGACGCAGTACCAGGCAAGCAAGAATTCCTACCTTGCTCGCGGGATATCGTCCAGCAAGCTGTTTCTCGCGGAGCATTACGGCCAGACATTCTCGGGTACGGGCTGGGGCCGTGCGGGCACTACCACGAGCACCTGGACGAACTGCATCATCGCCAGATGTCAGGCCATGCACAACGTGGGGTTTGCTGGAACCATCAGCTATGCCTGGGGCAGCAACCCAATGGGAACCGGCGAAAGCTATCTTATTAGTTTCGAACAGACCTACGCAAGCCAGCCTCTGCCATAGCTAACACGCTGCAAAAGGGAACGGACACGTTTCGGCGAAAACAGCCGTGTCCGTTCCCTTTCATTTCTTGGCCAACCGATTCACGCCGGCGGACTTTGCGTACGTCGTCGTGCTCAACTCGATTCAGCAGTCACGCCCGGACCCCGAATCAAGCTCAAGGTGGTGTCTGTTCAGTCTTGCGGGACAGAACTCCGCTAGCGCTGAGTAGACCGCCAACGAAGGTCGTATCGAAGCGCAGTGGAGCCTTGACCGCCCTTCGATACGCTTGGCACTCAGGGCTAGCGGGGTGGACACTCCCAGAAGACTGAACCGTCTCTCAAGGTGATGCGACGCAGCCCGGCAAGCGTGAGTTATTTGGCTGTCGTGGTCAGCGCTCAGCCGGCAGTCCGGCTCGGCAATACTCTTATTGCTCCCAGAACTGCGGTTTGGAGTTGGCTTCGGCGATGTCGTTTTCGTCGAGGATCGCGCCGCCGGCGCGGAGTGAGGTCTGCAAAGCCCCCACATCGACCGCTCTGGGGCAGACACCGTGTTTGATCGACAGGGCCGCAGCCGTGCCCGCCGGGCCGCCGCCTACAACGAGGACGTCGGTTTCGTATTGCGCTTGCTGTCTCATTTGCTTGTCTTTCTGGCGAAGGAATGCTATGGTCACGGCGACACCGCTGGCCGAACGTCGAACTTGCGGCCGGCCTTGATTCCGCCGCGGGAGTATTCCGCCGCGCTCATTCGCCTGCGCGACTCGGGCTGGACTTCGATGAGTCGGACGGACCCGGTGCCGGCGGCGACGGTGATGCCGGAGTTGTCGGCGGCGATTATCTCGCCGGGCTCGCCGAACCGCCCCTCTCGCTCGGCAACCACGGCCTTCCATACCTTTGCCTGCCTGCCGTCCAGCGACGTGAACGCGCCGGGCCGGGGAGTGCAGCCGCGGATGAGATTGACGATGTCGTCGGCGGACCGCGACCAGTCTATCGCGCCTGCGTCACGCTTGAGCGAGCGAGCAACGGTTGCAAGTTCGTCGTTTTGGGGAATCGGCACGATTGTGCCTTCTTCGATGCCTACGAGCGTCTTGATCAGAAGTTCCGCGCCAAGCAGTGCTAGTCTGGCCGACAGTTCGCCGGCGTTTTCGTTAGGGTAGATGTCAACGGTTTGCTGCAGGAGGATGTCGCCCGTGTCGAGGCCTTCGTCCATGAGCATCGTTGTGACGCCGGTCTGCTTTTCACCGGCGATGAGCGCGTGCTGGATCGGGGCGGCGCCGCGGTATTTGGGCAGGAGTGAGCCATGGACGTTGATGCAGCCGTGGGCGGGCCAGTTCAGCAGCTCGGGCGGCACGATCTGCCCGTAGGCCGCGACGACCATCGCCCACACCGGCCCGTAGCTCTTGATCTCGGCAATGGCCGCCGGATCGCGCATCCTTTCCGGCTGCAATACCGGAATGGAGTGCGCTTCGGCGACTACCTTGGCCGGCGGCGGCTGCATTTCCCGACCGCGGCCCTTGGGTTTGTCGGGCTGCGTGACTACGGCGACGACCTCGAACGGCGACGCGATCAGCGCCTCCAGCGTCGGAACCGCGAACTCACTTGTTCCCGCGAATACAACCTTATGTCCCACCGCTCTCGTCCTGCCGCACTTGACTCGGCGTCGAAGCCGGGTTTGCATATCGTTATATACCCGACTGCGGCGTCGCGTGTTGACTATTCGCTCCCTTCGGATTCCTCAAGGGGCACTGTCTGTATCGTCGCCGGGTCGGCTCGATCTATGAACACCTTGCCGTCGAGATGGTCGATTTCGTGCTGGAAAACGCGCGCGAGCAGTCCTTCCGCCTTGATCTTGACCTTTCGGCCGTTCTCGTCGATGCCGGTAACGGTCACCCGGCCAGCTCGCGGCACGTCGCCCTGTAGGCCGGGTATGCTCAGGCAGCCCTCGGTTGCGACCTCTTCGCCGCTGGAGCGCAGCACTTTGGGGTTGATCAGCGCGTGCGGGCCTTCGCCGACGTCGTAGGTGAATACGCGCTTGGACACTCCAATCTGCGGCGCCGCCAATCCCAGACCGTGCGACTCCGCCATGATCACGTACATGCGATCGATCAGGTCTTTGATCTCCTCATTGACCTCCTTGACCTCTTCGGCGCGCGTCCGCAGGACCGGATCGCCATATCGAACTATTTCATTGGTTTCCATCGGGCAGAAGATCTCCCCAGCGAATGGTCATTTGCAGGCCATCATTCATCAGTCGTAGGTCGTCGGTCATCGGCTCGCGGGTGAGCCACCGCGACAGTCCTGAGCAGCGAGGACCGCGCGCATCGAATAACGACTTCCCGTCTGCCGCACTTCGATACGGCGCCCTATTCGTGACTGCCAAGGGTAGGCGGGCAGCTCGCCATGACCGACAACTGATAACCAACGACTATTATATCATCGTCATCGGATCGACATCCACCGCCAGCTTCCTGCGCAGACCGGGGTTGGCGTCGAAAGCCGACCTGAGCAGACCGACCGCCGCACCCCATTCTTTCCCCCCTTGGCAAGGGGGGGTAAGGGGCGGCGACGACCGCAGCACCAGATGCCAACGATACTGGCCTTTGAGTCTTGCAAGCACCGCAGGGGTCGGGCCGATGATCTCCACGCCCTTCCGCGCCGACATCGGCAGCTTTTTGATCTCGGCAACCAGCTCCTCCAACGCCGCCGCGGCCGCCCGATCGCTCTCGTTGCGAGAGAGCACGTTGACCAGCGTAGAAAACGGCGGATAGCCCAACTCGCGCCTGAACTCGATCTCCTGTTCGAAAAACGCGACATAGTCGTGCTCGACCGCGCTGCGGATCGCATAGTGATCGGGGTCGAGCGTCTGGATCACGACTTCTCCCGGCGTCTTTCCCCTGCCGGAGCGGCCCGCCACCTGCGAGATGAGCTGGAACGTCCGCTCGGACGCGCGGAAGTCGGGCAGATTGAGCGAGGTGTCGGCGCTTATCACGCCGACCAGCGTCACGTTCGGAAAATCGAGTCCTTTTGCGATCATCTGCGTGCCGACGAGTATGTCCGCCTCGTGCGACCGGAAAGCGTGCAGTATCGCCGCGTGCGAACCCTTGCGGGAGGTGGTGTCGCGGTCCATTCGCAGCACTCGCGCCTCCGGGAAAGTCGCTTTCGTCTGCTCTTCGACCTTTTCCGTGCCGATCCCGAACTTCTTGATGCGCAGACCGCCGCACGACGGGCACACCGTCGGCGCCGGCTCCTCGTAGCCGCAGTGATGACAGCTCAGCTTTCGCGCCGCAGCATGCAGCTTCAGCGAAACCGCGCAGTTGGGGCATCGCGCCACGTAACCGCACTCCCGGCAGGTCACAAACGTCGAGTAGGCCCGGCGATTCTGCAGCAGTATGACCTGCTCGCCGCGAGACAGGCGCTCGCGAATGCCCTCTTCGAGGATCTCGCTGAAAATCGACGCCCTGCCTTTGGCGTATTCCTCGCGCAGGTCGGCGATGTGCACCTTCGGCATCGGGCGGTTCTCGACACGGCCGGCCATGGTGATCAGCTCAAGCTCGCCGCGGCGCGCTGCGTAGAATGTCTCCACGGCAGGCGTTGCACTGCCGAGAACGAGCGCCGCCCCGGACTCTTCCGCGCGGCGTATGGCGACGTCCCGGCCGTTGTAGCGAGGGGGACTGTCCTGCTTGTAGCTGGAGTCGTGTTCCTCGTCCACGATCACCAGCCCAAGGTTCTCGACCGGCGCAAATACCGCCGAACGCGCGCCGAGCACGACCTTCGCTTCTCCCTCGCTGATTCGTGTCCACTCATCGCAGCGCTCGCCGGCCGACAGCGCGCTGTGCAGCACTGCGACCGCGTCCCCAAGACGGCTCTTGAATATGTTCATCACCTGCGTTGTGAGCGCGATTTCAGGCAGCAGTACGAGGCTCGTCCGGCCCGCTTCCAGCGCCCGCTCGATGCAGCGCAGGTATACCTCGGTCTTTCCGCTTGCCGTTACGCCGAACAACAAGTGCCCGCGATACTGTCCCGACTGCATTGCGGACGTAATCTCGTCGACCGCATACTGCTGATCTTGCGTAAGCGCTACCCGACTCTGATTGATCCGCGCGAACGCCGGGCTGCGCCGGAATGTCATCGTAATTTCTTGGAGCAGGCCCTTCTTGATCAGGGCGGCGATTGGCGACCAGGTCAGCCCGTATCTCTGAGTAAGCTCGACGATTGAGACATCGCCTCCGATGGAGCGGATGAGCGATAGAGCGGCGAGCTGTTTGTCGGTGAGTTCCACATCGGAGCACTCCGGCGCATCGCCCGAACGTTCGGTAAGCCTTACGCCGCGAAGGACTCGCGGCCTGCCGCCAGGGGGTATCAGCTTCCACGTGCGGCGCACCACGCCCTTCTTTTCAAGCTGCCGGATGAGCCGCACCACGGAGTCACGATTCCCTCCCAGGCCTTCGATCGTCGCGCCGCCCTCAGCCGCCGCGATCTTTGCCGCAAGCTCGGCCTCGGCTCGCGTAAGCTTCGGAGTGGGCTGCAAGTGCGAGGAAGCGGCGTACGGGACAAGATGTCCCGGACGAACGAGCGTTGGCTCTTTGGCCTCCGCTTTCCGCTCCGCGATCTCCACTCGCGCCTGCACCTTCCAGTGTGCCACCTCCGGCAGCATTGCCGCTTCCACGCGCGCCTGCGGGCAGAGATAGCGGGCGGAAATCCATTCGGCGAGACGGCGAAGATCAGGCTTGAGCCTGACGGGGTTTTCGAGCTCGGCAATGATGGGGCGGGTGCTGGCGACCGGTGAGGTTTCTTCTATGCCGATTACATAGCCGACGGCCTGGCCGGAACGAAGGGGCACAAGCACGCACGAGCCAACCCCTATCCTCCCGGCCAGGCCGTCGGGAATCTCGTAGGTGAGCGAGTCTATCGAACTGGTCGCGCCGGCGTCGACGACAACCCTGGCATACAACTAGACCCCCGCTTCCTTTCGCAGAATCTCCGCCATATCCACGTCTTCCCAGGGCACGCAAAGGTCCGTGCGGCCGAAGTGGCCGTAGCAGGCGGTCTGCTTGTAGATCGGCCTGCGCAGGCCAAGTTTGTCGATGATGCCCTTGGGCGTCAGGTCGAAGTATTTGAGGATCAGCTCGCCGATCTTTTCCTCGTCGATGGCGTTGGTGCGCCAGGTATCGACCATTATGCCCATCGGCTCGGCCTTTCCGATTGCGTAGGCGATCTGAATCTCGCAGCGCTTTGCAAGCCCCGCCGCTACGACGTTTTTGGCGACATAACGCATCATGTAGGCTGCCGAACGGTCAACCTTGGTCGGGTCCTTGCCCGAGAAGCACCCGCCGCCGTGTTTGGCCATGCCCCCGTATGTGTCAACGATGATCTTGCGGCCGGTCAGCCCGGTGTCCGCCTGCGGGCCGCCCACCGAGAACGCGCCGGTCGGGTTGACCAGAAACTCCGTCTTGTCATCCAGCAGTTCGGCGGGGATGGTGGGTTTGATGACATGCTCGATCATGTCTTCCCGGATGGTGGACTGAGGAATGTTGGGCTGGTGCTGGGTGGAGACGAGAACCTTGTCGATGCGCACCGGCCTCCCGCCCTCGTACTGAACCGTCACCTGGGTCTTGCCGTCGGGGCGCAGGTATTCGAGCGTGCCGTCCTTGCGAATCGCGGCCAGTTTGCGAGCGAGCTTGTGCGCCATCATAATCGGCATGGGCATCAACTCGGGCGTCTCATCGCACGCGAACCCGAACATCATACCCTGATCGCCGGCCCCGCCGACATCGACGCCCATCGCGATGTCGGGCGACTGCGATTGTATACTGGTCAGCACGCCGCAGTGCTGGAACCCGATGCCGTAGTGAGCGCGGGTGTAGCCGGCCTGTTCGAGCGTGCGTCGGACGATGTCGGGAATTTCGACGTAGGCGTGCGTAGTTATCTCCCCGGCGACGATCACGAGGCCGGTCGTCAGAAGCGTCTCGCATGCGACCCTGCCCGTCGGGTCCTGCTCGATGATCGCATCGAGCACGGCGTCGGATATCTGATCGGCGAGTTTGTCGGGATGTCCCTCCGTCACGGATTCGGATGTGAACATGTGCGTTTTCAGAGTCAATTGGGTTCCTCCATGGGTAGGGAGAGTCGCAATAAGCAAGAAAAGCAGAAAGGGCGTTACGGCCTTACCAGGTTTCTATATTTCTTGCTTTCGCAACGGATTCCCTTCGGCTGATTCTTCGTTGGGCAGAATGCCTGCTTTCAACAGATAGTTCAGTATGGCCCCGGCTACCTCGCGTTTCGACATTCTCGGCAGAGCCGTCTTATCTCCGGTGCGCGAGATCAATGTAACCTCGTTCGTATCCGCGCCGAAAACGTCGGCCGTTACGTCGTTGGCGACGATCAAATCGAGGTTCTTCGCGGCAAGCTTGTCCACCGCGTTCTTCTCCACGTCTTTGGTCTCGGCGGCAAAGCCGACCAGCACGGTCCGCCCTTTCGACTTGCCTACGGCCGCAAGTATGTCTTCCGTCCCGACAAGCTCCAGTGTAAGGCGGTCCGACTTCTTGATCTTCTGCCCGCTTGCCTTAGCAGGCCGAAAATCCGCCGGCGCCGCCGCCGAGATGAACACATCGGCCTGTCCTGCGCGCGACATCACCGCCTCGTACATCTCGCGCACTGTTTGCACCGGCACGATCTCTACGCCTACAGGCGGATCGAGCTGCGTCGGTCCGCTTACGAGCGTTACCTGGGCGCCTCTCGCAGCCGCCTCGGCCGCGATCGCATAGCCCATCTTGCCCGAGGATCTGTTCGATATGAACCGCACGGGATCGAGCGGCTCAACAGTCGGCCCGGCGGTCACCAGAACGCGCTTGCCGCTCCACCCGCGATGCGCACCCCGAACTTCGGCGCCGACAACGATTTCCGATACCGCCGCCTCGCCGCTGTTCCCCAGCAGTTCTTCCACGACTGCCAGGATCGTATCGGGGTCGGCGAGCCTGCCGACGCCTTCCTCGCCGCATGCCAGCCAGCCCGATTCCGGCTCGACGATCACATACCCAAGCTCGCGCAGCCGCCCCAAATTGGCCTGAACCACGGGATTCTCATACATCCTGGAGTTCATCGCCGGGCAAACCACGATTCGCCGTGCGACCATCGCCATCGTGGTCAGCATGTCGTCCGCGATGCCGTTTGCGAGCTTGCCGATCACGTTGGCGGTTGCCGGGGCGATCAGCATCAGATCGGCGCTTTCCGAAAGCGAGACGTGAACGATCTCGCGGTTTTTCGGCGGAGCAAACAGGTCGGTAATCACGTCGTTGCCGGTAATGCCCCAGAACGTGGCCTTGCCCACGAGCTTGGTCGCGTGCTCGGTCATCACGACGTGGACGTCCGCACCTCGCTTGACGAGCGCGCTGGCAATATACGCCGCCTTGTACGCCGCGATTCCGCCCGTCACCCCCAGCACTATCTTCCTAGCTCTCGGTTCGCAGTTCACGGCTTGTAGTTCACAGTGTATGGTTCACGGTCTCCAGTTTAGTGCGAATCGTCCCAGACTGCACGGTCTGTCCCGCTGTCAACCATGAACCCTGTTGCGTTCCGTAACGACGATCGCCTTGAGTTCCTCGGCTGCCTGCTCGACCGTGTTGTTCTCGACGATATACGTATAATGTGCGACGACTTCGAGCTCCTTGCGGGCGCGCGCCAGGCGGGTCGCAATCTGCTCGTCGGTCTCGGTGAGTCTATTTCGAAGCCTTCGTTCCAGCTCTTCCATGGACGGCGGGACCAGAAATACCATCACGGCTTCGGGATACTGCCGCTTCACCTCTCGCCCGCCCTGGACCTCGATCTTGAGTATGACGTCGTGACCGAGCGCGGTCTCGCGTTCCACGTAATCCCTTGGCGTGCCGTATTGGTACCCGGCGTATTCGGCGGTTTCCAGAAACCCTCCCGCGGCCCAACGTCTCTCGAACTCTTCGGTGGACAGAAACGTGTAATCCACGCCGTCCACCTCGCCTTCACGCTTCGGGCGGGTAGTGCACGTGACGCACTTTCGCACGCCGGTACCGAGCGTTAGAAACCGGCTCAGCACCGCGTCCTTACCCACCCCCGACGGCCCCGAAAGCACGATCAACAGTCCGCCGTCACGAGCATACTGGTCCCAAATCCGCACCTGCCAACCTCGTCCCCCAGAGTATAGCACGGCGGGCATGGGCTGTCAACGAGACTTCACTAATCGCCGATCTTCTGCTATACTGCAAACAAGCCCGCCGCGTCGTTGGCGTGTTGAGGGAATCAGGATGGGAAGCGTCGAAGAGCACTACCAACGTGGTCTTGCCCTGAAGCAGGAAGGTCAATACGACGAAGCGCAGGCCGAATTCCGTACCGTGCTCGAAATCGACAGCGGGCACGCGGAGGCCCATCGGCAGCTTGGTCTCGTGTTCGGCTTTATAGGCATGTTCGACGAGGCCATCGAGGAGCTTCTCGAGGCCGTGCGCCTGGATGCGAGCAATCTTGGCGCGCGAAACGATCTCGCTCTGACCTACTGTATGCTTGGAATGTGCGAGGAGGCCAAGGCGGAGTTTGAGGCGGTTCTTTCCGCCGATCCCGACAACGAGGTCGCGAAGAAGAACCTTGTGTATTTCTGAGGGAGTCGAGAGCCACAAGTCAAAAGTCGATAGGCGGGAGAAAACTGCGGCACGGGCTTTCGACTTTCAACTTTTGACTTTCGATTTTGGACTTTCAGGCAATGAAGAAGCACAAGCTGGTAAAGGTTGCATTCGAGCCCGACGGGAATGAGGTGTTCGTCCCGGCGGGCACGTTGCTTTCTAAGGCGGCGGCCGCAGCGGGGATTCCCGTTGAGAGTCCGTGCGGTGGGGTCGGCACGTGCGCCAAGTGTCGGGTTATCGTGCAGCGGGGGTGCGACGCGCCGGACGCGGTCGAGCGCGCGCGCCTGAGTCCGGACGATCTCGCCGCCGGCTTCAGGCTCGCGTGCAGGGCGAAGGTCATCGGCGACGCCATCGTGAACGTCCCCGACTCGAGCCGCTCGACGGTTCAGAAGATACTCTCCGCTGGAGTGCTGCGCGACTGCGCCGTGATGAGCGGCGTTTCCAAAGCGTATTGCGAGCTCAAGCCGCCCTCGCTGGAAGACGAGCGTGCCGAGTTCGAGCGGATCGCCGACTATCTCGTCACCCGCGACATCAGACTGCGCCCGAATCTGCGGGTTGCACGGAACCTATCGCGGGTAGTCAGACAAGCGGATTACCGCGTTACGGCAGTTGTGTACAACGATGAGTTGATTGCGCTCGAACCGGGCGATACGACCGCGCAGTGCTGCGGAATCGCTTACGATCTCGGCAGCACGACGATCGTCGGCTACCTGATGGACCTGACGACTGGCGAGGACCTGGCCGTGTCGGCGGTCATGAACCCCCAGATGGTCTACGGCGACGATCTGGTCTCGCGAATAAGCTTCGCAACGACGGCGCAAGACGGCGCGCAAGTACTGCAAGCGGCGGCGCTGGACGCTATGAATCGCATTGCACGCGAGGCTGCTCGGCTCGCAGGCGTCGAAACTGCGAGCATATATAAGGCGACGGTCGTCGGCAACACATGCATGACCCACCTCCTGCTCGGAATCGACGTGGCGAGCCTGGGCCAGTCGCCCTACGTGCCCGCTCTGTGCGCGGATGTGGCGGTCCCGGCGCGCGATCTCGGGCTGGATGTCTCGCCGGAGGCGGCCGTGCTTGTGCTGCCGAACGTGGCGGGGTTTGTGGGATCGGACTTAGTAGGAGTGCTTCTTGCCAGTGAATGGACAGCCGACGGGCGCACCCGGCTGGCGGTGGACATAGGCACGAACGGCGAGATGGCCCTGATGTACAAGGGCAGGACCTATGCGTGCTCGGCGGCCGCGGGTCCGGCGTTCGAAGGCGCGGGGATATCGTGTGGCATGCGCGGCGGGCCGGGTGCAATCGACAGCGTGCGGATAGCCGATGACGTCGAGATCACTACGATAGACAACAAGCCGCCTATCGGCGTGTGCGGGTCGGGACTGGTCGATGCGATTGCACAGATGCTCGATGCGGGTATTGTCGATGAGTCGGGACGGATGCTTATGCCGAGCGAGGCCGATTCGCTGCCTGCCTCACTTCGCAAGCGGCTGATCGAGACGGATAACGGAGTCGAGTTCGTGCTTGTCGGTAAGTCGAAGACGGGCAACGGCAAACCCGTGACCATCACCAGCGGCGATGTTCGCCGACTCCAACTTGCCAAGGGATCGATCCATGCCGCGATCCAGACTTTGATCCGAACGGCCGGCACTATCGACGACGAACTCGACGAAATACTGCTGGCAGGCGCGTTCGGCAACTACATTCGAGTTGAAAGCGCGATGCGGATCGGTCTGATACCGAGCGTGGGCATCGAGCGCGTGAAGTCGATCGGCAATGCGGCGGGCGCGGGCGCGCGACTGGCTCTGCTGTGCGAGCAAGAGATGCAGGAGGCGCGCGAGTTGGCGCGAAGCGCCCAGCACCTGGAACTCGCCGTCTCGCCGGATTATCAGATGGAACTGATGGAACGGATGATGTTTCCCCCAACCCCCTGTGGTCTCCCTTAGCAAGGGGGACAGAGGTGCGTGGTGAGCACATATCGTAACCTTCCAAGCGTGGATAAGCTGCTGCGAGATGAGCGAGCGGCCGGCCTGCTGGCCGAGCATACGCGCAAGGCCGTGGTCGAGGCACTTCGGGCGGCGTTGAACGATGCTAGGGCGGCGATCGCATGCGGTGGGGACGTGCCCGCCATTGACGCGATCATCAAGGCCGCGGCAGAGCGAGTTCGAAAGCGCGCGGAAATGTCGCTGCGGCGCGCCGTCAACGGCACGGGGATCATCATCCACACCGGCCTGGGTCGCGCGGCGCTTTCGGAAGCCGCGAGGCGAGCCGTGGCGGAGGTCGCCGGCGGACACTCGACATTGGAGATCGACATCAAGTCGGGCAAGCGTGGATCGCGGCAGGACCACGTCACAAAGATTCTGACCGAGCTGACCGGCGCGGAGGCGGCGCTGGTCGTCAACAACAACGCCGCGGCGGTGATTCTTGCGGTCAACACCATCGCGCGGAACATGGAAGTGGTGATCTCGCGGGGGCAGCTTGTGGAGATCGGCGGCTCGTTCAGGCTGCCGGAGATCATCGAGCGCGCGGGCGCGGCGCTTGTCGAGGTCGGTACGACCAACCGAACGCGGATATCCGACTACGCCAACGCGATCTCCGAGAATACCGGCCTGCTTCTTCGCTGCCATACCAGCAATTTCAAGATAACCGGATTTGCCGAAGAGGTTGCAATCGACGAACTCGTCGAACTGGGGCGGAAGGCCGGCGTGCCGGTGATGGACGATCTGGGCAGCGGGGCGCTTGTGGATGTAAGTCTGTTTGGGCTGGAGCGAGAGCCCCTTGTTCAGGAAAGCGTGCGGGCCGGCGCAGGCATCGTGACGTTCAGCGGTGACAAGCTGCTGGGCGCGTCGCAGGCGGGCATACTGGCAGGCATGGCCGAATACATCGACAAGTGCCGTGCGAATCCGCTCGCCCGGGCCGTGCGCGTCGATAAGCTTACCCTTGCCGCGCTGGAGGCGACGCTTCGCGTCTATCGCGACGGCGACCCGGTGACGGACATCCCGGTGCTTGCCGCGATAGCACGTCCGCTGGCGGATGTCGAGAAGCAGGCCCGTTTGCTTGCTCGGCGCATCAATGCGCTCCGCATCGAAGGGTTGCACGCGGAGGTGATCGAGACGCTGTCAGAAACGGGCGGTGGGTCGCTTCCCGGCCAATGCATCCAAAGCCGGGCTGTCGCTCTGAAGAGTGCCAGGCTATCTGCCGAAGATTTGGGTAGGCATTTCCGGGAGTTCGACCCACCGATCTTCGGAAGGATCGCCAGGGATACGTTCCTCCTGGACGTGCGCACGATTGACCCCAAGGACGAACCGGCGGTCGTGGGCTGCGCCGCGTCATGCTGAACTCGTTTCAGCTCAGCATTCAGCGCACGGCGTCGTGGGTTCCAAATGAGGTTGCCGACGAGAGGTTGTGCCGGGGAGGGACGACATGGATGTGGATCGGACTGATCGCGGGTTGCACCGCGTTTATGAGCAGACGGTGGACGCCCTCGTCGCCGCCGCCGGACAGCGGGATAAGACAGCCGAGGGACACAGCCGTCGAGTAACGCGCTATTGCATGGCCATTGGGCGCGTGATGAACCTCTCTTGCGAAGAACTTGTCGATCTAAAGTACGCGGCCGGGCTGCACGACATCGGCAAGGTGGCCATTTCTCGCAGAATACTCAACAAACTTGGCAAGCTCACAGACGAAGAATTTGCCGTGATGAAGCGGCACTCCACAATAGCGATACGCATCCTCGAAAGGGTTGAAGGCCTTCGCGGCGCTGCTCCCCTCATCAAACACCACCACGAACGCTACGACGGCAAAGGCTACCCTGACGGCCTAGCCGGAGAGGATATTCCGCTCGGGTCGCGGATCATCAGCGTGGCCGAGGCGTTCGATATCCTTACCTCGGACGTTCCCTGGCGCGACGCGATGGATCAGGAATCGGCGCTGCGCGAGATCGAAGCTTGCGCGGGAACGCAGTTCGATCCGGTTGTCGTCAAGGCGTTCCGCACCGCGCTGCTGGCGGGGTTTGTGGAGCGGTAACACCCGTCGAGAAAGCACGAAAGGGCGAAAACGCGAAACGAAGGGAATCGCGGAAAACGGAAAAATCAGAAAGAGAGAAAGGGCAGTCTTCTGCTTCTGCTTTTCCAGCTTTCTTCCTTTCGCGATTGTGTCTCCTCTTGCAAGGCGCGTCAGGCAGGAACCCGGCTTTCGATGTCGAAGTTTGTGATCAGACTTGTCGGATCGAGGTGTGCCGTATGGACGTAATCCCCATCAGGACATCGGAACGCAATCAGTTCGTGGATATCACCGACCACGTCCAGAAATGCGTGTCCGACGCGGGCTTTGAAGACGGCCTCGTCTGCATTTTCGTGCCGCACACGACCGCCGGCGTTACGATCAACGAGAACGCCGACCCCGACGTAGTCCACGACCTCCTCAGCAGCCTTGCCAGGACATTCCCCGAACGCGCGGGTTATCGGCACGTGGAGGGCAACTCCGACAGCCACATCAAATCCAGCCTTATCGCGCCGTCGCTGATTGTTATTGCAGAGGGTGGGCGATTGAAACTCGGAACATGGCAGGCAATCTACTTCGCTGAGTTCGACGGCCCACGAAACAGGCAGTGTTGGGTCAAGATGATCGCCGCGCAAAGATAGCCTATGCGGGGCCGGCAATCCTCGAACGAACCTTCTTCCACGCCTCTTTTTCAAGAAAGCTGCCGGCAGCGTTGGCCTCCATTTCCTCGAACATCGAAAAAGGCACTGTGAACGAGAGAACGTTCGGATCGACCATCGGCCGCGCCGAAATGTCGGTGACGCCGACCACCGCCTTGGGCTGTTTCTGCTTCGACTGCGCGTAGGGGATCAGGCAGATCTGGTGGCAGCCTGCTCCAAACGGCAGGATCACGTTGTCGCCGCCGGGCCGGCCATAGTTCGCAAGCACCACGAGCGCCGAGAGCTGATCCGGCTCGCAGAAGAAGATGACAAGTTCCGGCTTTTCCTTAGCGGCATCGACATCATCCAGCGGC
>Ga0272448_1002839_pt1 | contig 21227 bp, 12 predicted proteins | sample YNPCB0191_FD_202220 | JGI IMG/M metagenome (GOLD analysis project Ga0272448, IMG submission 202220) | Hot spring sediment microbial communities from Yellowstone National Park, WY, United States - YNP-CB-019-1 | ecosystem: Environmental > Aquatic > Thermal springs > Hot (42-90C) > Sediment... | reverse complement strand
CTTTCTGGACTGCCGCTTGCGCGGCAGTGAGACCCCTCACCCGGCGTCCTCTCCCACGAGGGGAGAAGCAGACTGGGTTCCTGCTTGCGCAGGAATGACACGGTGGCTCCCTCCGCCGGCCTCTCGACGGCCAGGGGAGAGGCCATTTGCTTCCTTCGGCTAATTTGACTGTATCTACCCGGCCAAGCCCCCACAACTTGTAGGGGGTAAGAATCGGCTCCAACCCAACCGATGGTGGTCATTACTTCCGGTAGATCCAGTCAAGCTAAAATGTTAGCCAATTCCGAAAAAGGCAACCCGATGGCTTTCTCCGAAGTTTAGCCGATCTCTGCCGTAAAGATCCGCTCAAATCGGAGTCGGGTCTGTTTTCGGAACTCCTCCAGGTGGACTAAAAGTTCTCCGGAAGAAGGCAATCCCATCAAATGGGCCAGTTTGACAGCTTCGGTGGGGTCATCGGACAAGGTGGTTCTCCGGCTGGCGGACAAAAGCCGCAGTTTCAGTTGCAGCCGGCGTAGGAATCGGTAACTGCGGGTGAAAAAGCCGAAATCTTCGTCGGCCAAATGACCTGCTTGGTGCAGAGCGGCGAGAGCTTCCAAGGTATTGGGGATTCGGAGCCTGGGATCGCGTGGGCCATGTTTGAGCTGGAGCATTTGGATCAAGAATTCGATGTCCATCAGGCCGCCTGGACCGCGTTTGATGTCGGAGGGGGGAGCAGCCTGTTCGATCCGGTCCCGCATTTGGCGAATTTCCAGAGCGTGTTTTTTTTGCCAAGGGGAGTCGAAGGCGGCTTGGGCGACGGTGTGCATGGCGATGTGTTCCATGCGTTCGGCGCCATAGACGACCCTAGCCCGGCACAGGGCCTGCCTTTCCCACAGTTCGGCGGATTCTTCCCGGTAGTAGCGTAGGAATTCTTCCAGACTACAGGCCAAGGCACCGCTTCGGCCTGTAGGCCGAAGCCGGGGGTCCATCTCGTACAGGCGTCCATAGGGGCCGGAGGCGGTGGTGGTTTGGATGATCCTACGGGCCAGTTCGGAGAAGAAATGTTGGTTGGAGGTTTTTTCTCGACGTCCTGGGGGCGGCAAGGTCTCTCCTTCCACCTCGTAGAGGAAGATGACATCCAGATCGCTGGAGTAGCTCATTTCCCGGCCGCCGAGTTTCCCCAATCCCAGGACGACCAATTCACATTCTTGGCCGGCCCGGCGTCCTTGGCCGACCATCGGTCGGCCCCATTCGGCCGTCAACTTCTTCCATTCTCGCAGGATCACCTGTTCGAGGCAGGTTTCGGCAATTTCGGTCAAGGCCCGGACCGTATGTTGGATGTCTTCTTTGCCTAGCAAATCGCGAACCCCCACGCGGAGGTATTGTTCGTTTTTAAAACTGTGCAAAATAGGTTCGAGGTCTTCTGCGCCATGACACAATTCTGCCAATGTTTGGCGCAAAAAATCCCGCCGGGGCAATTTGTCCAATACCAAACTATCCATCAGGCCGTCGATCATTCCCGGATGGCTGGTCAAAATCCCCGCCAAATACGAACTATAGGCGCAAAGCCGGACAAACAGTTGTAACGTGGGCGGATTGAAACTAAACAACTCCCATAAGACCGCCTTACCGCCCAAAGAATCGCTCACCTGACTCAACTGGACTAACGTCGAATCCGGATCCGGAGTCGCGGCGATTTCTTCCAAAAGTTTCGAGGCGATCGCCGCTAAAAAATGTCGGCATCGGCGGGTGGAAAGAAAAGGCGCCTTTTCCTCGGCCAGTTCCATCAGGTTCTGGTAGGCCTGTTTCACGTCCCGGAAAGGATATTTGCCGAGCACCTCGTGAATCCGCTGCTGGGGTGGATCAGGGTCCAGGACCAAATCCGCTTCGGTTTCAGCGGCCGATTCGTCGGGAAAGGCATCGTGCAACAGATGGTCCAGGATTCGGCGATTCAGTTCGGTGCGGGTTTGATAGTCGTGTTGGAAGGCGGTCAGAGCGTCGCTTTGGGGGGTATCGGTATAGCCCAGGCGTAAGGCCAGTTTTCGTAATTCCGCCGGGTTTTCAGGCATGGTATGGGTTTGCAGGTCAAACATGACCTGTAAGCGATGTTCGATCCGGCGGAGGAAGCTGTAATTTTCTTCGAGGATGGCCCGTTCCTGATCGCTCAGGCAACCGGCCGCTGCCAGTTGGCGGAGGGCCTCCAAGGTGTTACCGGTGCGAACCTGGGGCAATTCCGCCCCATTGAGCAGTTGGAGGAACTGGATGGCGAATTCGATGTCCCGGATGCCGCCATGGCCGGTCTTGACATTCCGCTGATCCGCCCCTTCCAGTTGGGCCCGGTGTTCGATCCGACGTTTGAGGGCCTTGATGCCGGTGATGTCTGCCCGACTCAGATAGCGGCGATAAATCCACGGCTGGAGGTGATGTACGAATTCCTCGCCTAGGTCGATGTCGCCGGCTACGGGACGGGCTTTGATATACGCCTGGCGTTCCCATGTCCGGCCGCGGGTTTCGTAATAGACCCAGGCCGCTTGACAACTCATGGCCATAGGCCCATACCGCCCCTCCGGGCGCAATCGCAAATCGACCCGATACGGAACGCCCAGTTCCGTCGGCTTGGTGAGCGTCTGGACGATCTCCTGCGCCAACCGCTCAAAAAATTCCCGATTCGAGAGCGATTTCGGTCCGTCGGTTTGCCCTTCCTCGTCGTAAAGAAAGACCAAATCGATGTCGCTGGAATAGTTTAGTTCGTTGCCGCCCAATTTCCCCAAGCCTAAGACCACAAAACGGGCCCGCCGACCTTGAGGGGTCAAGGGCCAGCCCCACCGCTGCCCTAATTTGCGCCAGGCCGCCCGCAACGCTCCTTCCACCACCGCATCGGCCAAATAGGAAAGTTGCAATGTAACAGTCTGCAACGCCTGTTGCCGAATAATATCCCCATAGGCAATCCGGAGAATCTCCCGCCGCTTGAACCGCCGTAACGTCCGCAACACCGCCGATTCGTGCTCTAGAACCGATACCTCCGCGGTCAATTCCTCGATCAGTTCCTCTCGGCTTACAGGTTGCCCTTCCGTAAGCCGTAAAAGATCAAAACTCTCCGGGTCGCTCATCAACAGGTCGCTTAAATGTTGGCTGGTGGAAAATATCTGTAGCAGCGTGGGCAGCGCTTCGGGGTCCCGTTCAAAGAGAGTTCCCATCGAAAGCGGATTTCTCGCCCGGGCCACAAAACCGGCAAAGTTCCGCAACGCCATATCAGGGTCGGCGCATTGGGGCAGATGCTCGGCCAATTGCTCCCAAAGAATCGCCACGAGGTCCACGGTCAGGCCCGAGCGGGCGATCTGGAGCAAATCTTCCTGGGCGCGAGCCGTATCGCTCACACCCCATCGACTCAAATACGCCGTCGCCCGTTCTGGTTCAGTTAAAATCGCCGCCAGTTCGGAAAAGTTCATGATGGCCTTTTCTCCCACGGATTCACTCAGGCGGTCCTATCGCTCCGCTGGCAGCCGCAGTGGGGTTACCGCTTCGAGCAGACAGTTGGAGAGAACCGAAGACCCCGCCCCCTGCGGGACGACGCCCGAAAACCACCTTCTTCCAGACGCCGCTCCCTCGGAACTGCCTCTGCGGTTTACCAACGTCGGAGAAACTTTTGCCAGTCTTGTTCGCATTCCTCTTTGCTCATTCCGACCAGGCGGACGAATCGTTCCATCGGCGATAAGGCTGCGGTCGCTGGGCTGAGATAGGATTCCAGTCTTTCTGGAGCAAGTCGCCCCGCTTGACATAAATAATACACCACGGCCCAGGCATATGCGTAATACCGATTTGCCGAGGCCAAAGTTTGTTCCGGCGTCTGAAGAAACTCGGAAGGCCCGGCGGAGAGAATCTGGGCCAGAGGCATTCCGGTCCCTTGCCGCTGGTCGCTCCGAATGACTTCCACCGCCTTCGGATAGGGGGCGTCGATCCGGAGGGTGTCCGCCTCTAAGACGCCTTCTTGAAACAGCATGGCCAACCCCTCCTGCAACCACATCGGCGTCTGGTACTCCGCGGTCGGAAAGAGGTAATTTTCCATGTAGGCGTGAAAGGCCTCGTGATAAAGTTGCCGAAGCGTCCGCTCCATGATTTTGGAGAAGAGTTCTCCGTTGTTTCGCTCTACCCGCTGAATTTCGTTGAGTTTCTGGGTGATTTGGGAGTCCAAGGCGGCCCGTTCTCGATGGAGGATTTTGGCGGCCTCTTGACGCGGGACGCCTTGCTCGCGAAGTTTTCGGCCTAATTCTTCCAACTTTTTGGACAGCTCCGACCGAAGCTGCGACAATTCCTGTCGAAGCCGGTGGTGCTCTTGCCGGAGTTGATCCAATTGAACCGCAAAATGGCCCAAATCGGTGCCCGCTAAGACAAGATTCTCTTTCGGCAAAAACACCGCCGGATTTCCCAGAAGAACCTCATACCGCCGCAACGCTTCCTCATAGTCTATCCGAGAAGAAAAGATTTCCATCCTCAGGGTCTGCCGAGGCGCCGTTCGAGGCGGCAATAACTGCCGATACGCCGAAAACACCTGCTCCAGCCGAACAATCAACCGCCGGGTCATCTCCTCCGGTAGAGTCGTCTCCAATCGGAAGGATCGGCCTCGATACACAAACAGAGGCATCCCATCCCGGACCTGCTTCTGTAAAGCAATGGCTTCCATTTGGGCCGTCTCGATCCGAGCATGGAAGGCCATCGAAGCCACTCGGGACTGAAGCCGCTGGCGCTCCGTCTCCGGAAGCCGAACCATCCGGACCACCAAGGACCGCTCGACGGGCCGAACCACCACATACCCAGGCCGACCCGCTGGCCGCCGAATCTCCACCCAATGCACCCATTGCTCATCGACCGAGTCGATCAAGCCCCAGCGAATCTCACCGCCGGTAAGCTCGATCTGTTCCATCGGCCAGGAACTGTCCGCAAAATGGCCCGTAGGGCCTTCTGGTTCTGAACATCGGGGCCGGGCTGTGGAAGAATCGCCCGGCAAGGAAAGTTCCGGTCTTTCTTTCTCCCCGCAGGCAGCATCCTTCTCGGCAGGCCCCCCGCGAGCTTGGTTCAACCCGACGCAGTTTCCCCTGCCGGGCATGATCAGCCCCAGCATCGCTCCGAGGGCCGCCAGCCCAAAAAGTGCTCGCCGCCCGAACCCCGGAAACAGCCCGATTCCGCCGGCCCCCCCGGCAACCGCCCTGAAACCACTCCTCCGCCTGGGACAAAACCCCTTCCAGCCGGCCTTCTGCCCCGCCAAGCCGTCCTTACCGAGCAAGTCTTTCCAGCGGCCTAAAAAACCTCTCTGCAAAATCACCATGCCGAACCTCATGCTGACGGCCTCGGAGTTTTCTCCGGGCCTTTCTCACCCGAAAAGCCCACCGAAGGGCCAAGGGGCCTCTTCTCCGCCGGCTCATCTGACTGGCTGGGGGAGAGGGCCGGACGATCTAAGGCTATCCAGAAGGGGTAACACTTTAGCCGAATGAAGCTCCACGGGCACAACGAGCCTGCCCCTCCATTCCGGCTAACATGTTACCAGAAGGGATATTCCTTATGGATCGGACCTCTTGGGGCCGCCAAGAAAGCCCGTCGAACAATCTTCTAGAAAAGCCTTTTGCGGATGCCTGTTGCCTTCTCATGGAATTGTACCTTTCTGGTGGGCTGCTGCCTACCTGTTGCGTCTGCCTGGAAGGGAACCTGGTCGGTTCGACGGGTTTGCCACGTCTGTCTGCCGAAGTTTCGGGCCATGGGCCGGGCAATAACCGGACAAGAAGCAGTCCCATAACCAGGCGAGTGGGTCATGGGCCTCGGTTTGCTGTTTCCTCAGGTCGGTCAAGCCTTCTAGGAGGCATCCGCCTTTTGTGGGGCTAGACCTGTCCGGCAGGAACCGATAGGATAATCTTGAAGATGTAGGGTGGGTCGGGTTGCTCACCCGGAGGAGCGGAGGGTGAAGAGATCGACGTTTGTAGGATTCCTACCCCAGGCCGAGCCCCCAGAGGCCTGAAAAACTCCGTTTTCTGTGGATGTTGCCTGGTATGATCGCCGCCAGAATGGATGCACCCTGGAAAACCATCGGCGTTGTTATGCAAGTTTAGGAATACACATGAGTGGAAGTCCCACTTCGTCCATTCCGGCTGAGCAGCTTTCGGCTGGTGTTTTATCTTCGTCCGAGTCATCCCCACAGCGGGGTTCTATATCGGGCAAGGCGGGGGATGCGTTGGGTTCAGCGGGCGATGCTTCCCGTCCGACAGGGCCTCAGCCTACCGGCGGACATGTTCCGCCGCCGAAAGAGCTGATCGGTTGGGTGGCTCGTCTGGAGGCGAATATCAATCAGGTGGTGCTGGGCAAAGCGGATACGATCCAGTTGTGCATGGTCGCTTTGCTGGCGGGAGAACATCTGCTTTTAGAAGATGTACCTGGGGTGGGCAAAACCCTGCTGGGCAAAGCGCTGGCTCGCAGCGTCTCCGGCATTTTCCGCCGTATTCAGTTTACGCCGGACCTCTTGCCGGCCGACATTACCGGCAGCAGCCTCTATGAAACCCACACCGGCAATTTTCGTTTCTGTGAAGGCCCGATCTTTGCCAATATCCTTTTGGCCGACGAAATCAACCGCACCACTCCGCGAACGCAAAGCGCCCTGTTGGAAGCCATGAGCGAACGGCAAGTGTCGGTCGATGGACAAACTTACCCATTACCTCAGCCCTTCCTGGTCATTGCCACCCAAAACCCTATGGAGTTTGAGGGCACCTATCCCCTCCCGGAAAGCCAGATGGATCGGTTTTTGATCCGGATTTCCGTCGGGTATCCCAGCCGAACCGAACAGTTGAAAGTCCTCCAAACCCATCGCCAAGGCGAACCGGTCGAGCAGCTCCAGCCGGTCTTAACCTGTGAACAAGTCCTCCAGTTGCAATCGGCGGTGCGGGAAGTCCATGTGGAAGAATCGGTGGCCCATTATCTGTTGGACATCGCCCAGACCACACGTACGTGTGAAGAACTGTATGTGGGGGTCAGTATGCGCGGTGTTTTGGCCTACTATCGGGCCTGTCAGGCCTTGGCCTTTTTGGAAGGCCGAGGATATGTTACGCCCGACGATGCGAAACGTTTGGCCGCCCCAGTGCTGGCCCACCGTGTGATCCCCAAAGGTTACCTTCACGGCAGCCAGCGGTCGGCCGTCGAAGCCCTCATCCAACGCCTGGTCGAGGAAGTTCCCGTCCCCACATAACGGTTTTCTCCGCGGAGGTTTTCGTTTCGCTTCTGGGAAAATCGCTTACGCTTACCCGTAGGGACGTCGGAACAGCTCCTTCCAGCAGACCACCCCGTAGGAGGCGGCAAAAACCTACGATGTTCGGTCGGAAACGCTTGCCAGTTCAGACGACGTGGTGTTGGGAAGGCTGGGCTTATTTGGCCGTCGTTGCGGCGGTCCTAGCCGGCGCCTTGGTCCGAGAGATCAATCTGCTTTTTATGGTGGCCGGGCTGATGGCGGGGCCGCTGTTGTGGAGTTGGTGGGGAGGCAAACGCCTCCTGCGCGGGATTATGGTCCGACGTCGTTTGCCACGGTCCGTCTGCGCCGGGGATCTATTGGTCGTGGAACTGGAGGTACTGAACAGCCGATCCCGAGGCGGCGTTTGGGCCTTGGTGATCGAAGAGCGTTTTTTCGATGAAGTCGGCCAGCAGGTATGTCCATCGGCGAAAATGTATATTCCTTTTCTATCGGCCGGGGCCCGACAGACGGTCAGTTATCGGGGGCGATTGCCGCAACGGGGGCGGTATCGGCTTGGACCGATTCGGTTAAGCAGCCGGTTCCCTTTTGGGCTTTTTCGGCACACGGTGGAAGTCGGGGCGATGGAGGAGTTGGTGGTGTATCCGCGGTTAGGTCGGCTGACCCGACGTTGGACGGCCCGCCATCAGCAATCTTTTGAAGGCGTCCAACGCCGAGAGCAAAGCAGCGGCCGGGCCGAAGGGGATTTCTACGGCGTCCGGCCTTGGCGGACCGGCGATAGCCGACGGTGGATTCATTGGCGAGCCTCCGCCCGCCATCAGGCTCTGGTGGTTCGCCAATTTGAACAGTACCGGAACCGGGATTTGGCCATCCTGCTGGACCTTCGCCAACCTGCCGATCCGACGGCCCAGAGCCGCGAGAATGAGGAATGGGCGGTCAGTTTCGCTGCGACCCTCGTTGCTCAGGCCTGCCGAAAGGGTGTTCACCGGGTGGGGTTGGCCATTGCCGGTCAAGAGTTGGTTTGGCTGACAGGTCCTGCTTCGAGTGGGCTTTTGGACGCCGCCCTAGAACATCTGGCCCTGGCCCACCCGTCTGCCGAAGATCGCCTTCCAGAACTTCTCGATCCGATCGTTCGCGCTCTGCAGCGCGGAACGGAACTCGTTGTCATCCACACCATGCCGCCTGAACCCTCCGCTTTGGCCGAACTGAAAATCCAACTGGCCCGGCGACTGGCCGGCAGCCAAATCGTTTCCGTCCCTGTTACCGATCCTCTCTTTGCAGAGTATTTTCTACCCCTGTAAGCCGACGGATTGGTTCTGCTCGGAGAGACCATGGCTCCTATCACCGCCCTATGGAAACAATCGCTTTCGTAAAAAAACACGGCGAACGGTTGTTGCAGATCCACATGGCGGGTCTGGCGGCTCTGGCGACGCTCATGTTGGGCCTGGGCCAAGGCGATCCCCTGTTGCCTCTGGGCATGGGTCTGGCGGCGGCCGCCTCGGTTTGGCTGACCGACATCACCGGGTGGTTTCGGCTGCCCCGCACCGCAGCCAACCTGATCGCCTTGGGCGCCGTCCTATGGATTCTGAAAGACCTTCGGCAATGGTTCGGCATCGCCCAAGTGTTGGTCATTGCCAAATTGCTCGTCTATTTACAGGCGATTCTGCTGTTTCAGCGAAAAGACGCCCGGGCCTATTGGCAATTGGGTATGATCAGCCTATTGCAGGTGGTGGTGGCCGCCGCATTTCAGCAAGGGGTCTTTTTCGGACTCTTGCTTCTGATCTATTTTCTGGCGGCCCTTTCGACGATGATTCTGTTTTTCCTTTATCGGGAATGGCAAGACTACGACCGGCCTACAGGAATGTCCGATTGGCTCCAAAAGGTTTGGCTAACGAGGCAAAGATTTCCGTTGCTCCGGAATCTTTTGGGAGTTTTTTCCTCGGCTCCGAGGGATTCCACAGAAGAGGCTTATTCAGCTCCGGCGGAGCAGTCTGATTCGCTTGGAAAAGGCGAGCCTCCCTCTCCGCCGGCGAGTGCCCTTGTGGCCAGGCGCCGTTGGCCTCTGGCCGGGCAAGCTCCTACGGTCCAAGGCGGCCCCGTGGCCACGCCGAGCGGGTTGGGTTGGCCGGTAGCCGCTCCGGTGGCCAAAATCGCCTTGGCGACCTGGTCCCTGACGCTTCTGCTGTTTTTCGTCATTCCTCGCACGGGGGCCGGGTCGTGGCGAGGCATGATCCTGCCGCTCCAGCATGTGGTCGGTTTTACCGACCAAGTCGCTCTAGGCGAACTGGGCCGAATCATCCAAAAAAACGACGAAGTCCTTCGTATCCGCTTCTGGGACGCCCAGGGCCAACCCTATCCCGTTGAGGCCCCCCTGTATTTGCGGGGAGCTATTCTTTCCTACTACCAAAACGGCCAATGGCGATTCGCCCGTTGGCCTCTGCCCCGGTTCGTTGTCCCCTTACGCATGTCCCGGTTGCCTTCCTATCGGACTGCTGTTCTCCAAGAAATCACCATTGAGCCGATGGATCGCCAGGAACTGTTCTGTCTGTGGCCGTTTGCCGCCACAGAACCCGATCCATCGCTTTTTGTGGATGTAACACATCATCGGCTTTTAAGGCCTGAGGAAGTCTGTCGAGAACGTTTTACCTACAAACTTTGGACAACCGCGTTGGCCGAGGGCGTCCAAGAGCTTTTGTCCCCCGCTCAATTTCTCCAGGATATGCAAGGTCTTCTTCAGTTGCCCCGACGCGACGGCCAAAGCGTGCTTCCGTCTTTGGAAGCCCTAGCGCAGGAGTGGGTCCGGCAGGCGGGGATTCCCTTGGAAAATCGCATGAATGTAGCCCGTTTGCTTGAAGCTCGATTGAAATTCTCCGGTCGGTTTAAATACAGCCTCCAAGGCCAACCTCGCCATCCTGAGCTTGATCCTATAGAAGATTTCGTTGCGGAGCATCCCGAAGGCCATTGTGAATATTTCGCCACTGCCTTGGCCTTGATGCTCCGTAGTCTAGGTATCCCATGTCGGGTGGTTCTAGGGTATCTATGCGATGAATGGAATCCGGTGGGGCGGTTTTTCCAAGTCCGGCAATGGCACGCCCATATGTGGGTGGAAGTCTATTTGGAGCCTCGGCATCTGCCGTCCACTTTGACCGAAGGACCGCATCGAGCCGCCTGGACCGGGGGCGCTTGGCTGCGCCTGGATCCGACCCCTTGGGCCGATCCCTTCCAAGCCGATCCTTTCTATCTGCACTGGGCCCGCTGGCTCCATACCGCCTGGGCAAACTATATCTTGGAATTGGACCGATTCCGCCAAACCGAAGCCATTTACCAACCCCTCCAAGAGGCTCTGCGCACTATGGCCGAGCGTCTTCAAGACCCCGCTTGGTGGGGGGGATTGGTCCGCAGCGTCTGGGAATGGCTTTTGCGGTTCTTTGCCGAATGGCAGCGGAGGGGTTGGTTCAGTGGGCAGGGTTTTGTGGTCAGTTTTGTTCTGGGGTTTCTGCTGGGCGGGCTGATCCTGCTTCTGCAAAAACTCTCCCGCCGCATCCGACAACGAATCTCAGAAAAACGCTCCTTCCCCTGGGCCCGACGAGTGGTCGAATTCTACCAGCGGATGGAAACCCTTTTGCAGGCCGAAGGGTTGCACCGGCTGTCCTGGCAAACCCCGTTGGAGTTCGCCCTGACGGCAGGCGCCCTTTTGGCCGACCGCCTCCAAGATCCCACATGGCGTTACCGGCCTGCCCAGGTGGTCGAGGCCTTTTATCGGGTCCGTTTCGGCTGCCAGGAGCTAGACGCCGCCCAGACGCAACAGGTAGAACATATATTAGAATCGCTTAAAAAAGCCCTTGGGGCCTCCAGAGCCTCGATCCCAAGGAAAAACTTCCTGAAAGCCTGGCCAGAAAAAATGCGATCTTTCTTGAGCAGGCGTCCGCAAAAAGAGGATTTCCCAGTCCCAAAATCCTAAACGCCTAGGGCCGCTTTGCCTCCCCACTGTCCAAGGAGCTATCCCATGTCCTTAAAAATCGGATTGGTCGGATATCAAGGATCAGGCAAGACGACGCTCTTTGAATGGCTTACCGGGGTAGAAGCGGATTCCAGTTTGGCCCACCGCGGGCAAAGCGCCATGGCGACTCTCCCGGACCCCCGGCTGGAAGGCTTGGCTAAAATCTACCACTCCAAAAAGATCACCCCGGCCGGTCTGGAAATCTTCGACACCCCCGGCCTGAGCCGATCCCACCAGGGCAATCCCGCCCGATTGGCCCTGATCCGAGAAGCTGATTGCCTCGTTCTGGTCTTGGCCGCCTACGATGGCAGCGATCCCTGGGCCGACTACCGCTCCCTAGAAGAAGACTTCTTGCTGGCCGATATGGAAATCGTCTCCGGACGCATCCACCGGATCGAAGAATCCCTAAAAAAACCCCTGCCCAAAACAGAAAAAGAACACCTGGCCCATGAACAGACCGTGCTTCAGCATGTGCTGGAAGCCATGGAATCGGGCCAACCCCTCCAAGAAGCCCAAATGACCGACCAGCAGCGGCGGACCACCCGGGCCTTCCGACTGCTCACGGAAAAACCCCGGTTTCTCCTGGTCAACATAGCAGACGACCAGACCGATGCCCAGCGATTTGTGCGGACGGCTCCGCCCTGGCCGTGCTGGGCGGTCCCCTTGGACTTGGAATTAGAATTGTCGCAAATGACCGCCGAAGACCGAGAGGCTTTTGAAAAAGACATGGGCCTGCAAGGTACGGATAAGACCCGCCTATTGCGGGCTTTGGTCGAGGCGTCCGGACGGATCCTCTTTTTTACCGTCAACGAACGGGAAGTCCGCGCTTGGCTCCTGCGAAAAGGCGGCGTCGCCCTAGAAGCCGCTGGCGAAATCCACACGGATATGGCCCGCGGCTTCATCCGCGCCGACGTCATGCAGGCCGACGACCTCCTCCGCCTGGGCAGCGAACGAGAAGTGAAAGCCCATCACCTCCTCCACTCCGAACACAAAGACTACCCCGTCCAAGACGGCGACATCCTGTATATCCACTTCAACGTGTAACCGCACCTCTCCAAGCCCAACAAGTTCCACCAACAAAACGATTCATTCTCCCATCGCCTTCTCTATCCCTATGGGAGGCTGTCCGAGCGACTCCAAGATGTCGCGGGCGGCCTGCGAGGCTTGTTTATGGTCCCGGATCGCCTCGAACAATCGGCTGTAAAGCTCCTGGCCCGTTTGGCGGAGATAGAGTTCGTAGTCCTGGACGATTTTGCCGGCTAGCAATCCTCGGGCGGGGATTTCCACCATATATTCCCCGATTCGAGCCGCATAGATCGCATACCGCGCCTGCGCCTCCACCCCTTCGACAAGCCCTACTTCCCGGCCTTCCTGGTCCACCAGAAGGAACTTGGTCAGAAACGGTTTCCAGCTCACAGGGCGACCGGTCAGCGGAACCTGGAGCATTTTCGGCTGGCCGGGCAAAAAAGCAGCAATCCGTTTCAGGCCAGCCGGGAAAAGCTCTTGGCGGACCTTGTCTTTGATCTGCTGGAGGGCAACGCGTTTTTCTTCTTTCAACTGGAGTTTCCGCTTTTCCGGCAGGGACAACCGCTCCTGGACCATTTCGACCAATCCTTGGTAGATTGGCGGCAGATACCGCTTGGGGGTCCAGTCCCAGGGCCTCCAGCAGCGCCTCGCCCTTGGCCAAGCGGGCCAGGTCGTCCAAGATTTTTTTGGCCTGTTCGATGACGGCCAGGCGTTTGCGCTGATCGGCCCACTCTTCCAGGTTCACCAGCAGAGGGGCAGGATAGGCCTGAAGCGGCAGCAGCCCCTCTGAGCTGACTTCGTAAAGCTCCCCATACTGGAAGTTCCAGACGACCACATACTGCACGCCCAGCGACTTGGCCTTGTCGGGCAATCGATGCAAATCCTCCGAACGATTGGGCCGTTTGAACTCCCAGAAAGCAAAGGCCTTCTTGGCCGGATAATCGGTCCAGATGACCAAATCGGGCCGTCCGGCGCCCAGGCTTGTTTCGACGCTGGCCCTCTGAAAGCCTGCAGCGGCCTGTTGGAGGTAGGCATCCAAGGCACTGGCCAACTGGGAAACGACTTCCTGCTCGGTGATTTTCGAGCTCATGTGGTTAAATGTACTAATGTTTAAAATGTCGTCGGCCGGTGAAGATCATGGGGATATGGTATTGGTTGCAGGCGTCGATGACTTCTTGGTCTTTGACGGAGCCGCCCGGCTGGATGATGGCTGCCACGCCGGCTTCGGCCGCCTTATGGATCGAATCGGGGAAGGGGAAGAAGGCGTCAGAGGCCAGTACGGCGCCTCGGACACGCTCGCCGGCCTTTTTGATGGCGATTTCGGTGGAATCGACCCGGCTCATCTGGCCAGCGCCGGTGCCCAAAAGCATCTGGTTTTTGCACAGCACGATGGCGTTGGACTTTACATGCCGAACAATAGCCCAGGCGAACCGCAGATCGAGCAGTTGTTCTTCGGTGGGCTGGGCCTGGGTAACGACTTTCCAATCGGCTTCCGGATCGGGCAGGATGTCGGGGTCTTGGACCAGCAGGCCGCCTTCCAGCCAACGGTAGGCCCAGGCCGCTCTCGGCTGGTCCAACCGCCCGACCTTCATCAGCCGAACATTGGCCTTCCATTTAGGTCGGCTGGTGAGGATTTGGACGGCCTCCGGCTGGAAGTCGGGCGCCACGATGGCTTCGATGAAAAGCCCCGGCTCGGAAAGCACTTCGGCCGTGGGGGTATCCACCGGACGGTTCATCCCCAGCACCGACCCGAAGGCACTGACCGGGTCGCCAGCCAAGGCGTTTCGGCAGGCCTCGGCCAGGCTCTGTGCACAGGCCGCGCCGCAGGGATTATTGTGTTTGATGACGGAAACGGCCGGAGCCGAAAACCCTCGCACAATCTCCAACGCACTTTCCAGGTCCAGAAGATTATTGTACGAAAGTTCTTTGCCGTGCAATTGCTGGGCCGAGACGATGTTTGCGCCTTGCGGTTTGGCTTCGGCGTAGAGGGCGGCCCGTTGGTGCGGGTTCTCCCCGTAGCGGAGCACTATCTTTCGGGTGTAGCTGAGGTTCAAGGTGCCTGGGAAACCGACCTCGGCCGTCTGCCCGGCAAAATAGCTGGCAATGACCCGATCGTAATGGGCGGTATGAGCGAAGGCTTCGGCGGCCAACCGCTCCCGCAGGGCCAGGCTGGTTCGGCCATGAGCCTGTATCTCCTCCAAAATGGCTGCATATTGCGACGGATTGGTCGCCACCGTGGTGAAGGCGTAATTTTTGGCGGCTGCCCGCACCAGCGAGGGGCCTCCGATGTCGATTTTTTCGATGGCTTCTGCCCGGCTGACATCGGGCCGAGCCACCGTGGCCTCAAACGGATACAAGTTGACCACCACCAGTTCGAAGGTCAGGATACCGTGCTCGGCCAAGGCTTTCATGTCTTCAGGGTTGTCGTGTCGGCACAGGATCCCGCCGAAGACTTTCGGATGGAGCGTCTTGAGCCGACCGTCCATCATTTCGGGAAAGCCGGTGTATTGGGAGATGTCGTGGACGGGGATGCCCTCGGCCTCTAAAGCCTTTCGGGTGCCGCCGGTGCTGTAGATTTCCACGCCAGCAACCGCTAACCCCCGGGCAAACTCCAGCAGGCCCGTCTTATCGCTAACGCTCACAATCGCACGACGAATCGGAGGCGAATCCATCGGAACGTCCTTTCGTAAAAGTTCGAATTCCCATACCAAGGAGCGACCATCCGCCAAGGGCCCACAAATCCCCCGCGAGCATCGCTATCAGAATTTTGTAACACTTTAGCCGAATGAAGCACCTCGCCTCTCCCCCGGCCGTCGAGAGGCCGGCTGAGCGAAGCGAAGCCGGGTGGGGGGTGTCACTGCCGCGAAAGCGGCAGTCCAGAAAGTAGGAGGCCATGTTATCTGGATTCCTGCTTCCGCAGGAATGACACATCGCCCCTCATTCGGCTAAAGTGTTACAGAATTTTTACTTTCTATGAGTAAGTTTTTGAACGGGCGCCGTCAAGGAGGACCGTCCTCAGAGGGGGGATAAGACCGCCCCATAACCAGAGACCTCCAGGAGTCTTGCCGGTTCCCATCGCCCTGGGCGTCTGAAAACCCGTAACATTTTAGCCGAATGCAGGAGTCTCTGTGTCATTCCTGCGCAAGCAGCAGTCCAGGCAATGTACTTCTCCTACATTTCCTACCTTTCTGGATTCCCGCTTTCGCGGGAATGACACCGCTTAGCCGGCTTCGCTTCGCACTGGAGCCGGCCTTGCCCGCAAAGGGGAGAGGCCAGTTGCTGCATTCCGCTAAAATGTTACGAAAACCCAACATCCCAGCGATTACGGCGTTTTCCGTGGGGCAAGGGAAGGCAAAGGGGTTTTGGCAAACTGCTGCCATTGGCCGTCGATAGCTTCTTTGCTGGGCAGGCCGGGATGAATCCACAGTCCATACCGAAGCCGAAGCGGCTGGCCCGGTGGGATGGTGATCGGCCCGTTCAAGGTGAGCGAAGCCCCCATCCATCCATCGGCCCGCACATGGAACGGCGTCGGATGTCCCGGATTGGCCGGGTGATCCATCAAGCTGATCCCAGCACAGGATTTGGCCGAAACCCCGGAATGCCCCTTTTCTGCGGGGGCAGGTTTGGCCGAATCACCACCGGCAGTCGGTGCGTTTTCCGGACGGGGAGCAGGTGTTTCGGGCAGGATCGGGCCGCTGTAATCGACCCATCGGGCCGGTTTACGGAACATGGCCGGTTCGCCCACTTGGCCTTCGGAATTGAGCAGTCGGCCGCCGCCGTCGTTGACTCCGATGGTCTTGGCCATCCGGACGCCGATCATGCCGAACGGGCTTTGGCCGATGGTAACCGGCGATTGTCCGGCCGGTTCCAGTTGCGTGTCGATGAGAATCCACCAATGTTCCGTATCCACGACCTGAACCTCAATGCGTCGGCGTTCCATCAGAACCGGTTTTTCCTGGGCGTCGAGCCAGGCGTTGACCGCCACCAGCCAAGCCGACTGCGGGCCGTCTTCGTATTGCTCCACCCGAAGGCAGACGATGCGTCCGGGCGGCTGTTTGTCCCGATCCGCCCAAAAGTTCACCCCTCCCCCATCGGCATGGGAAATCCACACCGAATTATGATGACTATGGCCAAACGGGTCCCGAGGATGGCCCATCCGGGTGAGCGATCGGCCTTCTGGTCCGGCCACCGGATACAAAAACGGCCGCCGTAACCCAGGCCCAAAATGATACCGCGTCAACTCCCGGCCCAAATATTGGAACGAAGCTTGATCATACGGCAAAGGCAGAACCTGCATGGCCGGTACCGGTTTGCCCTCCGGCAGCTCCGCCTGCGTCTCCGCCGAAACAAACCCCACTCCACTGGCCCAGGAGAATGGATCGCCGCCCGGACGTATCGAGCCGGTCGGTACAACCGGAGACGATTCGCTTGGCTCTTCTTCCTTTGCCAAGGCCAACCCCTTGAAATCCACCATACCGCCGATCACCACCGCCCCAACGACCACCACTCCAAATAAACATCGGGATTGCATAAGTCCTCCTCCTGATACCAAGCAATGGAAAACCTACGTTTTGCGTCTCTCCTATTTTTCTCAACGTACCGCATTGGCCAGGTTATTCATCCTCACGAAACCAGAGGACACAAACGTGCCTGAAAACCAGGGAGTTTAGTGTCTCTACGATTTGCGAAGATCAATAGAACATTTTCCCTCGGCTTACCGGGAGTTCTGAGGCTGTTCGGGGCCGGCAGGAAGAGATGGGCAAGGATGGGCCTCGGTTGGAACAGACGGCGATTGCAGGGAGGATTGGAATCGCAGAGCGGCGGTGGGACAGGCAGCCACGCACGCACTGGCCGCTTCGCCCAACGCCTCCAGAAGCGGCCGATCCCAGGGAGGCATAATCCGCATATCAAAACCCCGGCCATAATAGGCCAATCCCACCGGTGCACCGGCGGCTTCGGCCGCCGCCACACACACCCCGCATCGAATACATTTGCCCGGTTCCAGGACCAGGACTCCGTCCCGGATTTCGGGCGGCAGTTTCGGCCGGGCCGACCGAAACCGATTCGGATCGGCCTTGTAGTGGGCGGCCCATCGCCGCAATTTACAGCCCGCTAGGTCCGGACAGTCGCACTGCAAACACCGACGGGCCTGCTCGGCCGCCTGGGCCAATTGCTCGATGCCCAAAAGACCCGGTTCTGTCCAGTCCTGTCGGCTTGCCGCACTGGCCTGGGCTAACCCAGGAGCCAATTCCTCCGGGTCCAGCCGACCCAATCGCACCGAATAATGCTCCGGCACGCCGTGGACCTGGCCAGTCCGGAGGAATTGGTCGATGCAGCAGGCGGCTTCTTTGCCGTCGGCCAGGCTCCGAATGACCATCCCTTTGCCCCGGATGGCATTGCCGGCGGCAAACAGGCCAGGCCGAGCGGTCTGGTACGTGGGGCGATCGACCGGAAGGCCTCGGCTCGACGCCTTCAGCCCGACCGTTTCCAGCCATTTCGGCTCCTGAGCACCCCAGGCCAAAAGCACCGCATCGAACTGGTTCAGCAAGGTATCCAACCCGATCTGTTGGCCGACGGTTACCCCCGGCCGCCAGTGCAGGCCTAATTGAAGGATCAAGGCCGTTTCGGCTTCAAGAACGCGGCGGGGCAGTTGTTCCGGGATGGTTTCGGTCCAGAGTCGGCCGCCAGGGCGATCCGTCTTCTCGAAAAGGGTTACTTCGTGGCCGGCCTGACATAAAAACCAGGCGGCGCTCAGACCGGCCGGTCCGGCCCCGACGATGGCTGCCCGTTTGCCCGTAGCCGGAGCGCAAGGCGGCAGATACGGCTGCGGGCTGGCCAAGTCCAAATCGGCCACAAACCGCTTTAGTCCACAAATGGCCACTGCTCCATCTGCACCGGCCCGCCGACACGCCTTCTCGCACGGGGCAGGACAGACCCGCCCCAAAATCGCCGGCAAAGCAATATCCTTTTTCACGGTAATCAGGGCTTCCCGTAGCTCATGCCGGGCTATCTGCCGAAGCATCGTCGGAATATCCATGTGCGCCGGGCAACCAAAAAAACACGGCGCTAAACAATCCCCTAAATGCTCGCTCAGCAAAAGCTCCAATGCCGTGCGCCGGGCAGCGTGCACTTCCGCCGTCTCGCTCTGAATCCGCATGCCGTCTTCCACCCGGCTGGCACAGGCCGGAATCAGTCGGCCCGTATCCGCCAATTTCACCACACAGACCAGACACGATGTGGGCGGCGGCACGCCGTCGGCATAGCAAAGCGCGGGAATCTCTATGCCCACCAGCTCCGCCGCCTCCCGAATCGTCAGACCCGGCGGAACCTCGATCTGCTGCTCGTCGATCTGAATGCGAACCATACGGGTGTCCCCTTCCGCAGGAGCCGAACTTTCTCTGAACGTGTAAACACATTCCTCCACCACGGTCCAGCCGCTGGATAGCACGGGTGCTATCCGTGATCCTGGAGACGGAAACCCCTCACTCGACCACAATGGCGCCGTTGGGGCAGACCTGTCGGCAGGTGTCGCACCGGGTGCATTTCTCCTGCTCGATCCAGGGCCGAACATACGGCAGGATCGGAATCGCCCCGACCGGGCAGTTCTGGGCGCACAGCGTGCAGCCGAGACATTTTTCCGTAATCCGATACCGGATCAAGGCGGTGCATTTGCCGGCCGGGCATCGACCGGCCAGGTGGGCTTCGTATTCGTCTCGGAAATAGCGCAGCGTGGTCAGCACCGGGTTGGGGGCGGTTTTGCCCAGCCCGCACAGACTTCCTACCTGCACCTGATGGGCCAACTGCTCCAACCGGTCCAGGTCCTCTGGCTTGCCTTGGCCAGCGGTAATCCGATCCAGGATTTCCAACATGCGGCGGGTGCCAACACGACAAAATGTACACTTGCCACAGGACTGCTCCTGGGTAAACCGCAGAAAATAGCGGGCGATATCGACCATGCAATCCGTATCGTCCAGCACGACCAGGCCGCCCGAGCCCATGATGGCGCCCAATTGGGTGAGGGCTTCGAAGTCGATGGGGGTATCGGCCAGGCTGGCCGGGATACAGCCGCCGGACGGGCCGCCGATCTGGACGGCTTTGAACTGTCGGCCCGGAGCCACCCCGCCGCCAATCTCCTCGACAATCTGGCGGATGGTGCAGCCCATGGGCACTTCGATCAAGCCGCCCCGTTGCACTTTGCCCGCCAAGGCAAACACTTTGGTGCCCTTGCTGGTGGGGGTGCCGAGGGCGGCAAAGGCATCGGCCCCGTGCCGGAAAATCCACGGCACCACCGCATACGTTTCCACGTTATTGACAAGGGTCGGCCGACCCCACAGGCCTTTTTCGGCTGGATAAGGCGGCCGAAGTCGAGGCATCCCCCGTTTACCTTCGATGGAGTTCAGCAGAGCGGTCTCCTCGCCGCAGACAAACGCGCCAGCCCCTTCCCGGACCGACAACCGAAGCCGAAACCCGGTGCCCAAAACCCTATCGCCCAAAAAACCCCGCTGATAACATTTGTCCATGGCCTCCCGAATCCGCCTTACCGCCAACGGATATTCCGCCCGGATGTAGAAGAAGCCTTCGTCCGCACCGACGGCATAGGCGGCAATGGCCATCCCCTCAATGACCCGGTACGGAAACGACTCCAGGAGCATCCGGTCCATGAAGGCGCCCGGATCACCCTCATCGCCGTTGCAGATGAGATATTTTTTCCCTTCGGGGGCGGAGCGCACCCGCTGCCATTTCAGCCCGGTGGGAAACCCGGCGCCGCCTCGACCGCGCAGGCCGGAACGCTTGACCTGCTCGATCACTTGCTCTGGGGTTCGCTCCTGCAAGCAGCGGCGCAGGGCCTCGAAGCCGCCGTGCTGGAGATATTCGTCCAGGTCCAGAGGATCGATTTGGCCGCACTGTTCCGTGGCGATCCGTTTCTGCGGCCCCAAAAAAGCACAGACCGGGCCGTCCCGAACGTCCAAGGGCAACGGCTTCGGCTGGCCGGCGCCATCGGGCTGCAAGAGCCGATCCACCAGGCGGATAAACACTCGTTTGGCCCGGCCCCACAGGCTCTGGGGCGGAAAATGCTCCAAGAGGACCTGTTCAGCCTTTTCCGGGTTCATCCGGGAAAAGAGTTTCGGCGGGCCTTCCGGAGGTACAATTTCCACCAGCGGTGTCTGATGGCACATGCCGACACAACCGACCCGTTTGACCCGAGCAGGCAATTGGGCCGTCTGAACCACCTCCAGCAGGCGACGGTGGACCCGGGCGCTTCCCTGGGCCTGACAACAGGAGCCGAGCCCAATCCGGACTTCACCCTGGCCGGGCGCTGTCGGAAGGGCCGCCCTGGCAGAGAAGCCTGCCGCGGCGAACCCTGCCGCGGCATCCGCGGCTTGGCTCTTTTCGGTCTGCCGGGCTTGCTGCAGGAAATCTTGCAATACTTCGGGCACCTTATGCGGGGTGAGCCGACCGTAGGTCAGGCCGTCGATCTGGATGACCGGCGCCAGAGTACAGCAGCCCAAACAGGCCACCTTCTGCACGGTAAACAGCCGCTGGGGATCGGTGTCTTGGCCGGGCGGGATGCGCAGGTGCCGCTGAAGGGCTTCGTGGATCAAAGGGGCGCCTTTGACGTGGCAGGCGGTACCATGGCATATGCTGATCAAATGTTTGCCAACCGGCTCGTGCCGAAACTGGCCGTAAAACGTCGATACCCCAACAATCGCCGATGGCCTGATCTGCGTAAGCTGGCAGACCCGCTCCAGCGCCTCCCGGGGCAAATACCGATAATGCTCCTGCAAGGCTTGCAGGATCGGAATGACGGCATCGGCGCTGCGACCGATCCGCTCCACCACCGCATCGACAAAATGAAGATCGATATCCGCCATTGGAAAACCTACATGCCGAAATGATCCCCCGGAATGGATAGGCACTCGTCTGCTCCGCTCGCCCGAAGCCCAGGCCAAGAGTTAGGGCGAAGCCGATTTTTCCGAACCGATCCAAAACAGGTCCGCT
>Ga0272448_1002838_pt1 | contig 21227 bp, 21 predicted proteins | sample YNPCB0191_FD_202220 | JGI IMG/M metagenome (GOLD analysis project Ga0272448, IMG submission 202220) | Hot spring sediment microbial communities from Yellowstone National Park, WY, United States - YNP-CB-019-1 | ecosystem: Environmental > Aquatic > Thermal springs > Hot (42-90C) > Sediment... | reverse complement strand
AAAGAACGGCAGTATACCTGAACGGAAGGCTTGTTGGTTTTCATGAAGATGGGGTTGCGCTTATAGCTTCGCTCAGAGAGAAAAGAAGAAGTGGAGTGATAAGCCGGCAGGTTAACTTCTCCTACTCCTCAAAGGAGAATGCAGTTTACATCAACACGGACAGCGGAAGGGCAAGAAGACCGTATATTGTTGTTGAGAAAGGAAAGAGCAAGCTCACACCAGAGATAATTGAAAAACTCAAGAAACATGAAATCTCGTGGGATTACCTTGTGAACAATGGAATAATTGAATACTTGGATGCAGAGGAGGAGGAGAATGCATACGTTGCGGTGAGGGAGGAGGAGCTGACTGAGGAGCACACCCACCTTGAAATTGACCCAGTTTCCATCACAGGTGTAACTGTCGCTCAGCTGCCTTTCCCAGAATACAACTCCTCCCCAAGAATTACAATGGCATGCGCGATGAGCAAACAATCCCTCGGGTTTTACGCCAACAGCCTTAACATACGAATGGATTCAAGAGCGCATCTGCTTTACTACCCGCAGGTGCCGCTTGTTCAAACCCGACCATATAGAACGTTGAAGCTTTACAGAAGACCGGCTGGGCAGAACTTCATTGTCGCTGTTGCAACGTATTATGGGTATAACATGGGAGACGGAGTTGTGATGAACAGGAATGCGATTGACCGAGCTCTTGCTCGCTCTGTTTTCTACAAAACCTATGAAACAGAGGAGAGAAGATACCCTGGTGGGCAGAAGGATAAGTTTGAGATTCCACCTCCAACAGTTGCCGGTTACAGGGAGGAGGAAACATACTCCAAGCTTGGCGAGGATGGAATAATCTTCCCAGAAGCGCAGGTTAAAGCAAAGGATGTGCTTATTGGAAAAACATCTCCTCCAAGGTTCCTTGAGGAGGTGAGTGGGTTTGGCATTGCTGAGGAGAAGAAAAGGGAGAACTCAACAGTTCTGAAGGAGGGGGAGGAGGGGTTTGTTGATTCGGTTCTTCTCACAGAAAGCCCCTCTGGAAACAAGCTTGTTAAAGTGAAACTCAGAAGCTTGAAGATACCTGAGCCTGGAGATAAATTTGCTTCGCGCCACGGGCAGAAAGGAGTTATCGGTTTGCTTGCAAATCAGGAGGATATGCCGTTCACAGAGCAGGGCATTGTTCCAGATTTAATACTCAACCCCCATGCAATTCCGTCAAGAATGACTGCTGGCCATATACTGGAGATGCTTGGAGGGAAGGCTGCTTCGCTGAGCGGTAAAATAATGGACGGAACTGCGTTTAATGGAGATAAAGAGGAGGATTTTGCCGAAATTCTTGAAAGATATGGGTTTAAGAGGGATGGGAAGGAGAGGCTGTATGATGGAATAACTGGAGAAGCGATAGAAGCGGAGATATTTATGGGAGTGGTTTATTACCAAAAGCTTCATCACCTGGTTTCAAACAAAATGCATGTGAGAAGCAGAGGGCCTGTTCAGCTTCTCACTCACCAGCCAACTGAGGGAAGGGCAAGGGAAGGAGGGTTGAGGTTTGGGGAGATGGAGAGGGATTGCTTAATCGGGCATGGGGCGAGCATGCTGCTGAAAGAGAGAATGCTTGAGGAGTCAGATAAAACAACCGAGCTGGTGTGTGCAAAATGTGGCTCTGTTGCAGTTGTTGATTATATAAGAAACAGAAATTACTGTCCGCTGTGTGGAGAAACAGAGGAGCTTCATCCAATAGAGATAAGCTATGCGTTCAAGCTTCTGCTGGATGAGATAAAAGCAATTGGCATCTTCCCGAGAATTCTGCTGAAAAACAAGGCGTGATAGAATGGTTGTTGATAAAGTTATTGACAAAATCAAATTCTCCGTTTTCTCGCCAGACATGATAAGGAAAATTTCTGCAGCCAAAATAACTGTTCCAGATACATATAACGAGGATGGCTACCCAATAGATGGGGGATTGGTTGACCAGAGGCTTGGGGTGATAGACCCTGGTTTGCGTTGCAAGACATGCGGTGGTAAAATCAGGAGCTGCTCCGGTCACTTTGGGCATATTGAGCTTGTTCGTCCAGTCATCCACCCAGAGTTTGCGCGATTTATATTTGTGCTTCTCAACGCAACCTGCCAGTCATGCCACCGGGTTCTTGTTTCAAAAAAACAGATTGATGATTTCAAGGCAGCTCTTACCAAGGAGGAGCTTGCAGAGCAGATGATAGCAACAACAAAGAAAGTTTCAAAATGCCCTCACTGCGGAGCAAGGCAGCAGCCAGTAAAATTTGAGAAACCAACCACATTCTACTTGGGAGAAAAGATGCTGCTGCCAACAGATGTGAGGGATGCGCTTGCAGCAATACCAGATGATGATTTGAGGCTTCTTGGAGTTGACCCCGAGTACTCAAGACCGGAGTGGATGGTGCTCACAGTTCTCCTCGTCCCACCGGTTACTGTAAGGCCGTCAATAACGCTTGAAACTGGTGAGAGAAGCGAGGATGATTTGACGCACAAGCTTGTTGATGTGATGAGAATAAACCAGAGGTTGGAAGCGAACATCAACGCAGGTGCTCCCCAGCTGATAATTGAGGATTTGTGGGAGCTGCTGCAGTATCACGTCACAACATACTTCAACAACGAAACAGCCGGAATTCCACCTGCAAGGCACAGGAGTGGCAGGCCTCTCAAAACGCTTTCGCAGAGGTTGAAGGGAAAGGAGGGCAGGTTCAGGTACAACCTCAGCGGAAAGAGGGTGAACTTCTCTGCAAGAACAGTTATCTCCCCAGACCCGAATATAAGCATAAATGAGGTTGGGGTTCCTCTGGAGATTGCGCAGGAGTTGACAGTTCCAATCAAGGTAAGCGAGTGGAACCTTGAGGAATGCAGGAAAATGGTTCTGAGAACTGAATATCCAGTAGTTAACTACGTGATACGCCCTGATGGGAAGAGGAAGAAGGTTACCGACAAAAGCAGAGAGGAGCTTGCCAACACGCTTGAGCCTGGTTGCGTGCTGGAGAGACAGCTTCAGGATGGGGATATTGTGCTTTTCAACCGACAGCCTTCCCTGCACCGAATATCGATAATGTGCCATACTGTGAAAGTTCTTCCAAACAAGTCATTCCGTCTCAACCTTGCAGTTTGCCCACCATATAATGCTGACTTTGATGGGGATGAGATGAACCTTCACGTTCCTCAAACAGAGGAGGCAAGGGTGGAGGCGGAGATGCTGATGAAGGTGCAGGATCAGATAATCTCACCGCGTCATGGAAGGGCAATCATAAAGGGGCATGAGGATCATGTTTCGGGAATCTATTTCCTCACAAGAAAGGATGCGGAGTTTGACAAAGCAGAAGCATGCAAAATACTCAGCATAGCTGGAATATATGAGTTGCCAAAGCCAGATAGAGGTGACAAATACTCCGGAAGGCTTCTGTTCTCCCAGCTGCTTCCAAAGGATTTCAACCTAACCTACGTTTCAAAGCTGTGCAGGGAGAAGGTTTGCAAGAAGGAGAAATGCGAGTATGACGGGTATGTTGTGATAAAGGATGGAAAGCTCATCTCAGGTGCGATTGAGAATAAAGGGTTTGGAAGCGAGCTTATAGAAAAGCTTGTCAGAGATTATGGGAGCGACGTTGCAAGGCAGTTCATAGACAATGCAACTAGAATTGCGCTGTATGTAATCTCCAAGCGTGGTTTTTCAGTTGATTTGACGAATTACACAATTCCAGAGGAGGGGAGAAGGCAGATTGATGAAATTGTGGAGAACGCCAAGAGGGAAGTTGACTCCCTTGTAACTCAATACAAGAACAAAACTCTTGAGAGGCTTCCAGGAAGAACTCTGCGGGAGACGCTTGAGGAGAGAATAATGATGGCACTTTCAAAAGCAAGGAACAACTGCGAAAACATTGTTGAAAACTACCTGGGAGCTGAAAACACATCAATACTGATGGCAAAGATAGGTTCAAGAGGAAGCATACTGAATGCAATTCAGATGGCGGCAATGCTTGGGCAGCAGGCGGTGAGAGGAAAGAGAATAAAAAGAGGTTACTCCGGAAGGCCGTTGATTCATTACAAAAAAGGCGATTTGGGTGCGGAGGCAAGAGGTTTCATCACATCCTCATTTAAAGATGGGCTGGATCCAAGAGAATTCTTCTTCCATTCAATGGGAGGAAGGGAGTCACTTGTGAACACTGCGATAAGAACCGCCCGTTCAGGTTATATGCAGAGGAGGTTGATTAATGCGCTGCAGGATTTGGTGGTTCACCCAGATTTGACAGTGAGGGATTCGGGTGGCTGTGTTGTGCAGTTCGTCTATGGTGGTGATGGGAGAGACCCAAAGAAAGTGACAAAAGGTGGGGAAGCACTCATCGGCCCTGAGAGGGAGTAGGATGACTGGTAAAAAAACAGTTGACCCTGGCGAGGCAGTTGGAATTGTTGCTGCTCAATCAATTGGGGAGCCTGGAACTCAGATGACAATGCGTACGTTCCACTACGCAGGTGTTGCGGAGTATGTTCCAACAGGTTTGCCAAGGTTGATTGAAATTGTTGATGTGAGAAGAGCTCCAAAAAAACCAACAATGGAAATATACCTCACAAAAGAATACTCAAAGGATGAGGCAAGCGCAAGAAAAATAGCAGAGGAGATAGAGGAGGTGAGCCTCAGCAAGGTTGCCCAGATAACTGAGAACTTTATGAATAAGGAGATAGAGATAAAGTTTGATGAGAAAGCGCTGAGCGAGCAGGGTTTGACAAAAGGAGAAGTGATGAAGAAGGTGAAAAGGGTGACAAGCGGTTCATTTAAAGAGGAAGGAAATGTTGTGATTGTAAAACCAAAAACAACCCTTCTGCGTTCACTGAGAAGAGTTACAAACAAACTCCAATCGCTGCATATAAAAGGAATATCCGGGATTTCGAGAGTGGTTGTTCTGAAAGGGAATGATGAATACTATATAAGAACAGGTGGCTCAAACTTTGAGGAAGTGCTTAAGATGAAAGGGGTTGACTCCTATAGAACATACACGAACAACATAAAGGAAATTGAAAGAGTGCTTGGAATCGAGGCTGCGAGGAATGCGATAGTGAAGGAGGCGAAGCAGGTGCTTGATATGCAGCAGCTTGATGTTGATGTGAGGCATGTGATGCTTCTGGCAGATGCGATGACGATGAGTGGTGAAATAAAACCTGTTGGAAGGCATGGGTTAAGCGGGGAGAAGGCGAGCATACTTGCAAGAGCTGCGTTTGAGGAAACAATAAAGCATCTGATAACCGCTGCTGTGAAAGCAGATGAGGATAAGCTGCTCGGTGTCACTGAGAATGTGATAGTTGGACAGGAGGTGCCCGTTGGCACGGGAACGGTGAAGCTTGCGATGAAAATTGGGAAGAAGTGATAGTATGGATATAAACAAAGCAATAAGAATTGCTGTTGACAGCGGCAAGGTGGATTTTGGGGTGAAAAGCGCGTTGAGGCTTGCATACAGCGGGGAGGCGCGTTTGATTATTATTGCAAAGAACTGCCCAAAGAAATTTAAAGAAGATATAACATATTATTCTAAGTTATCAAAAACACAGGTTTATGAGTTCAATGGAACTTCTGTTGAGCTGGGCTCGGTATGCGGAAAGCCATTCTCGATTTCTGCGCTGAGCATACACGACCCTGGAAACTCAAACATCCTGGAGCTTGTGAAGTGATTCGTTGGTGAAGCTTACAAACGATGAAATAAAATGCATCTCGCTCTTCCAACAGCTCACTGGCGCTTCAGTGAGGGACTGCGTGTTGGATAAGGACAGCATTGTTTTCATTGTGAGCGAAGGGGAAGTTGGGAAAGCGGTGGGGAAGGGAGGAAGTGCGATAATGAGGGCGAGGAATGTGTTCAAAAAAAGAATTGAGGTTGTGGAGCATGCGGATGAGCCAGAGAGATTCGTAAGAAATATATTCTCTGCTGTTGAAATAAAAAACCTCAAAATTGAAGGGGAGGAGGGAAGAAGGATTGTTCAAATAAACGTCAACCCGGAGGACAGGGGTGCTGCAATAGGGAGGAATGGTGAGAGAATTAAAATGGCGAGGATGCTTATGCAGAGGTATTTCAATATGGATTTGAAGCTGATGTAGGTGCTGTTATGGGTAGAGGAGAGTTTGCAGGAAGGGATTTGAAAAGAAAAAGAAAAAGGATGAGGTGGCTGAAGAAAACCTGGAAGAGGAGAAAGCTTAGATTGAAGGAGAAGTACGACCCGCTTGAGGGAGCACCTCAGGCGAAGGGAATTGTGCTTGAGAAAAAAGCGCTGGAGCAGAAGCAGCCTCACTCAGGTTTGATAAAATGCGTTAGAGTGCAGCTTATAAAAAGTGGCAAGATAATCACTGCTTTTGCGCCAAAGGATGGAGCGATAAGCTTCATCGATGAGCACGATGAGGTAGTTGTTGAAGGGTTGGGAGGTTCCCAGAGAGGGCAGATGGGTTCCATCCCAGGTGTGAGGCACAAAGTAGTTGCGGTGAACGGAGTTCCGCTTGAGGACATTCGAGTTGGAAAGAAGGAGAAGCCGAAGAGGTAGTTCTGATGGAAAAGCTTTTTGGCAAATACGATATATCAGAAGTGCAGGTCACTGACCCAAGCCTGAAGAGATACATAGATTTAAAACCAGTTTCCATCCCCCACTCCCACGGAAGGCATGGGAAGAAGCAGTTTGAGAAGATGAAGGTGAATGTTGTTGAGAGGCTTGTCAACAAACTGATGAGGGGAGGGACAGGAGAGAAAACTTCCGGAAAAATTATAAGAACTCATGGAAGATTGCAGGGGAAGAAGTTCAAAGCAATGAAAGTTGTTGAGGAAGCGTTGGATATGGTTGCGAAGAGCACAAATGCAAACCCACTCCAAGTTCTTGTTGATGCGATACAGAACACCGCGCCAAGGGAGGATACAACGCGAGTGCAATACGGAGGAGTTTCATACCAGGTTGCAGTTGATGTTTCAGCAAGCAGAAGGTTGGATATGGCGCTGAGGAATATTTCAATGGCTGCAATCATTGGTTCGTTTGATAAGAAGAAAACTCTTTCTCAAGCATTGGCTGATGAAATCCTACTCGCTGCAAAGAACGATCAGAACAGCTATGCGATAAAGAAAAAGGATGAAACAGAGAGAATGGCAAGAAGCGCTAGGTAATTTCGGTGGTTGTATGGTGAGAAAGGAGTTTGTTGTAGATGAAGTTCAGAAGCTGATGTACGAGCCGGATAGGATAAGGAATATTGCGATAATCGCGCACGTGGATCATGGGAAAACCACCCTGACGGACTCTCTCGTTGCTGGTGCTGGACTCATCTCAAAGGAGCTTGCAGGAGAGCTAAAGGTAATGGATTCTGAGGAGATAGAGCAGCAGAGGAGTATGACTATAAAAGCATCTAATATCTCCTTAGGGTTCTACCATGAGGGAAAGGATTATCTGATAAACCTTATTGACACTCCAGGGCATGTGGACTTTGGAGGGCATGTCACAAGGGCGATGAGAGCTGTGGATGGGGTTGTGCTGGTTATTGATTCTGTTGAAGGAGTGATGCCCCAAACCGAAACTGTTCTGAGGCAGGCGATGAAGGAGAAGGCAAAACCGGTTGTGTTTGTGAATAAAATAGACAGATTGATTAACGAGCTTAAGCTCACCCCAGAGGACATGCAGAACAGACTGATAAAAATAATTGACTCGGTGAATAAACTAATCGCAAGCTATGCTCCAAAGGAGTTCCGAGAGGAGTGGTTCATAAAAGTTGAGAAGGGAAATGTTGCATTTGGCTCAGCTTACCACAAATGGGCGTTGAGCTACCCAACAATGCAGAAAACAAAGCTGACTTTCAAGGATATATACGAATGCTGTGCGAAAGAGGATCATAAAACGCTTGTTGCAAAAGCACCTGTTGATGAGGTTATCCTTGAGATGGCGGTGAGGCACCTTCCAAACCCAGCGCAGGCTCAGAGGTATAGAATACCTGCTATATGGAAAGGGGATGTTTCATCTACATCTGGAAAAGCGATGATTGAGTGTGACCCGAAAGGAAAGATATGTATGATTGTGTTTGGGGTGACTGTTGACGAGCATGCTGGGGAAGTTGGAATTGGAAGGGTTTTCTCAGGAACTGTGAAGAAAGGAGCAGAGGTTTACATTGCTTCAAAATTCAAATCAGAAAAAATACAGCAGGTTGGAGTTTATATGGGGCCGGATAGAGTGACTGTTGAAGAAGTTCCAGCCGGCAACATAGCTGCTGTTGTTGGGCTTCATGATTTGTATGTTGGAGAAACTGTAAGCGAGGAAAAAATAGAGCCGTTTGAGCAGATAAAGCATTACTCCGAGCCTGTTGTGACGAAGTCAATTGAAGCGAAAAACACGAAGGATTTGGTGAAGCTTGTTGAGGTGCTCAGAAGGTTGGCGAAGGAGGATCCAACAATCCGGGTTGAGATAAACCAGGAAACTGGAGAGCATCTGCTTTCCGGGATGGGTGAGCTGCATTTGGAGATAATTGAGTATAAAATTTCCAAGGAGAAAGGAGTTGAGATAGAAACCTCCCAGCCGATAGTTGTGTATAGAGAAACAATAACTGGTTCTGCTGGTCCAGTGGAAGGAAAATCACCAAACAAGCACAACCGATTCAAGGTTGTGGTTGAACCGCTTGAGGAGGGAGTTTACAACAAGATGCTGGAAGGTGAGATTCGAGAGGGGAAGCCAAAGGGAAAAACTCTTGTTGAAACCTTTGTTGAAGGTGGGATGAACAGGGAGGAAGCGAAGAATGTGAAGGATGTGTTCAACAGATGCGTTCTGATTGATATGACAAGAGGAATACAGTATATGAATGAGGTTATGGAGCTGCTCATCCAGGGTTTTGAGGAGGCGATGAACCTCGGCCCGCTTGCAAAGGAAAAAGTTACCGGGGTTAAAGTAAAAATAGTTGATGCGCTCATTCATGAGGACCCGGTGCACAGAGGGCCTGCGCAGATAATACCCGCGATAAAAAGGCCAATCTACGCTGCGATGCTTATGGCTGGGACTGTGCTTTTGGAGCCGAAGCAGAAGCTTCTCATTCAAGCACCGCAGGATTACATGGGGCCGATTATCTCACAGGTTCAGGCAAGAAGGGGGCAGATTCTCAACATACAGCAGGAGGAGGATATTGTGACGCTCACCTCAAAAGTGCCGGTTGCAGATATGTTTGGCTTCTCAAATGACATCCGCGGAGCAACGCAGGGAAGGGCAATTTGGTATTATGAATACGCTGGGTATGAGAAACTTCCAAAAGAACTGCAAAGCAAAATTGTCGCGCAGATACGGGAGAGAAAAGGGGAGAAACCAGAGCCTCCAACACCGCAGGACTTTATGGACTAGTTTATTATAATTTGCTGGCAAAATACTTTTTATGAAAAACCTAATTTATCTCTCTGCTTTTGTTTCTGGCGGAGCAGTGATGATACTTGAGATAATGGCAACGAGAATAATTGAGCCCTTCCTTGGAAACTCAATCTTCACGTGGATTGGCGTGCTTTCCGTTATGCTTGCCTCCCTCAGCGTTGGTTACTTTCTTGGAGGAAAAATGGCAGATAAGGAGCCGCGTCCCACCCATGTTGGTTGGATATTTCTTTTTTCTGGTTTCCTCATCGCATCAGTTCCTCTCTTTTCCTCCCCCATTCTCAATTTCTCTCAGTTTTTTGGAATTATGTATGGACCGATTTTTGCATCCCTGCTGCTTCTCTCTCTTCCCAGCATATCCCTTGCGATGATATCGCCTTATCTGATAAAGCTGAGCGCCAAAAAAACATCGCAGATAGGCGCTGCCTCAGGAAACATCTACGCCCTTTCTACAGTTGGCAGCATCCTTGGAACTCTTCTGACAGGCTTCTGCCTTATCCCGAATTTTGGAGTTAAAACAACTCTTTTTTGGCTCAGCATCGTGCTGATAGCAAACGGAGCTCTCTTTTTTGGGAGGAAAGGGATGCTTCCATTTTTGATTGGGTTGATTATCAACTCAGCAATCCCTCAGCCAATGAACTTTCCAGTTTCATCCAATGAGAGGTTATTATACGAAAATCACTCCCTCTACCAATACTTGCGGGTGGTGGATAGTGGGGAGGTGAGGTTTCTTTCAGTAGGTTATGCTGCCCAAACTGGCATTCTTCTTAACTCAACAGATAACCTGTATGGTTATCAAAGATATCAGAAGTTAATTCACTTTCTAAACCCAAACATAACAAAAGCTCTCTTTATTGGGCTGGGTGGTGGAGCAATGCCAAGTTATATGCATAGGGAAACAGATGCGGATATCACTGTAGTGGAGATAGACCCGGAGGTTGTTCGTGTTGCAAAAAAATTCTTCAACTTCTCGGAAGATGGGAGAATGAGGGTTTGGATAGATGACGGACGCCTCTTCCTTACAAACTCAAATGAGAAGTATGATTATGTTGCTGTTGACGCATATCTAAACCTCATCCCGCCTTTCCATCTAACTACTCTTGAATTTGTTGATGCTGTAAAAAAACATCTCACTCCCAGCGGAGTTGTGCTTGTGAACATCTTCTCCCCTGTTGAGGGAGAGAAAGCAGGAGTTTTTAAAGCATTGTTCAAACTCTACAAAAATAAATTCAAAAATGTTTACGTATTTCCATTAGATAATACAAACCTCGCCAAGAAACAGAATATTATAATGATTGCAACTGATTTTGATTATGGGGGGAGGGAGGAGTTGCTCTCCGCAGTAAAACTCTGTAATGATGCTGAAACGCAGGAGCTGGCTACACATTATTACGATGGAGCAATCAACACAGATTCCTACCCTCTTCTGACTGATGATTTCTCTCCTTTGGAAATTCTTGCTCTTGGAAGCTTATCCGAATAACTCACTCAAGAATCAGAACTGCAGCTGCAATCACCGTCATCCACATTCCATCCTTATCCACAATTGCTGATTGGGCAATGTTTCTTGTTTTCACAATTTTCCCGCTCAGCTTGAACAACTGCTCCCTCTCATCCCAGCTCTGGTTTATATCAAAATCTATTCCCAAAGTAGAAGCCAGCATGCACGCAGCAATATCCTCTGCTTTCTCACCTGCTTTCTCATCAGTTTCACCAAATGAATGATACTCGCTCAGATAACCATACTGAGCTCTGTCTGCTGGAATTGCAACTCCAATTGAAGCTGCAATCAGTCGGTTTGGTTCGTTTGACGAGTTTCGGCTCATCACCACAAATGTGATCTGCCCAGGTTTCAGCAGCTCAATTCCCTTCTCCCTTGGAATTACCTCACAGTTTGGCGGGAGTATGCTGGAGACGTTCACCAAGTTGCACTTTTCAATTCCCGCATCCTTCAGCGCGCGCTCAAAAGAAGATAAAGGATCCCTATCCTTCCCAACTCCTTTTGTCAGAAACATTTTTTTTGGTGTCATATTTTCCATGCAATAGTTTTTTGGGCAATCTTTTTAAAAAACTATCACTCTACAAAATTTCAAATTTTCCCTCCATAATTATGTGCTTCAATAATTCACCAAGAATAAAAGCGATGAACGCGCTTGCAATTCCCAAAACCACATACTTCACTCCGCTTCTCACCCCATCGGTTTCGCTTGTCCTTCCAATATAATACCCAAGCATAAAGAGCAGAGTCACCGAAATAATCAATGAGCTCACCATACTCAGTTGAACGTTGGAAGATAAAAAGAATGGGATGATGGGGAGCACCAAAGCAACAACCCCTGCAACAAAGCTCAGCACAGTGCTTCCAATGATTTCTGAAGGAGAATGTATATACTCCAAATCCTTTCTTTTGCTCCTGCGTTTTTTGTAGAATAATATCTGCTGACCCCTCTCAGCGTTTTCTGAAGTATAGAACCCAATAGATGTTCCAAAACTGTTTGAAATTCCACCAATCAAGCCAGAGATTATCACCACTCTTGAATCGCTTGTTGCTGCTCCAACCCCAATTATAATTCCCAACAGAGTGATCAAGCCATCCATCAACCCCATTGCAATTCCCTGGGACACATGCTTTATATCCACCTGCTCACCTATTACTAAATCAGCTTTCACTCTTAAAAGGTTTTGGGTGGTTATCTGCTCCCGCTGGTAAAAGTGGCTGATGAAAAGGATTTTGAAAAAATTGCGGAGATGACTAACCACCACTTCCCGCATATGAAGATGACTCCATCAAAAATTCTTGAGAGAATTTCAAAAGGTTGTTTATACATCGTTGCTGTCATTGAAGGAAAAGTTGTTGGGTTTGTTGATGTAAAGATAAAGGAGGGAAGGGCAAAGGTGATGGGGCTTGCCGTTGAGGAGAAATATAGAGGAAGAGGGGTGGGCAGCGCCCTCCTCTCAAAAGCAGTTGAGGTTGCAAGGGAGAGAGGAATCACAACTGTTTACTTGAAAGTTAAAAGGAGCAATGTGAATGCAATAAAATTCTATGAAAAACACGGGTTTGTTTTCAGAAAGGAAGTTGAGAAGAATGGAGAAGGAATATATATAATGTTCAGAAAGTTTGAAACCTAGCTACTTCTTAACTCTCGCTTCCCTGAAAATTTCCTTTGCAGGCGTGTTGTTGAAGTAGCTTCTATACCTAAAGCTGCTCTCAGAGTCCCATGGATGCACTTTCCCGTCTGGCTCAACTATAACTACCGAGCCATCCTCATTAATTACGAGAATGCATTTGCCGTAATACTCTCTGAGTTTTTCCTTCTCTTCCTCAACTTGTAGCTGCTTCATCCTTTTTCCTCACTTGAAACCCATTTATTATCCATTACAATTTTTTAAATCTATCTCAGTGGGGGGACCGAGATTTGAACTCGGGTCGCGGGGTCCCAAACCCCGAAGCATACCAGGCTAGCACATCCCCCCGGCGGCATTACTTTAACTCTCTTAAAATTATATACTTTGCTGTCAGTAATACACTCTCCCCTCTTCATCAACAACAACGTAAACAAGGCTCTGTGGATATCCCGCAGGGCATGCCCCTCCCCCAACATAGCTCCAGTTTGTCAAGTCAGCAACGCACACAAGCACAAACGCATAGTAGTTTCTCACATTTTCATCAAGCGGGTTTTCAACCTGAAAAACACAGTCATTCTTTTTTCTCACAGCCCTATCTATCCTCCCCGCCTCCTCGCTGTTGCAGAGAAATGGTTTTCTCAACTTCTCATACTGCTCCCCCCTCATCTCCTCCGCACAAGAACCATCAACAATGTGCAGAATCTGTGCAACGGAGCTGTTCAGGTTTGTATCGCATTTCAGCTTGCTCCACTCCTGCTGCAGAAACGGATTGGATGTCAGCAGTTTGCCTTTTTCTTTCATCCCCTCCTCCCCAACTCGGTAATCCCCCCTTACCGCTAACCAAACAAACAGGAGCAGAATTACAATGAAAGCAAGGTAAATCCACCTCATCTCTCTCAACCCTTTTTAAACCTGCCCTTTGGCTTTGGAAGCTTCAGCTCAGGATACACCTTTGACATCAGCTCCGTTCCCACCTCCAAATCATAGCCCAAGCTTGTGAGGAGCTTTCTCATAAAATAAGCTTCTGCAATTGGGAGAAGCTGTTCGTTTGAAGCAGAGAGCAAAACTTCCCTCACCTCATTCTGCTTCAGCTCTCCAAAAATTTCAGATAAGGTTGAAAACCCTTTCCTCTTCCCCTTTACAATTTTCGCAACATACTCATCTATTTTTGCCCTGTCTATCCCGCTGAGCTCAAACGCTTTTCTTGAAACAGACTCACCAATGTTCGCAAGCATGTGCACAACTTCTGGTGTTGCTGTCTTCTCATCAACTTCCATTTTTTTAATTGAAATCCAATCCCTATACTTTGCGGAGAAAACAATTTCATCCATGCCTACACCTCCTCCTTATCTCCCTTGCTGCCACAATTCCACTCAAAGCAGCCCCAATTATCCCTCTTGAAACTCCCGCTCCATCCCCAACAGCAAAAAGGTTTTTCACATTAGTTTCCATCTGCTTATTCACACCAACCTTCAACGCATGAAACTTTATCTCCGGCGCATACAGCAGAGTTGAATCCTCCGCAACTCCAGGTATAACCTTATTCAACATCTCCAAACCCTCCCTCAAATCCGCCATCACCCTCCCAGGAAGAGCCATGCTCACATCCCCAGGGGTGACGTATGTGAAGGTGGGTTTCACATAGCTCCTCTTTATCCTCTCCCACGTAGACCTTCTGCCAGCCCTTAAATCCCCAAGCCTTTGCAGGATTGGCCTTCCACCCCCAATTGTTGAAGCAATCCTCCCAATCGACTCCCCATACTCGGTTGTGTTCTCAACAGGATGGGTTAAAGCAACTCTCACAAGAAGAGCGAAGTTCGTATTCTCTGATTTGAGCGATGCCATTGAATGCCCATTTGTGCAGATGAAGTTGTTGTAACTTTCAGAGATGACAAACCCATTCGGGCAGGTGCAGAAAGTTCTCACAAAATCATCATATTGAGTTGTCTGCATGTAGAACTTCGGATCCCAGAACAAATCGGTGACTGGTTTCATTATCTCAGCCGGCACCTCAACTCGTATGCCCACGTCAATTGGCTGATGCTGAGTTGGAATGCCCAACTGCATGCATTTCCTCGCAAGCCACTGCGCCCCTCCCCTTCCTGTTGCAAGCACCACAAAATTCCCCTTCATCCTCTCCCTTCCAACCACCACTCCCTTCACCACCCCACTCTCCACCACCACATCCCTAACCTCCTTGTTGAGAAGGAACTCAATCCCCATTGCTTCCATATAGCTTTTCAGGGATGCAATCACCCCAGGCAGTCTGTCTGAACCAATATGTCTTTGAACAATTGGGACAAATCTAACCCCACCCATCTTCGCCTTTCTCATCAGCTCCTCCGCCCTTTCGTCAATTACGTTTCTCTCCCCCTCCGCTCCATGCTCGCTGAAAATTCTGTCAACATACTCAATCAGCATCCTCGCCTCATCCTCTTTCATGAACTGAAGGATGTCACCCCCTATCCTCGGGTCTAGGTTCAGCTTTCCATCCGAGAACAAGCCAGCCCCTCCAACCCCGTGAATAAGGTTGCAGGGGTTGCACTTCACACAGTAGCCAACCTTCCTCATTGGGCATTTTCTTTTTTCTATACTGCTCCCGCTCTCCACCACAACTGCTTTCACACCTGCTTTGGCAAGCTCGTATGCGCAGAAAAGCCCTGCAGGGCCAGCCCCGACAACTATCGCTTTCATGCTCAACCTGTTTTTGCCAAGTAATAGCCAGCAGCCTTCTCCCTAACCTTCCTGATTACAACCCCTTTGTTAACAAGGCTCATAAGAGCATTGTTCACCTGCCCCTTTGGCCTGTTGCATTTCTTCTGAATGTCATCAGCTGTTTTCATTTTTGTTTCATCGCTTGCTCCAATATCCTGCAATGCTTTCAGAACAATCTGCTCAATTGGGGTTAACTCTGCCATCTCCACACCTCCATTTTTAACAAATTTCTTTCGCCGAGCACATTTAAAAACTTTAACTCACAGCTTGCTGAGAAAATACTCATGCAACCTCACATCATTTGTCAGCTCAGGATGGAATGCAGTTGCGAGAAGGTTCTCCTGCTCCGCCGCAACTATCAACTTTTTGAAATGAGCAATCGCTTTGCACTTTCCATACACCCTTTCAGCCGCTGGAGCCCGTATGAAAACACATGGAAACTTTCCAACTCCTTTCACTTCAATCTCCTCCTCAAACGACTCCCTCTGTCTTCCAAACGCATTTCTCCTAACCTTCATGCTCATAAGCTCAAGCAGCTTTCCCGTTCTCCTAACCTGCTCATCCCCTTCCTTTGCCAGCAGTATCATGCCAGCGCATGTTCCCCAGATAGGAACTCCGTTCTCCCCAAGCTTTTTCACTCTCTCAAACACCCCACAGCTTCTCATCAACCTCCCAATTGTTGTTGACTCCCCTCCAGGTATAATAATTCCCGAAACTCCGTTTAAATCATCCACTTTCCTCACAGCAACCGCTCTGCCTTTCCCAAGTATTGAGTCAACCATCTCCATATGCTCGCTTACAGCTCCCTGAAATGCAATAACTCCAACTTTCATCAAAACACCAGAATCAGCGGCTTCTCACCTGCATTCTCTCTGAATCAGAAAGCTTTTTTGCTTCAATTCCCCTCATCGCTTCCCCAAGCCCTTTGGAAACTTCCAAAAGAATTTCCGGTTTATCATAGCTTCTCGTTGCTTCAACTATTGCTCTCGCATACTTCTGCGGGTTGGATGATTTGAATATACCGGAACCAACAAACACTCCATCCGCCCCAAGCTGCATCATCATTGCAGCGTCAGCTGGAGTTGCAATTCCACCTGCTGCGAAGTTCACCACAGGCAGTCTCCCAAGCTTTGCAGTTTTCTCAACAAGCTCAAAAGGAACCCCATACTCCCCTGCCTTTCTCTTCAACATCTCCCTATCCTCCTTTAAAGAAACCAGCTCTGCTATCTCCCTGTTCATTATTCTCATATGCCTCACTGCCTCCGCCACATCCCCAGTTCCTGGCTCCCCCTTCGTCCTTATCATTGCCGCTCCCTCATCTATCCTCCTCAACGCCTCTCCCAAATTCCTTGCACCACACACAAACGGAATTTTGAACTTTCTTTTGTCAATATGAATCTCATCCGCAGGTGTTAAAACTTCTGACTCATCAATCATATCCACCCCGAGCGCCTCAAGTATCTGAGCTTCTGCAAAGTGACCTATTCTAACCTTCGCCATCACAGGAATTGTAACCGCGTCCATTATTCTCTTTATCACAGCAGGGTCCGCCATCCTAGCCACTCCTCCCCTCGCCCGTATATCAGCTGGAACCGCATGCAGCGCCATCACTGCAACCGCGCCAGCTTTCTCGGCAATTCTCGCCTGCTGTGGGGTGACAACATCCATTATCACCCCTCCCTTCTGCATTCTTGCAAACCCTTCCTTCAATACCTTTGTTCCTGTTCTCACAGAATCACACATTAATCTATTCAATATAACAATAAAAGCCTCACCTTTCAGTCAACAGTAATCGTCTTGCTAAGGTTCCTTGGGAAGTCAGGGTTGATTCCTTTTCCAACGCTCATATAATATGCAGTGAGCTGCGCTGGAATTGTTGCGAGAATTGGCGCAAAGTAGTCATCTGAATCAGGAAGCTCAATCAGCTCGCTTGAATTCCTCGCTATGCTGTCATTTCTCTCAGCAATTGCAATTGCTTTCCCTCCCCTGCACGTCACTTCATTTATGTGGCTCACCATCACATCGGTATCCTTCGGGGAGCTTATGAATATCACAGGATAACCTCTTCTTACAGCAGAAAGAGGTCCATGCTTGAACTCGGAGCTGTAAACTCCCTCACAATGAGAATAGGTTATCTCCTTTATTTTCAGCGCAGCTTCCCTTGCCACTCCATACGTTGAGCCGTAGCCCAGGCAGTAAAGCTCGCTCCACTTCTTAAGGTAGCCTGCAACCTTTCTGCATTTCCCATCTGTTTTCTTAAGAGTCGTCTCTATAAGCTTAGGCAGCTCCTCCATTTCTCTGCACTGCTCCCCATTCATTCTCTTTGCCAGATACAGAAACATCACGCACTGATTCAGAAATGTTTTTGTTGCAGGCACGCTCACCTCATAACCAGCTGCAAGAGGCAGGTAAACCTTGCTTGAGTTCATAAGTGTCGAGCCAATCACATTCATCACTCCCAGTATCCTTTCAGTTTTCTCCTTTGCGTAGTTCATCGCGTTTACCACATCCTTTGTTTCACCGCTCTGGCTGACAAGCACAACGCAGTCATCCTTTCGAACCGTGCTTCCATACTGGCTTACGAACTGCGGAGCAACCGCTGGAATTACCAGTTTCTTTGCAATGTTGCTGAAGTAATACGAACCAATCAGACATGCATGGTAGCTTGAACCGCATCCAACAAGGAAAACCTTTTCTGAGCTTTCAATTATTTCATTGAATTTATCAACATACTTCGACTCCTCAAGCAGCTCAATCAAATCCATTGCTGAAACTGGCTGCTCGTGAATTTCCTTCAGCATGAAGTGCTTATAACCTCCCTTCTTCGCATACTCAGCGTTTTCTTGGTAATACGTTATTTTCTTGTGGATCTCCTTCCCATCGCTTATTCTGAAAAACCTTGCTTCCTTCGGGGAAAGCGATGCAATCTCCCCGTCATTCATGAAAATTATTTTTTTTGTAATTGGAAGGAGGGATGGTAAATCCGATGAGCAGTACATCTCATCCTCCCCAACTCCAACAACCAAACCCGAGCCCTTCTTCACCGCGTATAGTTTCTTTTCATTGTTGTTGAATATTATGAACGCATAATCCCCCCTCAAATCCCCATACGCCTTTCTTATGCTCTCCACCATCCCAAACCCTTTATCGTAATACCTTTCAACTGCGTGGACGCATACCTCCCCATCATTAGTGCTCCGTATTGTGTGGTTTTCCTTGATGAACTGCTCCCTGAGCTGGTGGGTGTTCACTATATTTCCATTGTGCGCTCCAACCATATCGCCGTTGCAGTCAAGATGAGGCTGTGCGTTGGTTTTTGAAGGAGCTCCGAAGGTTGCCCAGCGAAGCTGAATTACCCCTCTGTCCCCATACATGTTTGAAAAATTCAGTCTTCTGCTCACCTCATCAATCTTCCCAACATCCTTCCTCAAATCAATTCTCCCATCCGAAAGAACTGCACAGCCAACTGAATCATACCCTCGGTAGCTCAGCCTCTTGCCGCCTGCAGTTAAATCCTTGCCAATTGCCCTTGGCTTCAGAGTGATTATCCCGAAAATGCCGCACATCGTTTCCCCTTTTTGTATAATCAGATTAATAATTGCATCTGAAAAGCCCCGGGCGAGGATTGAACTCGCGACCTAACGCTTACAAGGCGTTCGCTCTACCACTGAGCTACCGGGGCTCAGGGATAGAAATATGGAGGAATATGAATTTAAACTTACTTTTTCAAAATACTTAACTTCAGGTGATTTTCATGGGGAAGTTTGCGATTGCAGATGCAAAGATTGCGGAGATATGGATATGCAGAAAATGCAAGGCGAGAAACCCCAGGGGAGCGGAGAAGTGCAGGAAGTGCCACTACCCGCATCTCAGGCCGAAGAGAAAGGAAGTTAGGGCGAAGAAGGCAGCGTAATCTCATCTGAAACTCTTTATTCTTTTTATCCAAAGAGCAGCTCCTAGAATGAATGAGAGGGTGCAAAAGAGGTAAACTCCAGTTGTTGTTTGGATGTAGAATGGGTTGCCAGGGAAGGGGAAGAGCGGCTGTATATCATAATAGCCAAGCGAGGAGTCTAGAAGGGTGTGGGAATAAACTCCAAGCAAACATGCGAGGAGAATGCTTCTTCTTGAATATTTCTGTTCAAGTTTGAGGAGCGACATGAGCTTTTGAACTCTTCTGTCCAAAGCAGTCATTATAAAGAAAACAAGAACTCCAACCACTGTTCCACCAAGAAAGGAGTGGAAGAATCCATGCGCTGGGTATTTCAAACCCAGCAGCAAAACAGCAAGCGGTTCCAAATCCATAATTACGGATGAGAGAAGTAATGCTGGGAGATTTACGTAATTAAACAACAGCATTCCAAGCAGCAAAGCAGGGCCGAGGTGGAATATTGTGAATGGCATTCTATCACTTATTTAGAATATTGATTGTTTATAATTTTATTTCATTTTAAGGACAGATACTATTCAATCCTACAATAGTCTTATTCTAACTCACCTCATGAACCTTACCGCAGTTTTTACATTTAATATTTCAATCCTACAATAGTCTTATTCTAACGGTTCAGCTCAGAATAATCAACAATAAAACAAAAACATTTCAATCCTACAATAGTCTTATTCTAACCCATAGTGCTAATCCAGGTAATTTGTATATTTACTAATTTCAATCCTACAATAGTCTTATTCTAACTTAAATTATGTATTCTTGCGAGTTCTATTGCTTCCTCATTTCAATCCTACAATAGTCTTATTCTAACTGTGATGAAGGAAACACGATTTAACAAAAGCACACAATTTCAATCCTACAATAGTCTTATTCTAACTTTGGAATATGGCGGGAGATAAGTTTAGAAAGCAGTAATTTCAATCCTACAATAGTCTTATTCTAACGGTCTGAGCAGTTCAGCCTGAGCCTGACGCTTTCGTATTTCAATCCTACAATAGTCTTATTCTAACACAACTATTTTCATCAAATAAACCCATGCTCGGTAAAATTTCAATCCTACAATAGTCTTATTCTAACACTTAAACACTCTGAAATATCTTCATTTTTTTATTTTATTTCAATCCTACAATAGTCTTATTCTAACGAGCATTATTCCCTGAAACGCAGCAGCAGCAGAATATATTTCAATCCTACAATAGTCTTATTCTAACTTTTTCGGCAATTTCTTTAAGGCGTAAGTATTCCTCATTTCAATCCTACAATAGTCTTATTCTAACAATTATTCTATCAAACAACGAACTCGCCTCAAACTGATTTCAATCCTACAATAGTCTTATTCTAACGATAGCCTCAAAAATGGAGGCGAGTTTCAAATTAAACATTTCAATCCTACAATAGTCTTATTCTAACGTTAAAAATTCCCGAGTAAGTTCCAAATTTGAGTAAATTTCAATCCTACAATAGTCTTATTCTAACCTGCAATAACGCAAAAAGTAGTTGAGAAAGTTCAAAGATTTCAATCCTACAATAGTCTTATTCTAACCTACGATAACGCAAGAAGTAGTTGAGAAAGTTCAGAATTTCAATCCTACAATAGTCTTATTCTAACGCGAGTTTTTTAGTCAAATTATTAAGCAATTTTTAGATTTCAATCCTACAATAGTCTTATTCTAACTGAAGAGGTAGCCGCAGGGATATTCTGATTTAAATAATTTCAATCCTACAATAGTCTTATTCTAACGGTTCAGCTCAGAATAATCAACAATAAAACAAAAACATTTCAATCCTACAATAGTCTTATTCTAACATAGTAATATACCACTATTATAAAAACAAAAAAAGAGGATTTCAATCCTACAATAGTCTTATTCTAACCAGATTGCTACGGTGCAGATTTCTCGGTTTATTATAAATTTCAATCCTACAATAGTCTTATTCTAACGCAGAAATTAAGAGAGCGATAAGATTAGCAAAACAAATTTCAATCCTACAATAGTCTTATTCTAACCCTCAAATGTCTTTCCCAGAATTCATATTCCTCTTTATTTCAATCCTACAATAGTCTTATTCTAACAGGCATTTTT
>Ga0272448_1002834_pt1 | contig 21235 bp, 19 predicted proteins | sample YNPCB0191_FD_202220 | JGI IMG/M metagenome (GOLD analysis project Ga0272448, IMG submission 202220) | Hot spring sediment microbial communities from Yellowstone National Park, WY, United States - YNP-CB-019-1 | ecosystem: Environmental > Aquatic > Thermal springs > Hot (42-90C) > Sediment... | reverse complement strand
AACCCTGCGCCGTACCCTGAAGATCAATGATGATGCCCTGCTCGTCGTCACCGGGTGCTATGCCTCGTTGGAACCGGAAGAATTGGCAGCTGTCGATGGTGTGGATCTGGTGGTGCCGATCACCGAGCAGCACCGCATTCCGGATCTGCTGCACCAACTGCGCCCGCCGCCGGTCATCATGACCCCGGCATCGCTCTCGCCCGGGCTGACCGCATCGATCGAACGCACACGCGCCACGGTGAAGATTCAGGATGGGTGTAATCTGCGCTGTGCTTTTTGCGCCGTTACCATTGCACGCGGACCGGTGCGCAGCCGGCCGGTGGCGCAGGTGGTCGACGAATTGCGCGCGTTGGTGAGCGCCGGGATTCAGGAGATCGTGCTCACCGGCATCCGGCTGGATGCATACGGGCTGGACCTGGGCGAGACACGGCTGGCGGACTTGCTCGATGCCACACGTACCCTGGGTATCCCCCGGCTGCGCATCAGTTCGCTGGAGCCCATCGGCATCACCGCGCGATTAGTGGAGAGCATGGCGGCGCACCCCGCGCTCTGCCACCATTTTCATATATGCCTGCAGTCGGGAGACGATGGCATCCTGCGGGTCATGCGGCGGGGATACACCGCCAACCGTTACCGTCGCACGATCAACATGCTGCGCGCGGCGATGCCTGATGCCACCTTCACCACGGATGTCATTGTCGGATTCCCCGGTGAGAGCGACGCCGCGTTCGCCACTACCTGTGCGCTGATCGAAGAGATCGGCTTCATCAAGCTGCACATCTTCAAATTCTCCCCACGCCCGCGCACAGCGGCGGCGGCGATGGGGGGGCAAATCGCCGATGCCGTCAAAGAGGCCCGCAGCGAGACGCTCTTCGCCCTGGAGCAACAACTCTTCCGGGCGTATGTCGCCACACTGATTGGCCGCGAAGTCTCGGTGTTGGTAGAACGCACCGGCACACATGGCGATGGTCTCACACCGCACTACCTGCGGGTGTGCGCCCCGTTCCCCGCGGCAAGTGCCGGCGAAATCCGCACTGTGGTGATCACCGTTATTGGCGAAAAATGTGCGCTCGGTTCGTTGAGATAATCAGGGGATATCCAACAATTGGCGACGCTTGCCCACGCCTTATTTTGCGCATCATTTTAGATTATCGTGACGTGGGGATCACAGTAATTGGTGAATTTTTAAGCTTGGTCTGTTATACTATCCATGGGTTATCTCACAATTACCACACACCTATTTATGCCACAATATAACCGTTTTTTAATGCGCTATTGCTGTATTTGTGCACATAATTTGACCACAGGATGTGACAGATAATTCCTGCTTGTTCTGCGGATTTTCCGACCGCCTGATGGCCTTTTGAGCGTGGAAACGCTCGCTAACCGAAGTATGGGTTGCTTGCATAGCAGCCGCTATATTTCTGATAATTACAGCGAGAACAATCTTGTCACAACCCATTTGCAAATCTCGAATTTCTCGTTATAATAGTGTCACCCATTCCGGACATCACAAAGCCCTGGTTTTTGCAGTAGGTGGTATAATGGAAAATTTCGATCTGCCCCACACTCGCTGCGCATTGCGTCGCACTAATGACGTCCGGCACGTTTACAGTCTCTTTCCTCCCCATTTACAGCGGCGGCTTCGCCGTTCGTGCGGTGGGGTTTGGATCTGGGAGACCCCATGGCTGCCGAGCTATTATGGCATCGTCGAGAAAGGTATGCGTTGTGGCAATAAACTGATGGACTGCAATCAAGCTGCCTGGTTTAATCCTGATGATTGCATCATCTATATGCCTGATACGATGGGGAATCAGGTATTGCTGCACGAGTTCTGCCATCTTCTCGACCATGCACTCGCCAAGGACGGGTACTTTTATTACACGACTTCTAAAGACTTTCATCAGGTCTGGAAGCGTGGTACCCCGATCAACTGGTATGCGGCGACCAATCCGCGTGAATACTTCGCGGAAGGCGTGACCGCGTATTTGCTGCACGAGTTGAAAGGCCGGACCGATGATGGTCGCCAGGTCGACCGTTCCGGCTTGCGGGAGAAAGATCCACCTCTGCATGAACTCATCGAGGCCATCTTTCATGATCCCGAGTTGTCAGTCATCTACGGGAAACACAAATAACCGAACTAGTCCTTTTCTTTCTTCTCACGCCCCTCCGCAGACGCGGAGGGGCGTTTTTTATCTCTCCTCGCTGATGCCCTCCCGCATCTGTCGTACTCCCTCAGTTTGCCTTCACGCGTCATGGGCATCAAATAGGTGCAATGATGGCTTCAACGTTTCCGATGAAATGCCGGTGGACATCTGGAGTGCCATCGACCTATGCTCGCGCTCCACAGTCCGCCATGCGCATTTCCTGGAGGGATGTCGTGGCAAGAAAACGGAAAGAGACAGCGGAGCCGGTTCAACTCACCCTGTGGAATGACCGGGGTACCGAGTCGAGGACGGTGCATAAAGATCTCCCCGGTGCATTGCCGCCGGTGGACATACATCGCACCGGTGTCGGCACACCCGACAATCAAGCAGAAGCCGGCGGCATGGAATTGGGCGGCGATACCGGGGATGTCGGCACACCGCGCGACCAATTGGGCGGTAGCCCCGGTGGCACCTATGGCACGCCGTCGACGCCGCCGGGAGAAATGCCACAACGCGGCGAAACGCCGCCGCCCACTAAAAAGCGCCGGGGCAAAGCAGCCTGACAGTGAGGTGATGAAGATGCGTGAGCATGAGAACGATGTGCCGGGAGATATTGTCGGGGAAGAGGCGGAAGACCTGCCGGGCGGATTTGGGGTCGATGATCCGGATAAAGATGCGGAGAATACTATCGACGAGTTCTACCGTCCGAAAATCTTGCAGGGAACGGATCGCATCACCACTGAAGCTCAGGGAAACAGCACCATCGCCGGGGAGACCGAACCGCAGGGCGAAGGCGCCACGGTGAGCTACCGTGACCTGCTGGAAGGCGAGGAAGGCCATCCGGGGGCGGCAGTAGGGTTCACCGGCGAGGAAAAGGAAAAACGCGTGCTGCCGGAGACCGAAGAGCGGAAGCCCAAACCACCGACCGGGCTCATCCCGGAAGGCGGCACCCCGACCGAGGTGGAAACGGAGCAGCAACTCCGCAACCAATCAGTCGAGTCCGAAGGCCCATTCGGTGACCAGGGGAAGAAGGCGGCGTAACCTCCCTTCTCTGCAAAGGGAGAAGGGCATCGGGTTAGGTCGTGCGCGGTTTTCGCCCGACAACCAGCATAAGCAATGCGGCGAGCAGCAGACCGATGGCCGGGAGGTTCGCGCCGGCGATCGCGGCGGCCAGGTCGGCGGGGCGTTCATAAAACGCCACTTCAGCAATGCCGGCGCAGGATGACCGCGACAGGTCGGCATCCGGCGTGAACAACGGCACCACCACACGTCGCCCGCGCAATGTCCTCCACCAGCCCAGCCACCGTGTGGCCGGGGCAGGCGCCCGGGAGGCAAGGATGGCGGGGAAGGCGGGAATATCAGCCGTAATGGCGCGATAATGCTCCAGTGCCTGCGACAACGCGGTCTCGATATCCGCCGATGTCTCTGCCGCCTGTGTCAAGGCCTGGCGATCCTTCCGCGTGAGTCCATCCAGCACCAGGTCCATCTGCCCGCTCACCGGCTTGAGTGCAGGATTTTCCTGTGCGAGTAATCCGGTCAGTTTCTGGACCTCGTATTGTCGGGCGTAGACCGTCGTGAACAGGACATCCTTCACCTCCCCCTGTTCGAGTGCATCGTCCAGTGTTGCGGTTAACTCGCTCTGCGCAGAGAGCACCGCCTGCATCTGTGTGATTGGCTCGACCCAGGCCACGCGTGCCAGGCGCTCCCGCACCGGTGGCCAGGCCCGCTGCATACCCAGGTCCGGCAATTGCCCGGTGGCGGAGGGCTGTGCCGGCGCAATACGGGTGACCTCACAATCCAGCCTGCCCGTGATGTTCCAAAAGCGCACATAGGCAAGGTTGGCGTTACTTGCGAAGGACGGGGGGAGGACGGCGGCACAGGTTTGCGGCAGTTGTGCGGGATCATCGGCGATCTGCTGTTCCAGCGTTTCTGCCACCACGCCGGCCCAGGTGAGTTCCTCAGTCCGCTGGTTGGCGCGATAACTGCGCACTACGGGCGGAACGCGAGAGGCCAGGTATCCGCCCGCAGCCAGCACCAGGATGAGCGATAGGATCAGGCGCCATGATACTGGCCGGCGAGGATGCTCATTCGCGGGCATCGAGATGGCGCTGAACGTGCTGAACATCCTTATCTCCACGACCGGACAGGCACACCACCACGATTTTGCCGGGGCCTAATGCCGGGGCCAGTGTGCGCAGATAGGCAACGGCATGGGTGCTTTCCAACGCCGGAAGGATGCCTTCCAGCCGGGAGAGCAACTGGAACGTTTCCAGCACCTCGGCATCGGTGACCGCGACATAGGTCGCGCGTCCGGTCGATTTCAGATAGCTGTGTTCCGGGCCGACACCGGGGTAATCCAGCCCGGCGGAAATCGAATGGGTCTCGATGATCTGCCCGTGCGCGTCCTGCAGCAGGTAGCTGTGACTGCCATGGAGCACGCCGGGGCGACCGGCGGAAAGCGTGGCGGAATGCTTACCCGACGCAATGCCGTACCCGCCGGCCTCGACCCCGTATAGGGCGACCGATGGCTCATCGATGAAATGCGCGAACGATCCGATGGCGTTGCTGCCGCCGCCCACGCAGGCGACCACGGCATCCGGCAGGCGCCCTTCCTGCTCCAGCAGCTGCGCCTTGATCTCCTTGCTGATGACGCTCTGGAAATCGCGCACCATTTGCGGATAGGGCGCCGGCCCAGCGGCGGTGCCGAAGACGTAAAACGTCGAGTGCAAGTTCGTCACCCAATCGCGAAACGCCTCATTGATGGCATCTTTCAGCGTGCGGCTGCCACTGGTCACCGAGACGACTTCCGTCCCGAGCAGGCGCATGCGAAAGACGTTCAACGCCTGTCGCTCGACGTCTTCCGCGCCCATAAAGACGGTGCAGGGCAAGTTAAACAAGGCGGCGATGGTCGCTGTGGCCACGCCATGCTGACCGGCACCGGTTTCGGCGATCAGCCGTGTTTTGCCCATGCGCCGTGCCAGCAGCACCTGCCCCAGCACGTTGTTCAGTTTGTGTGACCCGGTATGGCACAGGTCTTCCCGTTTGAGGTAGATCGTTGCTCCGCCGAAATGCGCCGTCAACCGATCCGCGCGATAGAGCAGGCTGGGGCGGTTGACATACGTGCGCAGGTAGTGAGCGAGTTCTTCCCGGAATGACGGGTCGGCTTTGGCCGCAGCGTAGGCTTCCGCCAGCGTTTCTAACGGCGTTTTCAGCGTTTCCGGCACATAACATCCTCCGAACGAACCGAAATACCCTCGGTCATCCGGCATGCGGTCTGTCGGGCAGCAAGATGGCGTTTGCAAAGCTCTCACCTCTGGAGTAGAATAGAGCAATCTGGTTTCTCGCGATTATAGGCTCATTCACCGAACATCGTCAAACCAGACCTGACCTCCCGACCCCTTCCCAGGAAAGGAAAAGAGTGCCGCGGTGGCGAATTGCTATCTACCCGTTACTCATATATCCACCCGTTTCTCCCTATCCTTTTTGGCGGGAGGGAGCCAGGGGGTCTGGTGATTAGCGAACTATTGATTGGGGTATATATTAACCATGTCCACGCAAGTGATGCAATTGCGCTGCGCCTTCCCCGTGTTGTTACTCATTGGGATGCTCCTCCTGGGCACCACGATGCCCGCGCGCGCAGACAACACCTATCGCATCGACGCCGTCGCCCGTCCGGCGCGCGTGGTCTACGGGAATGATAACAACGTCACCATCACCGTCAATGTGCATGATAGTACGGGCGGCATGGTGCCGGATGGCACACCGGTGTACTTCTATACCACCCTCGGCACACTCCCGGCGATGGCGTATGCCCGGGGAGGCCAGGTCACCGTGGTGCTGGAAAACCATACGGGTGCCGGCGAGGCGATCATCAGCGTGACCATCGGTGCCAGCCGTCAAACGTTAACCGTGGAATACCTGGGCAAGAATGGCGTGCCCGTCTCACAGGGAAAACGATTGAATTATCGCCTCCAGGCGCACCAGGTTTACTTTAGCGTCGACCAGAAGGTGTTCGATCTGCGAGAGAACGCGAGCTTTACCACTCCGACCTTCACCATCAAAGCGGAGGCCATCCAGTATGACGTTGAGCAAGGGCTCCTCCGGGCACAGACCAATATCACCATTACCGCCGGGAAAGAATCGATCACCGCGGACAAGCTCTCGGTCTTCCTCAATAACAGCAGCGCCTTCATTGTCACGCTCACTCCCGACTTGAAATTCCAGCGGTTCACCCTTCCCGTGCTGGATCCCAAAGACGATGATTCCGCGAAACAGGCGGACTATCGTCCACTGGCCTCCGACCCCACGCGTACCTGGATCATCTGCCGCGAAGCCACCATCTTCCCGCATGATCAGATCCAATTCCGCTGGCCGCGATTTTACCTGAATAATTTCGATCACCTGCTACTGGTGTTGCCCAACCACGTGATGGATCTGAAATCGTCCAACGCGAATACCTTCTTTAACAGCCAGATTAGCCTGGCCTCCGACGCCGGGCTGAATGTCGACTTCCCGATCTACTATGCCGCCAACAGCGATCATATCGGCTCGCTGCACCTGCGCCGGGTGACGAAAGGTTCGGACCTCTACCGCGGCACATCCGGCATGCAAGTGGGCATCGAAGAGGAATATCTCATCGGTTACAAAGGCGATGGCGCCCTGTATTTGGATGACCTGACCAATTCAACGCGCAGTGTGACCTGGCAGCACAGCCAGGATTTCGGCCAAACGCATGTCAATCTCACCGGCGCCTACGAGCGGTATACGCTGGATACCCCCTACACCGAGCGCATGGGGATGAGCATGTCGCGCGATTTCGGCAAAACAAACTTTTACCTCAATACCAACTGGAGCGCGTTCGAAGGGAGCCAGAACGGCGTCGCGGAATTAACCATGAATCTCCCGCCATTGGCGCTGGGCAGAACCAAGATCAACTTCACCTGCAGCCCCTTTGCGGGCACCAGCCGCACCGTCAATGCCGCCACGAGCACCACCCCTGTCCAGCAGCAGGATACGTATTACGAAGGGGTGCGCACGGGATTGGTCTTTCCGAACTGGACCCTGCTCGGGGGAACGCTGGCGCCGGTCGTGAGCAACGAGCTGTCATACAATAACAAAAGCACGCTCACCACCTACCTCGACTCGGGAATCAGCTACCGGAAACAGTTGAACCGCGAATTTACCTCCTCGGTCAGCTATACCTACAGCTTTTCCCATTCCACCAATACGACTCTCGTGACGCCGGCCGCGCAACGCGTCAGTCTGCAACTCTCCGGCAGTAAAGCACAGCAATGGGATATACAACTCTACTCGGCATACAGCATTGGCGATGATACCCTCTTCGGTATTGCCAATACCACGTATTACCTTCCCTTTTTCCACGCAGCGGCGAATGGCCAGCGTCCGCTGTATCTGCAATATAATGCCAGCATGAGCGCCGGGAAGACCACCTCCGCCGATCACCTCTTCACACTGGGGTGGAATATCGGCGCCTACGCGCTGCTGATGCATTATTCACCCACAGGTAACAATGCCGTGACAGGAATCGGCTCCGGCACCGGGAAACATTGGGCTATCGAGTTTGCCCGGCAGGGGTGGTGATGGTGTGGGGAGTGTGGGAGTGCGCCTGTCTGTTGAAAACGATCTGTATTCGTTTCCCTGCCGGCATTTCTCCCATATCTCGACCTGCCATAGATCCTGATGATTGTGCTTCTCTTCGATGGATCATCATTCATCTGAGGCCGGGGTGAGGAAGAGGGATGGTTATTCCAGTGCGCAAAGGGATAGACGCGGATGCATTTACCCGCAAAGTGGCCCGTCTGGACCGGCAGCGTGAAACGATACTCCGCCGCCTGCCTGATCCGACGGACAGTGGCGGTGGGGCGCAAATCTGGTATCGCGTCAGCCCCGGCAAGCTGATCACCGGCACACTGGCCATCCAACCCGGCATCGCCGATGATTTGCCCTCGCTGCTCTCCTCATTTGCCGCGGAGATTGCCTGGCCGGGTGTGCCATCCGCCTCGAATGACAGTGCCCAGGCTGCCGCCCAGCAAGCCGTAGCGGTCTGGACACGCGTCTGGCAGGTGCCTGATAACGCCGACCTGCGCATACTGCTCTGGTGGGATATTGCTGGGCAATTTCACGGTTCTGCCGATCTTTGCCCCCGCACGGGGGAACGCCGAGCGCTGATGTCGACAGACGAGCTGGCAGTATTACTGGATCGCGTGGCTGTCCAACCAGTATCGAGTACCTCTCCACATGGCCTGGTCGTCGCCGGCAATCGGGCGGTGAACGCGAACGATTTTACCACAGCACGCGACTGCTACGAGCGCGCCCTCCCCCACCTGCCTCACCATCTGGAATTACATCACAATTTAGCGCTGGCACTGGCTCACTTGGGCGAATGGGATGCCGGCGCCGCGATGATGCGGCAGGCCATGGCACTGGCGCCGCAACTTCCTGCGATCAAGATGGAATACCTGGCATTAGAAACGGATGCCGGTATCCATGCTGTCCAGGAGAACGACCTCGCGCGCGCCGCCGAGCATTTTCTGCGCATTCTCAATCTCCAGCCTGATGAGCCGACCGCCCTGGCCAACCTGGGCAATCTGCGCCTGCGTGAACACCGCTACCCGGAAGCGCGCGCCATCTTTCAGCGCTTCCTCCGCTTTCACCCCGACCACCCGGCCGCGAGCAAAATACGGCTGGCATTGGACGAAATCGGGGATGGAGGCAGTGAGCAGTGAGCAGCGCCGTAACAGGCTTCGGTGTTTGATGCAAACAGCGGAGGAGCATCGCCAAAAGGTTGTCTTGTCGGCGATGCTCCTCCACTTCATCCTATCGCTCAATTCCTACAGACGAGCCTACGGTTTCCAGGCCGGGTCCAGTGCGCTGGCGCTGTCGAAACTGACCAGTTGGAACTTCCGCTGGGTGGCCAAATCCTTCAGATAGAGCTGCACGTTATCGCCCACCATCACGCCGTAAACGATGGCGCTGTTCGATGCCCAGGTGAAGCTTCCCGTCAGCATATTGCTCTCCTGTACCACCGGCTGTGCGGTGCCGCCCGTGGGAGAGATGGTATAGATGGCGTTCGCGTTGGCGAAGGCGATCTTGTTGCCATCCGGCGACCACTGTGTGCATATCGCACTGCCACTGTAGATGCGCGTGGTCGCTCCGCCATTGGCGCCGACGATATAGACACCGGCGGTAACCCCGGAAGGCTCATCCAGGCTGAACGCCAGCTTGCTGCCATCCGGCGACCAGGAGGGATGGCGCGGCGTGGCGGACCCGGCGGTCGCCAGCGTTTTCGCCTTCCCCTGGAAATCGACAAAGCCGATCTCTCCGCCGGCCATCTGACCCAGCGAGTAGGCGATACCACTGCCGGTCGGCGACCAGGCAGGATCCTGCCCATGATTCGCGATGAGTTGCGTGAGATGCAGGCCGTTCGATTCCACCGTGCAAATGCCGTTAATCGGTGTCCCTTGCGTCATCAGCGCCAGCATATCTCCGCTCGGGGACCAGCTCGGATAATCAAAATGATCGACCCCAATGTTCAGCGCAGAGATCGACTTATCCCCACTCACCAGATTCAGGTGCGAGGTGCTGTCCCGTTTGATGAATGCGATGGTGCCGTTGAAGAGCGGAATCACGGCGATATCCAGCGTTGCCGGCGGTAACGTATATTCTTTCCCCTGATGCACATACTTATATGTTGCGGTGATCTTCCCGGAGCCGATCTTGCTTCCGGTGAATGCGCCGCCCTGTGTCAATGTGCCGATATCCCCGGAGAGTTGCCAGGCGACCGGGACGACAGAACGAGCCTTCTTTCCACGGGTCCCAGCGCTATCCGTCATATACGCCGTGAAGGTCACCGAATCACCGAGGAAGATCCTCTTCGGATCAACCTGGTCCGGATAGCCGATCTCCAGCTTTACCGGGTTCGGGATAATACCGATTGGCTGTGTAGCTGTCAGGGTCTGCCCGGTGGCCTTACACTTATATGTCGCGGTAATCGTGCCGGAACCGAGTTGCTGGGCCGTGAAATTCACGGAATTCGTGTCTGCAGGAGCGAAAGTGCCTAAGCTATCCGTCACGCTCCATGCGATCTTGGCAACGCGCTTACGTTTACCACCATCATATGAGCCCATTACATACAGGTTGACCGTATCGCCAACAAACATATGCATGAAATCATAGGGATCAGCCGTACTGATTTCAATCTCGGTGAAACTAATGCCTTTTACTACGGTAATCGAGACTTGCGCAGTCAAGCCTTGATAGTCGGCTTTCACCTGCCCACTTCCAACGGTTGTTGCCGTGAAGACGCCATTCGAGGTGATCGTACCGATGCCGCCCACGGCACTCCATGTCGGATTAATCGTCTGGGGATTTGTACCACCTGTGTCATACTTGACGGCCGTGAAGGCAATACTGTCACCAACCTCTACATTATTCGGGTCCACGCCGTCAGGAATCTGTATTTCGATATATCCTGAAGGGGGTGGCGGGTCGGTGCCGGGTATTACCGTCAATGCTACGCTATCTGTGGCGCTGCCTTCGGTCGCCACAACATTGCCGGTGCCGGTGTTTGCGGCGGTAAAGACGCCCCCATCTCGCGTGATGCTGCCGATGCTACTGTCGACACTCCAATTGGGATAGACGGTAAAGGTGACGGAAGGGTTACTCTTTTCGTAGCCCGTGGCCGTGAAAGTGAGGACAGCACCGACCTTCACCTGGCTTAAATCGACACTCTTTTGCGGATCAATTTTGATCACCAGATCATCAGCCGTTACTGTAACCGCAATCGACGCGGTTTTATTATACCAACTGACCTCGATTGTGCCTTGCTTCGGCGTTCCAGCAGTCACATTCGTTGTCGCGGTAAACATGCCCGTCTGATCGATTGTGCCGATGTCACCGGTGACTTTCCAGGCAAGCTTCGGATTCGCCACCTGGATGCCGTTGCGTTTGGCGATACACGTGACTTGCCTTTGCTCCCCAGCGACTGCGGTGAGGCCCTTCGGAGCGGTAAGCTCATACTTTGGTATTAAGCCTCGCACACTTGACCCACCGCAACCCACACACACGAATACTATTGTCGCTAAGACGGCAATAGTCAGAGATATAAGTACATGCCTCATGGTTGAGCACTCCTTTGCGGTCTTATTGATAATACACTTTAGGCACGCAAACCTGATCTTGTGGGACAAGAAAGCCCCCATAGTTAGCGGATTGTTGCTGGAAGTGACCAAGAATATCAGAGAATGCTCAGCGGCATGCCCCCTGCGTGCCGTATCTCCGCGGAAACGCTTTGCCGCTCTAGAATCGTCGCGCCGAGTGCCCACTCGGCGCGACGAGGACATTCATCACGTTATCGGGCGATCGCTACGCCGGGTTTGCTCTCACTCCAGACCGCGCAATGCATCCAGCACCGTGTCCACCGAGCCGTAGCGATACTCGGGAATGTGCTGTACCCGTTCGATCATCTCCGGAGGCGCCTCCAGGCGATGCAATGTCATCAATATCTCAGCTTTCTCGGCAGGAAACGCCACCCGCTCCAGCACGGTGCGGATCTGTTGGATGGTCACCATATGAACCTCCTTTCCATACGAACGGCGGAATGCTCCGTTTCGTCCGCCACGCTGTACAATCGTCTCCGATGGCCGGCATGTGCACCGGATAATCTCGTCGACACCTCTTGCTAAGAATGCGCGCAGGCGTCACAATACGACGGTACTATGGAAACGTTACTTATTGCGACACAGAACCGCCACAAGGTGGAAGAAATAGCTGAATTGCTCGTCGGCCTGGACGTGCGCGTTGTCACGCTGGCTGATGTGGCGCCGGGGCTGGATATCGCGGAGACGGGGGCCACCTTCATGGAGAACGCGCGCCTGAAAGCGGTGGCCGCTGCGCGGGCGACAGGTTTACTGACCCTGGCAGATGACTCCGGCCTGGACGTGGACGCCCTTGGCGGCGAGCCCGGCGTGCATTCCAAGCGCTTTGCCGATACCGATACCACGCGCATCGCCAAGCTGTTGCAACTGCTGGATGCAGTGCCCGGGGGAGAGCGCAGCGCACGGTTTCATTGTGCCGTGGTCATCGCGGACCCGGATGAGGTGCTGGCGGAATTTGAAGAAACGGTGGAAGGCTTCATCACCCGTGAGCCCCACGGCAGCGGCGGTTTCGGTTACGATCCCATCTTCCTCCCGGAAGGTGCCCTGTGTACGATGGCAGAGCTGAGTATGGAGGCCAAGAACGCGATCAGTCATCGCGGAAAAGCTTTCCGTCGCGCGGCAGAATTCTTACGGGGCTGGTTTGGCCCCCATTAGCCTGCCTGCGCCTGCCTCCCAACCGACATGATTGTTCTGCTTCGCCAGGTTTGTCGAGCCAGTCGACATGGCGCAGCAACGGGGGAAGAGGTTTGTCATATTTTTAGACAAGCTGACACCTTATTTCCCAGTGCCATATGCATAATTGACGCCGAGGAACACATTCGCCTTTTTCGCGCCGGAGATAGGCCCATTGGTATATCCCACTTCACCGGTCAGCGTGTGTGTCAGCGGGTAACGCACGGCGGTGCCCCAGAGCGATTCCTCATCCAATTTGGCATCCTTGCTCTGATACTCGCCAACTAATGCAATCTTCCTGTTCAGATCAACATCGAAACCCGCATACGCACGGAGCACGGTGATTTTGCCCCCGATCTCCACCTGCGTCCAATTTGCCCCTAATGTGCCCTTTAATGCGAACCGTCGTCGTGCGCACCCCAGATCGCGCGTGCCGGCCACATAGACCTGGGTGATGCGCAGGAAGGGATTCGTGTCGGCAGACTGATACAACGCGCCAATCGCCAGATCGAGTCCGGCAATGCCGAAGGGCGTGGCATATTTCCCATTGGCATTCCAGAGATGCTGATCCCCCGCACCGTTGATATTGATGCATGCGCCAACCTCCAGGTTTTCCCATACACCACCCTGAAGGCGGACAGGATAACTATTCTTCATCTCCCGCACATTGTTTTCCGTTTGGGCGAAGTCGGCGGCAACGTTACATTGTCCAACCGGAACGACTTCCGCGGAAGGCAGGTTGACCAGACCGGTCGGTCCGGTCAGTGCCGGATAGGTGTAAGCTGGCATTGCGACCAGAAAGATCACGAATAGACCGAGGATGAGGAGTATTCGCATACACATTCCCCTTTCTCGCGCGGGTTGCGGCGCAGTGACGGCCGAGAATGGCGACCAGCCATCACCATCTTACCACAGATCGACCGCTTTCAGTACTGCGGATTGCGCTGAGGAGCAAATCGTGTGTGCGGGTGGAGTACCAAAGCAACGGGCGCCCCGACGAATCGAGACGCCCGTTGCTCATATTACGTGCTCACGCTCGGGAGATTATTTCGTCCCCGCGAGATTGAACGCATAATTCGCACCGACGAAGTAGCGGGACTTCGACGTGCCAACGAACAGGCCATTGTTCACACCGGCTTGCACGGCCAAGGCCGGGGTGACGCAGTAGCGCAGACAGGCGCTCCACAGCGACTTGCCATCCAGGTGCTTGTTGATCGTCTGGTAATCGGCCACGAGGTCGAGCTGTTTCATCAGGGTGACATCAGCGCCGATAAAGCCATGCCAGCCACTGACGGCATCGAGCTGTTCCAACTGGGTCCAGTTGGCGCCAATGGTCAGGGCGATGGGCAGGACGAGATTGAAGCACTTCGTGCCGGCCAGGTAGGCCTGGGTGGCTCTCAGTGTGTCGGGATCGGTGTTGGCCTGGCCATAGATCGCGCCGATGGCGAGATCGATGCCGGCGGGGCAGAAGGTGGTCTTGTACTTCGCGTTGACATCCCACAGGCTCTTGCCGGCAATGCCATTAACATCATAGGCGGCGCCAACTTCAAAACCGCTGCCCGCACCATAGAGCACGCGGACCGGCCAACTGTTTTTGTCGCCGGTTTCATCGTTCTTAGAGGCAAAATAGTCCACCGCGAGGTCAAGTTGACCGGCGGGCGCGACTTCGGCAGTCGGCGCATTGACGAGACCGGTGGGACCGGTGAAGGTGGGATACGCATACGCGGCGCACGCTGCTGCGAGCATTACCACGGCCATCCCGAGGACGAACAGTTTCTTCATTGTTGTATCCTTTCCCGGGTTCCGTGGTGTCTCTGTTTTCCCACGATCCCCGGAGACAGAATAAGCCCCCTCCCGCCTGGGAGGTTATTATGACTGAAGGCCATTACTGGCCTGGCGGGCAATAGGCCTGCTCTGTTACCTCCGGAATCGCTGTATTTGTGATGCGTAACCGACAGGTATCTCAGAGAAGAGGACGAATACACGTCACTTCTTGTTTAGCAGTATAACTGCGGCTCCTCCCCCTGTCAATCAACAGAACATCAATTTAATGCTTGGTATTTGCTTGAGCACAATCACAACAATCAACTGACTTCTTTTGTTGTATTTGCGCACACGTTGGTACAGTTCTAGCCTTTAACACCTATGGTATCGTATGAGATGTAGAACATGGGCGGAGAGGTAGAGGACCAAAAGGTTGAGCGTCCCGATGACTCGGGACGCTCAACCTTTGCTCTCAATCTGGAACGAAATGCACTATTTCGAAGCCAGGTTAAACGCGTAATTGGCGCCAATGAAGAAGGCAGCTTTGCGCCCGCCAAACAGGATACCGTTATCGACACCGGCTTCAACGGTCAATGCGGGGCAGAACAGATAGCGCACACCAGCGCTCCAGAGGGGATCATCATCGATCCGGCTCGTCTTGGACTGTACATCGGCGAGGATATCGAAGCCCTTGGCAACGGTGGCATCCGCACCGAGCTGCACGCGCCAGCCGCTGTGCTTGTCGATGGCTTCGAGCTGCGCCCAGTTCACGCCGAGGGTCACGGCGATGGGGAGCGTCTCAACGTTAAAGCAATGGGTACCGGCCAGATAGACTTCCCAATATTTGGTCGTGTTGTCAAGGGTGAAAACATTACCGAATTCATCGACGACGAGTACATCATTGGTGTCGGCCTGTCCATACAGGGCACCGATAGCAATGGCACTATTGTACCAGTTCCACGGAAGCTGGTACTTCGCATTGATGTCCCAGAACCCCTTGCCGGCGAACCCATTGGCATCATACGCGGCACCGACTTCAAAACCGCTGCCAATGCCATAGAGCACGCGGATCGGCCAACTGGTATGGCCTTCCGAGACCACGCGTTCGCGGCCAAGCACCGGATCTTCAATCACAAACGAGGTCTCGGTCTTGGATAAGTAGTCAACGGCGAGGTCGAGCTCGCCAGGGCAGGCAACATAGCCGGTCGGTGCATTGAACAAACCGGTTGGGCCTGCGAGTGTGGGCACGGCGTAGGCGGCGCACGCTGCTGCGAGCATTGCCGCGGCCATCCCGAGAACGAACAATTTCTTCATGTTGGTATCCTTTCTCGGGTCCCGTGGTGTCTCTGTTTTCCCACGATCCCCGAAGACAGAATAAGCCTCCTCCCGCCTGGGAGGTTGTATGATTGAAGACCATTGCTGGCCTGGCGGGCAATCGGCCTGCTCTGTTACCTGTGGAGTCGCTATCTTTATTACGTGCAATCAGCAGGTATCTTAGCGAAGGGAGCGACTGTACGTCAGAGTGTATTTAGCAGTATATACACAGCTCCTTCATCTGTCAATTGGCAGCCCAATAGTGCCAAGCACTCGGCACGCAATGACTTGCAAACGCAAAATGACGCTGCTAATCGATTCAGCGGAGCTGCCTTAAACACGGGTTTCTGTGTAGGAGGAAGAAAAGGCGGGTGTTGTGGTTGACTACCAAAGAGTTGGGCGTCCCGAGGATTCGGGACGCCCAACGCGCAATGATCACTCCGAAAATCGGAAGTGATTATTTGCTGGCCAGATTGAACGCGTAGTTGGCGCCTACGAAGAAGGCGGCTTTGCGCCCACCCAGGACGACGCCATTATCAACACCGGCTTCAAGGGTCAGCGCGGGGCAGAACAGATAGCGCACACCAGCGCTCCAGCGCACTTCGTCATCGATGCGGTTGTTCTTGCTCGCGACATCGGCGAGGATATCGAAGCCTTTCGCAACGGTGGCATCAGCGCCGAAGAACACGTTCCAGCCGCTGTTCTTGTTGACGATTTCGAGCTGCCGCCAGTCCACACCAAGGGTCAGGGCGATGGGCAGCGTCTCGACGTTGAAGCAATGCGTACCGGACAGATAGACATTCCAGAACTTGGAAGTGCGATCAACGGTGAAGACATTGCCGAATTCATCGACGATGGCGATGTCTTTCGTATCAGCCTGCCCATAGGCAGCACCGATGGCGATGGCACTGTTGTACCAGTTCCACGGGAGCTGGTACTTCGCATTGACATTCCAGAGCCCCTTGTCGAGCACACCATTGGCGACATATGCGGCGCCAATTTCGAAACCGCTGCCTACGCCATAGAGCACGCGGATCGGCCAACTGGACTTGCCTTGGATGGTGACGTTTTCGCGGCCAAGCACCGGATCATCGATGACAACCGTGTTATCGGTCTTGGACACATAGTCGACGGCGAGATCAAGCTCGCCCGGGCAGGCGACATAACCGGTCGGTGCATTGAACAGACCGGTCGGGCCCCAGAGTGTGGGTACGGCGTTCGCGGCGCATGCTGCTACGAGCATTACCGCGGCCATCCCGAGAACCAACATTTTCTTCATTTTGATATCCCTTCTCGGGTCCCGTGGTGTCTCTGTTTTCCCACGATCCCCGAAGACAGAATAAGCCTCCTCCCGCCTGGGAGGTTGTATGACTGAAGGCCATTGCTGGCCTGGCGGGCAAATCCCCTGCTTTTCTGTCTCCGGAATCGCCTTCTGTAGTTTCGCGATATCCGCAGGTATACGAGAGAAAAGACAGGGCCAATATCAATACTTATTAAGCAGTATAGCCACCGCCTGCTTATCTGTCAAGCATTCGAGCACTATCCGCTCGCTTTACGCACCGGAATTATTCATTCGGCACCGGCCGGTCGGGAATATCGTCCTTTGACCACAAGTATTGCTTAGGGCAGTATATGCCCTGTTTTACCAGCCGTCAAGGCATAATACCGACCTATCATTACTGCGCCTCTCTCGCTTATTACCCGCAACACAGGCAAATTCCTGTCAGAGAATTACTACCAGGCTACTAACCTGTAGAAAAATCATGAGGTGGGTATAGCAAATTCTTGCCGGCTTGAAATAGCGTACGGTTCCTTGAGGCGTACTACACCCCGAGAACTCCGTTTGAGTGTCAAAACTGCGCGAGGTATTTGTCGTAAACAACAAACATTGTTGAGGTAAATTTTCCGCAAAAGGTCTTTGGAGTCGGTCGATAAGCCGGATTTTGTCGTAGGCGGTCATCTATCTGGGACTCCCATTGCTGGGGGCCTCAAGCGGGATACCCGGATGTCTGCGACGGGCCGCCGCTGCTGGATTTCGCACTTGCGTGCAAAATCCAGCGCATCCCTATTATCCCTTGCTCCACGTGGGGTTTGCCAGGCCGGCATGTCACCATGCCGCCGGTGCGCTCTTACCGCACCATTTCACCCTTACCCCGATCAGATCGGGGCGGTATTTTTCTGTTGCACTTTCCGTCGGGTCACCCCGCCTCGTCGTTAACGAGCACGCTGCCCTGTGGAGTCCGGACTTTCCTCCCCGAGAAACTCGAAGCGACCACCTGACCGACTCCATCTGCCATTATAGCTGATTGCCGCAAAGCTGTCGTCGCTTTTTGAGATACTTCGTGAAGAAATGCACAAAAACGAGAGGGCGTGAACAGGGGGATAGGGCCCGAATGGCGAATAGAAGACGGAACGGTTTCAATGCCGGGTCTGGATGATAGAATACCATTGGGAGTATCCTGCGGTGATACTCCGAGCGTGCTGCGTTCGACCATGCGGCACCACGCATCCCGGTGCAGCGATTATATTGGGAAAGGGAGCGTATTATGCGCACTCATCGATACGGGCTTTCATTGGTAGAGGTGCTGATCGTTATCGGTATCATTGCCGTGCTGGCGGTGATACTCTATCCGCTATTCGGCGTCGCGCGCGACAAAACGCTGGAGGCCAAGTGCTCCAGCAACCAGCAGCAAATCGCGCAGTCCATTCTCATCTGGGCACAGGATCACGATGATGTACTTCCGCACGAATCGGTTATCTGGGGGGCGCTCAAAGTCGATCAGAATGTGCTCAAATGTCCTGTAAAGCGAGCACAGTATGGGTATGTCTATAATTCCTTCGTCTCGAAAAAGCACCTGGCGGCCATTAAAGATACGCTGACGACCGTATTGACGGCCGATGGGCAGCATGCGCCAACGGCCGGCGTAAGCGTGACGCAGCCACAAACGTTTCAGAATGTCGCCTACACCCCGGACGATCTGGCGTTTCGGCACCTCAATGAGATCGTCATCAGTTTCGCGGATGGTCACGTCATCTCCACCAAAGACACGCGGGAACTCTCACTGGAGTTGCGGAACGCGCCGGCCGCGGAATTCGACGGATTCGACACTATGACGAAGGGGAGCTGGTGGACGCCAACCGCGCGATTCCGGTATGGCACGAAAGGCTATGCGTTGTGCTTCTGGAACGGCACCGACCCCACAACTTCCCTCGGCGCAGCCAACCCTGATGCCTATGTCGACTCTGTGACGCCGAGCGGGTTCACGGGAATCAACTGGTCACCGACTGGCAACAGTGATCCGCGAGCGCTGTATAATCCGTTGGGCGGCACGGCCGCTTCATGCTGGGCCGGCGATGGCACCATTGCCGTGACCCTGAAACCGAACCCGGACCCGGCGCTCGCGAACGCGATTCATCTGCTGCATATCTATTGCCTGGATTGGGATCGTGCGAATCGCTCGATGAAGATCGATATCCGCTCCGGCAGTACCCCGGCGACCTCAATCATTCGCAAAGAGGTCGTGGTGAATGCGTTCGGGGAAGGCACCTGGGTCAATTTCCGCTTCCGCGGCAATATCAACATCGTCACGAAGGGCACCGGCGGGGGATCTGCCGTGATCTCCGCACTCGCGTTTGAGTAGGGCACCTGTGGCATGGGCTTCCAGCCCATGCGCCGCCCTGGCCTCCAGCCAAGGCACGCGCCCCGATTCCATCGGCACAACGTCGCCTGCACAGGGTGCGCAGGCGACGTTTGAACTAGGCTAAACTTACGGCCTGCGCAGGATGCACAGGCGACACACGGTCAGGATGACCGTGCCACTTTATCGCGTCCGCGCAACATCGCCCCTGGGGTGCGCAGGAGGATGCGCAAATCCAGCGCCAGCGAGCGGGAGGCCACGTAGGCGAGGTCGCAGGTGAGCCAGTTCTCGAAATCTTCCGCGGCGTTCGAGGTGATTTGCCACAACCCGGTCAAGCCGGGGGGCACTTCATGGCGCCGATCAAGCCACTCCTGGCGACGTGCACACTCTTCCGGCGTACCGGCTGTGAGCCACTCGGGCCGGTCCAGGTCGTCTTTCGGCAGCGGGCGTGGGCCGACCAGCGACATCTCGCCATGCAGAATATTGAGCAGTTGCGGGAGCTCATCGAGGGAGGAGCGGCGCAGCAGCCCGCCCAGCGGGGTGACACGGGGATCATCGGGGTCTTTGACCACCGGGCGATCAAGGCGGCGCCGAGGCGTACCATCCGTCATGGTACGGAACTTCAGCAGGTAAAATGGCCGGCGGTGCAGCCCGACGCGCAGTTGGCGATAGAAGAAGGGCCGGCCTTGCAGCAGGGCGAGCGCGATGAGGATCAGTGCCCAGAGCGGCAAGGTGACCACCAGCAGACAGGCAGCACCGAGCACGTCCAAATACCGTTTTATGCATGCGTAACTCATGAATGACCCATAGGAGAGTATGGGGGTGTGGAAGTGTGGGTGTAATACACACGCAACGCCTTACATCCGTATACCCCACGGATATTGACACACGATAACTCTTTTCGTTCGATTATTCTCGCGAAAAATTATGACATCGCCTGGGACGGCTCTTTGCAGCGGAGTTCGGATTCGGTGATAGCATCGGTGGCGCGTATACCCCGTTGGAGAAAACTCGCTCTGTGTCCGGCGCTAGCCATAGCTAGACTCCCACACTGCTAACTGGGCGATTGCGGTGAACGATGCACGCGCCACTCTGCCATCCGCCGGGCGACACACTCTTCATCATAAGCGCCCAGGCGGCCGACACGCCGGCAGAGCGATTCATGTAAATCCTCGCGACCACTGATCAGGTACGCCTCCGCGAGCAGGCGCTGGTAGGCGTCATTATGCGGGCGCAGCGTGATGGCCTTTTGCAGGAAGATAATGGCCTCGGTGACATTGCCGGTGGCCACAGCCAGGCTGGCCAGGCGCACCAGGTAGTAATCATCGAAAGGGGCGATGTTGCAGGCGATCTGCATATGGACATACGCCTGTTCAGGTCGTCCGAGCTGCTGGTACATGGACGCCAGACGGAAGCGGTAGAAGGCCACGCGCGGTGCCAGCAGGCAGGCTTCGGTCAGTTCGTTGGTCGCCTCGGCGATCATACCGACGCGCTCCTCGATATCCCCGAGTTGATAGCGATAGAAGGCGCGCTCCGGATCGAGATGCACGGCCTGGCGGTATTGCTCCAGCGCGCGCCACAGCATCCCGTAGCGCATGTAGAGATCACCCAGGCTGGAATGCGGATCGGCCAGCAGCGGATCGACCTGGATCGCTTTACGATAGGCCTCCATCGCGGTGGGAATATCGTCGGCGGCGACATAGGCATCAGCCAGTCGTGTCTGGAAGAGGCCGTTTTGCTTGTCGAGCTTGATAGCGCGTTTATACTCGGCGATGGCGCGGGACACTTTGCCGCCGCGCATGTAGGAATCCGCCAGCTTTAACCGCAGATACGCGGTCTCCGCTTTGAGATCGGCTTCCTCTTCGCGGGCGCGCTCATCCTCGCGCTGCATCTCCTGCAGTTCCCGCCACCGTTGTTGTACAAATTCGTCCATCATATCCATAAGAATCATCCCGCGCGAGCACGCAACTCAGCGCGCACTATTATATCATCCCCGCGCCGCAGACGAAAGAGAAGAAGGAAA
>Ga0272448_1002832_pt1 | contig 21248 bp, 22 predicted proteins | sample YNPCB0191_FD_202220 | JGI IMG/M metagenome (GOLD analysis project Ga0272448, IMG submission 202220) | Hot spring sediment microbial communities from Yellowstone National Park, WY, United States - YNP-CB-019-1 | ecosystem: Environmental > Aquatic > Thermal springs > Hot (42-90C) > Sediment... | reverse complement strand
ATTAAAAAGAGAAGTTAAAATAGAAGCAAAAACCTTGGATAAGTTGTTAATAAAGTTCTTGGAGGAAATCCTATTCCTTTTTGATTCTGAGAATTTTATAGCATGTGATTTGAAAGAAACAAAAATATATTTTAAAGATGAGAAATACATTCTGAAAGCAATTGTTTTAGGTGATAACAAAATCAAAGATTATGATTTCTCACTAATCGTCAAAGCAGTTACCTATAACGAATTTATTTTTAAGAAAGAAGATAATGGCTATGTTGCTGAGATAACCCTTGATGTTTAATTTTTTAATTTTAAAAATATCAAAACATAAACAAAAATTATTAAAATAAAAAAAACCGAAAAATATTTTATCAAAATGAAATTCATAATTGAACATTTGGAGAACGAATTATCAAAATGGTGTTATTTAGAGTACGCAAACATATCAAAGATTGTTGGAAATAAAAATCTGATATTTACGAATTTAAAAAAGAATTTTATAAACAAACTTAATAAGTATGGACTTACTTTGGAAAAATCTGTTTCTGAATTATATTTAAAAAATTTTTGTGTTTTGGATCCAAAAGCTGAGGAAACATTAAATTACAAAGATTCGAAAGAGTTTGATTATTTTGTTTTTGGAGGAATACTTGGTGATTATCCTGCAAAGAAAAGAACTGAAAAACTCTTGAGTTCAAAAATCAAATGTGAAACAAGGAATCTTGGTAAGAAACAAATGCCAACAGACACTGCTGTTAAGGTTGCAAAATTGATTTTAGAGGGCGCTAAGTTTGAAGAACTAAAGTTCAAAGATAAATTAATTCTAAAAATTGATAAGTATGATGAGGTTATTCTTCCATTCAGGTTTTTGATTGGTAAGGATGGAAAAGTTGAAATTACTCCTGGACTCTTAGAATACTTAAAGAACAAAAAGAGTTTTTGAAAAATATAATAAAAAATACAAAAAGATAAAAACAGTTAAAATCATTTTAGAATTTTGCCTGTTTCTAAAAACCAAAGGTAAAGATCCAGTTCTGCTAGTGTTAAATTTGTTTTTCTTGCTAATTCTTTAAGCACTGATTCTATTTTAAGATAATTCTTCCTGCCAAGGTTTTTTGGCCTTTTTATCACTCTGTATCTTTCAAGAATATCAACTATGTGAAAATCTATAATTGCCAAATTTTTAAACCCAATGTTTCTAAGAAAATGAGATGCTTCTTTATAGCCCAAACCCTTTACATTCTTAACCAACCACTCCCTGACTTCAAGCTCATCATGCTCATTCCTTATGCTTCTTATCTTTTCAAGAATCTCTTTATCTATTTCCCTTGCTTCACATATGAATTTTGCTCTTGTATTTGGAAATCTGTGCCCACAATCTTTAAGAATTGAAGCAAGTTCGTTATCCCTAAGTTTCAGAAAATCTTCTCCAATTTTAGTTTGTATTTTTATACTTCGCTCTGCATTAAAGTTTGCAGTTAGGATGCAGAAGAACAATTCACTTATAATTCTTCTACTGCTGTTTTCTTTTATAATACTTTCAAATTCTCTTATTCTATTATCTATTATTTTCTTGCAATTTGTTCTCTTCAGGTTTTCTATTTTTCTTAACAACTCATTTATCCTTGATTCTCGCATCAAAGCACCTTGTTGAGCAATATTTCTTTTTTCATTTTTATTTTTTGATTCATTCTTATTTTATCTGTTTTATGATTATTTTCTTCTCTTTTATTTGTTTAATCTTTTTTATTATTTTTGTTATTACTCATTTTAATTTTCTAATTCGTAATCAACCAAAACTTTGTTTGAGTATTCTTTTATCCTTGATATCCTTGCTTTGGTTCCATAATCCTCTAAACCCGAAGAAAAGTCCTCAAAATAATCATAAAAACCACAAGTATAACAAGAAATTCCGGAAAATTTTATCGTGAGAATATTGTTTTTAAAAAATGAAAATTCTGCTCTTATTTCTGGTTCTCTGTGAGAGTTAAATTTTTTTATGAGACTCCTAATAAACTTTATCCTCTTATCAAAATTTTTTTCTTCTTTTTTTTCAAAAATTTTTCTCGTTTTTTTTACTTTGTGATTCATAAAAACAAAAAAAATTATTTGCTCTTCCAAACACCATGAAGATTGCAGTATTCCCTTGCAAACAAAATATTCTCTTTATTAACCTTGAATTCTGCTTCTGGTTTCTCTCCTGGTTTCAGAAATTTTATAAAAGAGCTCTCTTTTCCAATCAATTCTATCCATTGTATAAAATGCTTCTCTTCCATTGGATGCGGAACAGAACCAACCTTAACCAAAACTCCTTCCTTTGTTTTCTCAATAACAGGCACATGCTTTTCCAATCCTAAATCTTCTGTTTTCTCTTTCAACAACTCCATTGGCTGATTACAGCAAACAAGAGTCCCTTTTCCAGGATTCAAAACCTCTACAATATTTCCACAAACATTACACTTATAAAGTTGCATTCTTTCAGTCATTTTTACCACCCTTTGAACTTTTACCACTTTTTAATCCAATCTTTTTATGACAGAACCACCAGTCATAATTCTCAAACTCTTTAATCCTATTTTCTGCTGTTTTCTCATCACTTGCAGTAGGAATTATAACCTTATCTCCAATCAAGGGAAGAGAACTAATTTCTAAATCCATTTTTCTCGCCTCTCACTTTATTTCTTGAAAATACTCCTTTGAAACCCCACAAACAGGGCATTTCCAATTTTCAGGTAAATCTTTAAAACTTGTGTTTGGTTTTATTCCTTGAGTAGCATCGCCTTTTTCAGGGTCATAAACATATCCGCAAACCTTGCAAACATATTTTGATTTTGTTTTCGTATCTTTTTTATCATCAATATAAGTAGGTGCTGTTTTTGGAGCACTCCCTTGTTTTACATTATGATAATATTCATAAGTCATTGGCTCTTCTTCGTTTAGGACTTCAGATTCAACTACTTCCACAATGAATATCGTGTGTGTTCCAACATCAAAACTATCAACAACTTTTCCTTCTATGAAAGCAACAGTATTGTCTAAAACTATGGGAGCTCCTGTGATTCCAATTCTATAATTTATTCCTTCAAACTTATCAAAATCCCTTCCTGATCTAAAGCCAAATTTTCCTATAAATTCCAAAGGTGTTTTCTTTGAGAGCACGCTTATCCCCACAACCATGCTCTTATCAATGAATTCATGAGTAAGATTCTGTTTGTTTACTGATAAAGCCAATCTCTTTGGTTCTGATGTTACCTGAAAAATTGTGTTTGAGATTTGTGCGTTTAGTTTTTCTCCTAATTTTGAACTCAAAACATAGATTCCATAATTTATCTTATAAAGGGCTTTTGCATTCATTTTTTACTTCAATAATTTTCACACATTAGTTGATAAAATCCTCTTTCGTGTCCACAAGAAGGACATTTTTCAGGAGGTTCTCTTCCGTAATGAACATACCCGCATTCCCTACAAACCCACCAAACTTCATTTTCCTTCTTAAACAAACTTTCTTGTTCTAATTCCTTTTTCAATTTTTCATACCTCTGTGCATGGTGCTTCTCGGCAATTGCTATTGCTTTTATCCTTGCAGCAATCTCTTTAAAACCCTCTTCTTCTGCAACCCTTGCAAATTCAGGATAAAGCATAGAGTATTCTTCTGTTTCCCCTATTATTGCCCCTTTTAAATTTTCAATAGTTTTTGCCCTTAAAACAGGAACATGGGTTTCTATTTTCAAATCTTTCAAATCAATTCCATGCTTGTCTCTTATCTCCATTAGCATCTTGTAAAACCAACTTGCGTGTTCTCGCTCATTCTCTGCAGTTATGGCAAATATTTCTGATATCTGCTCAAAGCCCTCTTTTTTAGCTGTACTCGCATAAAATGTATATCTATTCCTTGCCATGGACTCTCCTACAAATGCCTTTGCTAAATTCTCAACTGTCTTAAATTTCTTAAAGTCAGAACTCATACAAATCACCCCAAATAAACATTATGTTATTATTCTATATAAAAATTTCTGTTGTGTGAATTAAAAACCTGTTTTTTTCAATAATGAATAAACATTTCTCATATGTTCTGAATTTTTCAAAAGAAGCTTAACATACTGAATGTTTTCCTTAGGAATATTCAGAATTCTTGATAATTCTTCATCTCTAATCTTCATTTCTAATCCCAACAGGCAAAGATCAAGTGTTTTGTAATCAAAGCCAAATGCAAACTCATCATCAATACCAGGGATTATGTCTGGAGAAGGTGCTTTATTTATAATGCCCTCATCAATACTTAAGTATTCTGCCAAAAGTCTTACTTGGGTCTTATATAGGTGTAGTATTGGCATTACATCTGCCGCATCATCACAACCATGCTTTACAAAGAATCCTGTTAAAAATTCTGTCTTGTTTGCTGCTCCAACAACAAGTCCGTTTTTAATTTCAGCATGCTTATAGAGCAAAAGCATTCTAATTCTATGTTTAATTCTGTAATAAGCATTCATCTGAATAACATATTTTGAAAAGAAGATTTTTTCAGAAGACTTGTTAGAAATCATTGCATCAATAAATGGATTCTTCTTTGTTTTTTCAACATAGTAAGAATAGGCGATTTTTGAAAGCTTTTCACTAATAAATCTTGGTATGAAAAATTTGTTATAAAATGACAAATTATAACTCCTAAAAACTCTTTGGTGTTTTGTGATGTTTATAATCTTGTAATTTACATTTAATCTTTCTGCTGTCCTAATTGCGTCTTTAATGTGTTGTTTATAAGAATCCTTGTCAGGCATTATTAACACACTTATTTTCTTATTATCCAAAACTCTTGTGCAAAGTTCTAAAACAACAGCAGAATCCAAACCACCACTCAATCCAATAAATATCTGCTCTCTTTTCAATTTCTTAAGACACTCTTTTATGAAACTAGTTATCCTTTTTGTTTCTTTATCAGGTTTTATCTTAATCTTATTTTCCAAATCTTTTAGCTTCATTTATAACCTCTTTATTTAACTAACAGATTAACCTTATAATTTTTTTGTACTATTAAAATTTTCTACTTTTTCAAAATATTTTTAAACATAATTAAACATACTAAATGTATTAACACAATCATGCAAAAAGGTGCAAACGATGAATTATGAAATAAAAAAAATAAATGATTATGTTTGGACTATTGAAAAGCAAGGACCTATGAGGGTTCCTGCAATAATATACAGTTCTGAAAAATTGTTAAAAAAGATAAAGGAAGATAAAACAATACAACAGTTAGTTAATGTTTCAACACTAAAAGGAATTGTAAAGCATGCTTTGGTAATGCCTGATGCTCATGAAGGTTATGGTTTTCCTATTGGAGGGGTTGGTGCTTTTGATTTTGATGAAGGAATAATAAGCCCTGGAGGGGTTGGTTATGACATCAATTGCGGTGTAAGACTGCTTAGAACAAATCTTACTTATGAAAATGTTAAGGATAAGATTGCAAAGATTGTTGATAAAATATTCTCAAAAGTTCCTGCCGGTATTGGGGAAACAGGTGGTTTAAAGCTGAGTAAAGAAGAACTAAGAGATGTTTTATCAAATGGTACTGAGTGGTGCTTGCAAAATGGTTACGCTTCAAAGAATGACTTAGAAACAACTGAAGAATATGGCTGTATGAAAGAAGCGAATCCTGATTTTGTTTCAGAAAGAGCATTGTCAAGAGGGAAAAACCAGCTTGGAACCCTTGGCAGCGGAAATCATTTCTTGGAAGTCCAGGTTGTGAAAGAAATCTATGATGAAAGATTAGCAAAGGCATTTGGTTTATTCAATGGACAGATAACTGTTATGATACACTGCGGTTCCCGTGGTTTAGGTCATCAAATAGCATCGGATTACATTGAAATCTTTGAGGATAAGTTTGGTTCAAAGAATCTTCCTGATAGAGAACTTGTCAATGCTCCGTTTAACTCTGAATATGGGCAAAGATATTTCAAAGCAATGTGTTCTGCTGTTAATTTTGCCTTTGCCAACAGGCAGATGATTGCATTCTATGTAAAAAATGCATTTAAGGAGTTGTTTGGTGATGTTGAGATAAAGCAGGTCTATGATGTTTGCCACAACATTGCAAAGATTGAAGAACACATTGTAGATGGTATTTCTAAAAAACTTGTTGTTCATAGAAAAGGAGCAACAAGGAGTTTTGGGCCTGGAAGAAAGGAGATTCCTGAGATTTACAGGGAGTTTGGGCAACCAGTAATAATACCTGGAAGCATGGGAACATCTTCTTATGTTCTTGTTGGAACAAAAAAAGCAGAGGATATAAGTTTTGGAAGCACTGCTCATGGTGCTGGAAGGGTTATGTCAAGGATTCAGGCCTTGAAACAATTCAGAGGAGAACAGATAGCAAACAATCTGAAAAACAAGGGAATATATGTTAAAGGTGTTTCTTTGAAAGGAATAGCAGAAGAAGCCCCTGATGTTTACAAGGATATTGATGAGGTCGTAATGGTTTCTCACAAAGTAGGTATTGGAAATTTAGTGGCAAAATTGGTTCCTTTGGGAGTTATGAAGGGCTAAGAACAAAAATCATCTTCTTCTATGAAAATTTCTCTAAAATATTAAATCTTTTTATTATTTTCTCATCAATTCAAAAGCAAAGATTTTTAAATTTACAAACCTTCCTCTGATTCGTGGGGGGTTCAACATGATAATAATCTCTAAGGAAGAGTTTGAACTCAACAATGAAGAGTATTTGAGAATGATAAGAAAAGGAGCAATATTCATTTACCCTACTGATACGATTTATGGACTTGGCTGCATAGCAACAAACCCTAAGGCAGTGAACAAAATAAGAGAGATAAAACAAAGACCTACAATGCCTTTTACAATAATAATCCCTTCAAAAGAATGGATTTACAAGAACTGCGTTGTGAAAGAAGAACATGAAGATTGGATAAAAAAACTGCCTGGACCATATACTCTTATATTTAAACTACAAAAGACCAATGCCATTCCAAAAGAAGTGAACAACAATTTAGGAACAATAGGTGTCAGAATCCCTGAACATTGGCTTACAAAGTATTTCCAAGAAGAAGAATTGCTGATAATAACAACAAGTGTAAATGTAAGTGGAGAGGACTACATGACCTCTTTAAACAATCTTGATGAAAGAATAAAAGCAGAGACAGATTTCGTAATATATGATGGTGAGATCATTGGAAAGCCATCAACAATAGTTGATCTCACAGGAGAAGAAGCAAAAATAATAAATAGGTAATTATTATTTGGATTTTCATAAGAATGTTCTTTATGCTTATAAACAAAATTTTTAAATAATTAAAAGGAGTCCATAAGAATATGAAAATACTTGCTTCAGGAGATATTCATGGGGACATTGGATTGGTGAAGAAACTTGCTGAAAAAGCAAAGAAGGAAGATGTAAGTTTAGTTGTTTTATGCGGCGATATAACTATGGGGGAAAAGTCAATTAAGAATTTAATAGGCCCCTTCAAGGAAATAGGAAAAGATGTTTTAATTATTCCAGGGAATCATGAAACAATCTCAACAGTTGAATTCTTGGCAAATGTTTATCAAATAAAAAACCTTCACGGTTATTATTTTTTTTATAACAATGTAGGATTTTTTGGAGCAGGAGGAGCTAACATCGGGCTGTTCAAGATAGATGAGGATGAAATGTTCCATCTATTGAAAAAAGGGTTTGAAGGTGTTAAGTCCGCTAACAAAAAAATAATGGTCACTCATGTTCATCCTTCTGATTCCAAGATAGAAAACTTTACAAACTTCTTTAGGGGTAGTTCTGCTGTAAGAAAAGCGATTGATGAGTTCAAGCCAGACATACTCCTTTGCAGCCATGTTCATGAAGCAGAAGGAATTGAAGAAAAGATAGGAAATACTTTGGTCATAAATGTTGGAAAGAACGGCAAAATCATTGATCTTTGATAAAAAATAAAAAATAGCAATAAAAAGCCACTGTACAAAAAACCACAGGACAACCCTGCATCTAAACTATAAAAAGCACAACCTTCTATGATTCTTTTGGTGATTGAAATGATTGATTTAAGCAAAGAAACAATTGAAAAACTCTTCTTTGAAAGGATGAAGGAGTTGAGCATAAAAGCAACAAAAAACAGCAAGAGGATTGTTCCTTATTATTGATTTTGTTTTTTTTAGTTTTTGTTGTTGGATTTTGTTTAACTTTTTTGTTACATAAAAACGAAAATTATTTTTTTATAATACTAAGAAGCTATACAATTTTGACAAAGTCATTCAGCAAACAATCTTTATTTAAGTTGATTTATATTTGTGGGACTTACTTTTACAAAATAAAATTTAGCATAAAATCGTAGACAAGTAAAAAATTTTTCTTAAGTTCTTTACTAATAAATTAGGTTTTATAAATTCTCAAAGCAAAACATAAGCAGAAAATTTTGTGGAATCTGTTATTTAGATTTTTGAAGTTTTTCGTAAAGATTTTCTCTTCTATTTATCTCTTCTATTAAATCGTTCTTTTCTTTATTAAATAACTCATACTCCTTTTTTAGTCCTTTAACATAACTGTCTTTATATTCTGGATATGGGCTATTTCTCCACGGATCATCTATTTCAAGTTGATTTAGCTGGGATTACAATTTTCAAGTTTTTTTAATGTATTAAACAAATTAACAATCAACTCTGCTAAACCCAAATCCTTTTTTTCCTTTTTGTTCCATTATACTATTTAAAAGTAAAAACTTCTATTTAAATCTTTATTACAGTATTTTATTAAACGAACATTGTATTAAACGAACATTGAGCTAAAATGAAATCACAAAAAATATTTAGAAAAATCCTAAATATAATAAAAATTTCGTGAAATCCTTTGTTAATAAGAATTTCAAAGGGGAATTTATAATAGCGATAATTCTGGATAATATTACTAATTTAAAACTTTCTACTAAGAATTTATCAGCGACTAACAGATGCAGTTTAACTGAATAATAAAAAAAATTAATGGATTTAATTATTCAACAAAAAACATAACTAAAAATAAAAAACCTCGCAAAAACCAATAAATTTTTTAAATAAAAAAAATAAAATTTATTATTCTATGAAAACATTGAGGATGATAATAAAGGGTAAAGTTCAGGGGGTTGGTTTTAGATTGTTTGCAAGGCAAAAAGCCCAAATATATGGAATAAAGGGTTTTGCTAAAAATTTATCTAATGGTGATTTGGAAATAATTGCTCAGAGTTGTGATGAAAAAAAGCTTCAAATGTTTATCAAAGAGTGCAAGAGAGGGCCATTGTTTGCTTCTATTGAGGATTTCATTGTTGAAGAAATAACTCCTGAAAAGGATTATGATTTCTTTGACATAAGATAACCTTAAATATATTATTACTTGCAAAGTTCTCTTAGAGTTGTTTCTTCTCCTTTATAATAAAGAATTATCTTTGGTTTTTTATCGGATTCTAAAGCATAAAATATGATATCTTGATCTAATGACTCGTCATAGGCCTTTATTTCAAAACCAAAACCACTTCCTTTCTTAACATATTCTGTTATATCAAAGTTATTTGTTCCAGAAGTTATATTCTTTGTTTCAATCAAACCTCCTTTTTTTGGTCTAATGATAAAGGATACTTTTCCAAAATTCCAGTCCTCTATTATGGAATTTAAACTAACCTCTCCAAAGCTTGTGTTTTCAAATGCAGTCAATTGCAGGTATGCCCTTATGAGGTTTTCCCTTTTTATTTCTGAAATGTCATAATGAATGTAGCTTCTAAGCACTCCGTTTTTATTCCCTGCGTGTAGGTCTATTCTGTCATCAAAATTCTTCTTTGGCTCTTTTGAATAGACATAAAAATCATAGTCAGGATAAAATATCTTTCTCTCAAAATTTAGAATTCTCTTTTCATCAATATTGAATTTTTCAGAAACTTCTGATTCTATTGTATAATTGCATATGAAATTGTTTGCCTTGTATTTTATTATCAAGTTAAACTCCTCTCCTTTTAGATTGCAAATATCTTCTTTTAAAACCAGGGAAACGCTTTTGCTATGATTTAAGTCCATATCTTCAAAAAGATTATTGGTTAATTCCTGAATTTCATACTTTTTGCCTCGAGAATTTTTAACAACAACTTCTTCAATATTTATTGGAAGTTGTCCTTCGTTAATCAAATCAAATGATAAAACAATAGAATCAAATGTTAATGAAGTGTTTATATTCTTAATTTTTAGGTTTGGCTTTAAATCCGAAGCATCTGTGATATTGTAATTTTTTATTAAGTCATCAAAACTCTTTATCTCACTTCCCTTCAAGAATTCTGTTTTTTCCAAAATTTCATTCTTTACTACGAGCAAATCTTGAAAATGGTCTTTTGGCCACAAAACTCTTAAATCATTATAAACCCCTGTTATGAGTGCAAGACATTTTATTCCTTCATATTCTGATCTGCAAATAACTGCAAAAGGTCTTATTCCTTCATCATTAGCCCAACCAGAATATATTTTAACATTGCTAAATTTTACCCTATTATCAAAAAAATCATTCCAATCAAAATATGCGCCCTGTGAACAGTAAGCGGAACCGTCTATAAGAACCCCGTATCTCTCAGCGCAATTAATATAACAACCTGTTCTCTTCATATTAAAATTAAGATTTACTGTGCCAGTAACATGACAGTGTTCATAAGTTATTCCTTGAACAGTATAGTTGTTACAAGTTCTTATACCATCTTTACACTGAACCAAGTCCTTTAAAATCTGAAATATTTCGCTGTCAAATGTTATCTCAGGGCTTCCAACAGTTCCTCCATTAAAATACCATTCTCCATCACTCTCTCCTTCATAATAATCATCAAATGAGTCCTTTAAATCTTTTAGGTAGTTTTCCTTGTTGCAAACATAAGAATTGTTTGGCACTATATTATCATAACCGTCCTTTAGATGATATCCTATGGTTGAGAATTTTAAGTCAACATAAACATTTCCTCCAGACACAAAACTTACATTGTTTCTTTCAACTGTGTATGCATTTGAATTCTTAAAAACAGAAACAAAAAGAAGTATTGTTAGCAACAATAATTGAATTTTTAAAAGATTGTTTTTTCCCATAAAAATCCCTTTTTTATTTTTTATACTGTTTTATTAATTAGAATTAAAATAACTTCTAATTATTTAAATATTTGTGTTATTGAGGATTTAAAGAAAAATATGAAGCAGGGGAGATAGCTTTTTGCTGTGGAATTCTAACCCCTGCTTTTATGAAAGAGTTAAAATTATCTTTCCATTCTTGAAAACCCTTACAATTCCTCCTGATTCAGAAACAACCACTGCTATTGACTTTGTGAGTTTTGTTATTGCTGCTGAACAAAGATGTCTTGTTCCAAATCCTTTCAAATTTTTTAGTTCATCTATATTTGTGTTTACTTCAAGGTATGTTCCTGCTGAGAGTATTGTACCATCGTTGTTTATTATAAAAACCCCGTCCAACTGTGCAAAATTTTTTATTGTTTCTTTAAGATCTTCATCAATTATCTTTCTCATGCTTTCTGGAAAGCCATTGAATGGATTAAGGATTATCTGTTTTGCATATTTTGATATTTCTTCTTGAGGCCCTATTATAAATGCAGTTCCTATGTGTTTTCCCTCTCTCCCTTCCTTACCAATCTCTAATGCTAAATTTATAACTGATTGTATTACTTCTGGTTCTATGTTTTCTGTAAGTTTGTAAGAACTTATGTTAAAAAATAATTTGTCAACATCAAAAACAAATATTAACCCGTGAAATCCTGTTCCTAAGCTTTGGTCTTGAACACAAACAACTCTGTCTCCATTTTTTATGAACTTTTTGTTGACTGCTTCAATCAGGATTTCCTTTGTTGGATTTATTGAACCCAATATTTCCTTTCTGATCTTTGTTTCATATTCCAATTTTTTGAAGCCAAAATCTCTTTTGAAAACACTGACTTTTATTGGTATTTTATCCTCATTAGGGGATTCGTTGTTCAATTTTTTGAATGACACAACACAGTTTGCTCCAATCTCAATTGCAAGTTGTGCTGCTGTCCTTCCAAGTATTTCATCAATGCTGTTCTTTTTTGAAAAATAAAAATCAAGGGTTCTTGTTGGATTGATTCTTTGTTCATTGTGTTGTGCATTGTATTGCGTGTTTTGTTCATTTGTTTTTGGAACAACCTCTTTTAAAGCAATTGCAAATATCGAGTTGTTATTTATTATCTTTTCACTCATTTCCTGAGCGCACGAACTTTGTATCATTTTACTTTTTTATTATTTTGATTAATTTTTGATTATTTTTTAGTCCACTAACTAACTAAATCCATTTCATCATTAAAGATTCTACTAACTTCTAATGATACTCTTTACTTATCTTGCTATTTTTTATCTTATTTGCTTGACTTTCAGAACTTGCAATTCTCTTTCTTGCTTAAACTGCTTGTTTAAAAATAATTTAGAATGCTTGGTTTTGAGAGTTTGTTTTTCAAGTTTGTTTTACAAGAGTGTGTTGCTTGTTTTTTCTATTATTAAAAATTATAAAGCATAACTTATATTTAAATGTTACTAATTTGTATACTAAAATACTTTTTAATATATTATTATATTTAATATTTGTAGTTTTAGGCATATTATAAAATATATTTTATAGAATATATTATGGTTGGTTGTGCTATAACAGATTTTAATTTGTATTCTAATTTCCCTCTTCAAAAAACCTCTTTAGTTCGTTCTCAAAGTCAAAACCTATCTTAAGCTCCCATTCCTTTGGAAAGAATGAGTTGTAAAATTTTGACATGTATCTTCTATCAATGAATATCAAAGCACCTTTATCATTTTCAGTCCTTATGCACCTGCCAACTGCCTGTATTGTCTTATTTATTGTAGGGATTATATAACCATACTCTAAACCATTCCCAAATTTTTTGTCATAATAGCTTATTATTTTCTTAACCTCTGAACTCGGCGGTTCTAAAGGAATTCCGACAATGACAACTGCCTTTAACTTGTTTGGAAGGTCAATTCCTTCTGAAAAAGAAGCCCTTATTACTCCAAGAAGAGCTGAGTTTTCATTGCTCAAAAATTCTTCAATTAGCTTTTTCTTTTCATCCTTATCCATTCTTTGTCTTTCAAAAAACAACCTCTTGTTGGGATTTTTAATGAAATAAGAAATCTTCTTCATAACAAAATAGCTTGGGAAGAAAATAAGCATCCTTCCAGGAACAATTTTCATTATACAGGATATAATGTTTGCATTCTTAATGAATTCCTGCTCATTTCTAAAATCATACCTTGTTGTTGCTTTCGGAATCACCAGAGTTAATCTATTCTTTTTTGGAAAAGGATTCTTATATGATTTTACTGTTGCATTCTTAAATCCGAGTATCTTCCTGAACATTTCAGGAGGATTAAGTGTTGCACTCATTGCAATTACAAAGAATGCTTTGTTTACTATTCTCTGACTAAGAATTGAAGGGTCTAAACATGTATGGTTTAATAATAAGATGTCTTCCTTCTTCTTAAAAACAGTTATGAATGCTTCAGAATCCTGTGTCTGCTTTAACAACAAAAGAAAATCAGCTATTCTTCCAATAAAACTCCTGTTTTCTAATTCTCTAACCTTTGTTCCATACAAGTAAAATAAATTTACAAGCTCATCAAAACTTAAATCTTTTGAAGATGATTCTATGTATTCTATAAGCTTTTTGTTGTCTATTACTCTTTCATTAAAGTTCTCTTCGTTTGTCAAAAGTGCTTCCTTTTTCAAAAACTCTTCTAAGATGTTTAGTTCGTTTTCAAAATCAAAATTAAATCTCTGGTTTTCTCTCTTTGCAAGCCTAATTGTTTTGCTGCTTATTCTTTGGCTCAGGATTTCCTTCAATCTTTCATTAAGGTTGTGTGCCTCATCTATTATCAAAACAGAGTTTTCCAAGGAAGCATTAATCTTTTTAAAAAAACCTTCTCTTATTGAATCGTTGAAAACATAATTGTAATCCAAAACAACAACATCTGAATTCTTTGCAAGAGCACAGGCAATTTCATAAGCGCAAAGATTTCTCGCCTTGCAAAAATCCTTTAAACTATCTGCTGATTCCAAATTCTTTTTAATATAATCTGTTGCTGAATTTGCTGTCTGTGAGAGTAGTTTTGTATTCTTGGTTTCATAAACATTTGAATAAAAATAGCACTTTTTTGATTCCCTAAGTTTTTTGCAATAGTCTAGGAATTCATGGTTTGTGAAGTTTGCTGTGTCAAATGAGCACAGGTTCTTCTTGCCAAAAACACTGGCAACCCTAAAGTTTTTATTTTTTGTCTTGTTTATTTTAAGAATCGTCTCTATAACTATTTTATGCTGAGTGTGTCTTGATGTTAAGAATAGAATTTTCATATTAGGATTTTTTGAAATAAAATTCAAACAAGGAGCCAGTGCTGCTATTGTCTTTCCGATGCCTGTCGGAGCATTTATCAGAATGCTCTTTTCGTTCTTTATAGATTCCTCTATGTCAAGAATCATTCTCTCTTGTTCCGGCCTTAATTTTTCAAAAGGGAAGAATTCTAGTCCATTTATTTCCCTATTTTCAAAATCAGCCATAACTCTCTTGTCTTACAATTGCTATTTAAAAATTTGTTTTTGAGAATTGTCCTGTGAATTATCTCTTATTTGATTTCAGTTGTTTTTTTATCTTCTCTGTTATTTTTAATCCTAAGTTCTTTGTTGTTTTAACTGCTTTTCCAACAACATTAAAATTCCAGAGAACAGTATCCATGTCCTTAATCTTGTTTTTGTACTTTTCAAAATAACAAACATCCTCAAGTGTCAGGTGCATTGGCGGCATTGGTTTTTCATGAGTATAGCCAATTGTTATTATTGCCTGTATTGTCACATCCCCAGATATTCCCAAAATCCTTGCAACTGCTTCATCCTCAAAAGCTCCAACCCAGCAGCTCCCGAGCCCTAATGCTGTCGCTGTTAAGAGCATGTTCTGTATTGCTGCAGCACAATTCTGTATTGAATAAAGCTTCTCTCCTCTCTCCCCATAAAGCTTTTTTATTTCAAAATTATCAGAGCAGACAATGATGTGTATTGGCGCATTTTCCATCCAATACTGCTGCAGGGATGCTTCTGCGAGCTTTGATCTCAATTTTTTGTCAGTAACTATAACAAATCTCCAGTTCTGAACATTTCCAGAGGATGGTGCCCTTATTGCTGACTCTAAAATCTTAACAACCTTGTCCCATTCGACAGGTTCTTCAGAATAGTTTCTTATGCTCCTGCGCTTATTTATTGCCTCAAATAATTCCATAATAAGCATAAAAAAATTTTGTATTAATAAATCTTATTATTTTGCATGCAAAGAAATTGCTTAAAGAAATAATGCAAAATTTAGATAAAAAATCTTCGGATAACTTTTAAGTAAATAGAAATTATAATAAATTAAAAAAAATCTGACTTTACATCCTTTGTTGTCATGCTGATTTTAAATATTTAAATCCAAACTTGCCAAAAAATAAAAGAGCACTATAAAACCTCATCCAAGGGTTTCTTTTCCTTCTTTTCTTTTTTTTCTTCATTATGTATTTCTTCTGCTTCTTTTTCCAGGTCAACACCCAATTTTTTTAATGCATCAATGTGCAACTTCATCAGTTGCTCAACAACACCAAGAAGTCTTACGAATTCCTGCCTTTCCTTTGCAAGGGTTGTGAGTGCTCCTTTGTGAAATCCAATCTCTTCTTCCCTTGGAGTTTTGTTTGTTTCTTTTGTTTCTTCTTTTTTTCCAGCCATTCTAAAACCCTCCTTTTTTAATTCCTATTTTAGTATTATTGAATTTTTATCTCCCAGAATGTGAATATTGGTGTAATCCATTTCAACGGCTAATTCCCTTATTTTGTTTGCCATCTGAAAATTTCCATGCGTCGGTATTATGTGTTTTGGTTTTAACATGTTTATCAAATCCCTGTGATCTTCTCTTGCAGCATGCCCTGAAACATGTATGTCCTTAAACAACCTTACCCTCTTTTTCAGCAATGCCTTTTCCAATATTTCCCTGTTCTGAATGTTTGTCTGAGTCGGTATTGTTGTGCAAGAAAAAATAACAGAGTCCTCTCTTTGAAAATCAAACTTAAAGGTTCCATTTGCCATCCTTGAAAGAACAGAATTTGGTTCTCCCTGGTGTCCTGTAACAACAAGGAGATAATCCCCTCTATTAGAATAATCAATTTCTCTTAAAAATTTCTTTATCTTATTGGCATAAGGTATTATTGTCACTTTATTTGAAAAATCGCTAATCTGTAAATAATCAGATGCACTAACATACCTTGCCAAACTCCTTCCTAAGAAAAAAATATTTCTTCCCAATCGCTCCCCAAAATTTAGTATTGATTTCAGCCTCGCTATGTGGGATGAAAATGTTGTAACAATCATAATCTTGTGCCTGTTATCAGTTGCCAACATCACATCCCTTAGCATTGCTCTTGCTACGCTTTCAGAAGGTGTTTTTTTTGCTTCAGAAGCCCTTGTGCTGTCCACGATTAGAGCAAGAACTCCCTCTCTTCCCAATTCTCTTAATCTTTCCTTATTCGTTTTTTTGCCGATAATTGGGTAACTGTCAAACTTATAATCATTTGCATAGACCACAATTCCTTCTTGGGTATGGATTGCTATCATTGCTGTTTGTGGTGTTGAGTGTGTGACTCCAATGAATTCTAACATTATATCTTCGTTAATCTTGATTTTTGAATTGGCATTTATTTTTTTCATAGGATTCTTTATTTTAAGTTCGTTGTCCTTTGCTGTTCTGGTAAGCACTTCTATCGTGTATGGAGAAGCAATTATTGGGGCGTTTAATTTATCTGCCAGGAAAGGCATTGCTCCGATATGATCTAAATGAGCATGAGTAGAAACTATTGCCTTTACTTTATTCTTCCAATCTTCAATAAAACTTATGTCTGGTATTGCCTTTGTTTTTATGAGTTCTTCAGCGCTTATCTGGTTTAAATCCTCATTTTCAATGTAATTAACATAAGCTTCTAATTCTAAACCCATATCCAATACTATAACGCTATCATTAACTCTTAAAGCACTCATGTTTCTGCCAACTTCCTCGTACCCGCTAACACTCCTCAATTCTATCATAAAAAGAATGATTTGTAAGATACCTTAAAAAATTTTCTTTTTTTTGATTATTTTTTTATTTTGTTTATTATTTTCATTAGCAAGTTGTTTGCAATTTTTCAAAATGCGTTTAATGCAAAATATGATAAGAAACATAAGGTTATTCTATAAAGCAATATAAATCCATCAAAAATTTTATATACAAAAACATTATAAAAATTTTTGGTGAGAATTATGAATAAAACAAAGATAAACTATTTTTTGGATATCTTAATGATTATTTTGTTTTTGGTATCTGCTCTTAGCGGACTTTTCTTGTTTTTCTTTGGAGAAGGTTATCAGGGTTATCAAGGAGGCAGAAACCCTAATTTTAAAAACAGTATTTTTGGATTGCCAAGGCATTCTTTAAAGGAAATCCACAATTAGTCAGGAATACTCTTTTTCATAATAATTTTTGTTCACATAATCTTGCATTTTGATTGGTTACTAAACATGACAAATCTTTCTTAAGAAAAAAGAAGGAGAAATAAATAAGAATTATTTATTTAATCAACTTTAAAGTGACTATAAAAATTTAAAAGTTTTATTCTATAACAAATAAATAAAATATCAAAAACATCAAAATCAAAGAGGGTCAATCATGATAAGAACAAAATTTCAGGCATTAGAGGCATTAAAGGATGTTAAGCCAGAGTTTGTTTTTTGGCTTTGCGATGGCTCAACAATAAAAAATCTTGAGGAGCTTTTGGAACATCTCAAAATGATGAATGAAGAAACTTTTAGATATCATGTTAACCAGGAAAAGAATGATTTTGCAAAGTGGATTTATGATATCATAAAGGATGAAAAACTTTCAAACGACCTCAAGAAAACCCAAAGTAAAAATGAGTTTGTAAAAATAGTAAATGAAAGAATAAAGTGGCTCAAAAAAAAGGCAGGGTTAAAGCCCTAATCTTCTTGTGATGTTCTTGATATTATTTTCTTTTTTGCTAATGTAAACTCTATAATTAGAAATCCTTTTTGAACTTGTATTTCCAAATGTTTCTAACATCCTTTTTTCCAATCTTGAACCTCCTTTGTTGTGTCTTGAAACCAGTTGCAGCAAACCGTTTGTTTTAAGATGCTTATAACTTTCCTCAATCATTTTGTAACAGATTTCTATTCCTGCTGACTGTGGGGGATTGACAATGATTGTGTCAAATAATTCTTGCAGATTCTCAAATAAAAAACTCTTTACTATCCTAACCTCCACATTGTTCAATCCTGCATTCATCTGTGAAAGTTTAAGCGCCCTTTCATTTATATCACTTAGAACGACCTCTGAGTTTGGAAACAATTTCTTTATCACAATCCCAACAACTCCGTAACCACAACCCAAATCCAGGACCTTCCATCCATCGTTTACTATGCAATTTTCTATGAGTGCTCTTGTTCCTTTGTCGATCCTGCTTTTTGAAAAAACACCACTTGCTGTGTAAAAACTGAAATTTTTCCCTCTAAGAACATCACTTATTATTTTTGGCTTAAAATCAGAGTCCTGCTTTTCAGAATAGTAGTGTGCCATTTTGGTTCTTCATTGAAAATCGCTTAAATCCTTGTAAGAATAATTTACTATTGTTGTTGTGCCCTCAGCTCCTCCAACTATTTTCTTCAATTTCACAAAACCTGCTTTTTCAAGTTTCAATATTTTCCTTTGAAATGTTTTATAAACAGAATCCCCTTTTTGTTCTTGGTATATCCTGAATAGCTCTCCAATCTTTTTTCCAGAATTGTTCTTAACTATTTGGAGTATTTTGTTTGAATCATCGTCAAGCTCGCTTTTATCCTTTATTGAGAACTCTCCTAATTTTTTAACAGCTTCATTCACATCGTCTTTTGTAATCCTCTTTGATGATTTTGTCTCTGCATTGTTTGCTGCTTCCCTCATCAAGTAAAGCCCTATTCTTATGTCTTTCCTTTCGAATGTCTTTTCAACAACGAAATTAAAAGCATCCTCTTGGAATACCCCCTCCTTAAAAGCGAACTTCAATCTTTGCTTCAATATACCTTCTGTCTCCTCCTTGTTGTAATCCCTGAATTCTAGTACTTGTGGAGTTAATCTTGATTTTATTCTTGAATCAAGGGTTATAAGCCAATCCTTGTTGTTTGTTATAAGTATTATGCTCTTCCTGTAAATATCTTCCAAGATAAAATAGAGAAATGAAACATCCTCAAGCTTATCCACTTCATCCAAAACAAAAACTGCTGATTTTTTGTTTATTTCCTTCTTGATAACATCAAAGAGTTCATCTGTTTTTTTGTTCTGCACAAAAGGATAATCTGTTTCCTCGCAGAGTTGCAAGGCAATTTTATAGGAAGTGCTTCTCTTCCAGCAATTTATGTAGAAACAATAAATATCGGAATGTTCTTCGAGTTCTTTCAGCACATGCTTACAAGCAAGTGTTTTTCCTATTCCAGGATTTCCATAAATGAACAAATTCCTTCCATTCCTCATTGCTAAGAGCGGTTTTATTGCCAGTGCAATCTCCCTCTGCTCGTTTTCCCTATAAGGAATTAGTTTTGGCATGTAATCATAATCAAGAACCAACGGATCTTTAAACAGAGTTTCATCTCCTGCCAAAAAATCATTGCGATTCATATTTTAGAGATATTTTCTTCAAGATTAAATATTTTTTGCTTGATTTTTAAAATCAAGAAGCTGGATAGAGAAAGCTTAATCTTTTTGTTTTGAGAGTGATCTCTTTGTCAAGATTAAGCAATTCTTCTGGCATTTCAGAATCTTCATCAATATCAAGTTCAAAGACCCTCATGAAATCATCATAATCCATAATCAAAAGGTTTTTAATCTTGGTTTATAAACATTTCTAAGAAAAGATAAACAAAACAAGATAAAAAATATAAAGCAACAAAACTATTTTCTTTCTTTTCTCTCTATTTTCTTCATTCCATTCATGTATGGCTGGAGAGCTTTTGGTATGTCAATGCTTCCATCCTTATTCTGATAATTTTCTATTATTGCTCGCATTGTTCTTGAAGTGGCGAGTCCTGTGTTATTAAGGGTGTGAATGTATTCCTTCTCACGATTCTTTCTCATAAACTTTATGTTCAATCTTACTGCCTGATAAGAGGTGCAGTTTGAACACGAGGCAACTTCTCTGTATGCATTCTCTCTTGGAAACCATGCCTCAATGTCATACTTCTTTGAAGCCACTATTCCTATGTCTCCTGTGCAGATGTTAACAACCCTATATGGCAATTCAAGTTTTTGCAGCATTTCCTCTGTGTTTTTTAGGATTTCATCAAAATAATTCCAAGAGTCCTCTGGTTTTGACAATACTATCTGCTCAACCTTGTTGAATTGGTGCATTCTGAAAAATCCCCTTGTGTCAACTCCATGACTGCCAATCTCTTTTCTAAAACATGGACTAAAACCAACAAGCTTTATTGGAAGATCATTCTCATCAATGACTTCATCCTTGTACATTGATACCAAAGGGTGCTCTGCTGTTGCTATCATGTAGGCATCTTCTCCTTCAATCTTGTACATAACATTCTGAAAATCATCTAAGCTTGTAACTCCTTCATATGCCTTTCTTCCAAGCATAAAAGGAGGTTCTACCAATTCAAAACCCTTTTTCATAAGGAAATCTATTGCAAATCTCTGTATTGCTATATCCAGCAGCGCCAATTCCCTTTTCAGATAAACAAATCCTGATCCTATGACCTTTGCAGCCCTTTTAAAATCTGCGATTCCCAATTCTTCTGCCAATTGTCCATGCGGTTTTAATTCAAAATCAAACTTCTTTGGAACTCCTTTTCTGTATAATTCCACATTCTCTGTTTCATCCTTTCCAACCGGAACGCTCTCGTGTAGTATGTTTGGTATTCTCATCAAATAATACTTTATCTTTTCCTCTGATTCTTCATATTCTGTCTCTAATTTTTTTATCTCTTCAGGAAGTTTTGATGCCTTTTCCAATAATTCCTTAACACTCCTACCCTGCTTTTTTAAACTGTTTACTTCCTTGGATATCTTATTTCTTAGATGCCTTAACTCCTCAAGCTTCTTTTTTACCCCCTTCTGTTTTTCAGTGATTTTTATAATATCGTCAACCCATAAAATCCTGTCCTCCATACCTCTCTTTTTCAGGTCATTTTTAACTTCATC
>Ga0272448_1002831_pt1 | contig 21255 bp, 15 predicted proteins | sample YNPCB0191_FD_202220 | JGI IMG/M metagenome (GOLD analysis project Ga0272448, IMG submission 202220) | Hot spring sediment microbial communities from Yellowstone National Park, WY, United States - YNP-CB-019-1 | ecosystem: Environmental > Aquatic > Thermal springs > Hot (42-90C) > Sediment... | reverse complement strand
GCAGGCTACAGCGACAGACAATACGCCGAAAAAGGCGCCAAGATTGTTGCCCAGCGAAATGAGCTTTCCGCCGCCGACATCCTGTTGCACGTGCGGGCCGCCGGGGCCAATGCCGCCGGAAAACACGATCTGGAATTGTACCGCCAAGGCCAGGTCGTCATCGGTATGTGCGAACCGCTTTGGGCTCCGCGGCAGGTGGCCGAGCTGGCGGCACGCGGCGTAACCTTGTTCGCCCTGGAACTTCTGCCGCGAATCACGCGGGCACAGAGCATGGATGTGCTCTCCTCCATGGCTACTGTGGCCGGCTACCGCGCCGTGTTGCTGGCCGCCGAGCATCTAAAAAAGCTGTTCCCCTTGCTGATGACCGCCGCGGGCACGCTCTCGCCGGCCAAAGTGTTCGTAATCGGTGCGGGTGTGGCCGGCTTGCAAGCCATTGCCATTGCACGCCGGCTCGGAGCGGTCGTGTCGGCTTATGACGTGCGTCCGGCGGTAAAGGAGCAAGTACAAAGTTTGGGTGCGAAGTTTGTGGAAATGCCGTTGGATACCGCCGCCGCGGAAGACAAAGGCGGCTACGCCCGCGCAATGGACGAAGAGTTCTACCGCAAACAACGCGAGTTGCTTTCGCGCATGGTGGCGGAGCAGGACGTGGTGATTTCCACCGCCGCGGTGCCGGGCAAGCGAGCGCCGGTGCTCATTACCGCCGAGATGGTCGCCCAAATGCAGCCTGGGGCGGTGATTGTGGATTTAGCGGCGGAACGCGGCGGCAACTGCGAATTGACCAAGCCGGATGAAGTCGTGATGGCGCATGGCGTCACGATACTTGGGCCGACGAATCTGCCCGCCACGGCGGCCTATCACGCCAGCCAGATGTTTGCCAAAAATATCAGCACCTTTCTGCTGGCGTTGGTCAAGGACGGAAAACTGCACCTGAACATGGACGATGAAATTATCCGCGAAACCCTGGTCGCCTGCGAAGGCCGAGTGGTTCATCCCCGCGTGAAGGAGTTGTTATTCGGCGGGCAGACGGGCGGGTAGAGACCTGAGTTCGTATGCGAGTGGTTTTCCCCTGGAGAATGGAACTATGGAATCTCAATTGCCTTTAAGCGTCAACATCACCATCTTTGTGCTGGCCTGCTTTGTAGGCTATGAAATCATCACCAAAATTCCTCCGCTTTTGCACACGCCGTTGATGTCCGGTTCCAACGCCATTTCCGGCATCACGCTGGTCGGCTCGTTGGTAGCGGCGGGCAGCGGCTTTGCCGCCCTGCTTTCCTGGGACGGTTTGATCTCCGCCCTAGGGTTTCTGGCCGTGGTGTTCGCCACGATCAATGTTGTGGGTGGGTTCGTCGTTACTGATCGCATGTTAGGGATGTTTAAGAGGAAAGAGTAAGCCGTGCAAAACCTGGTTTATCTGCTTGCTGCTGTGTTGTTCATCTTCGGCCTGAAAGGGCTATGTCATCCGCGAACCGCCGTGCGCGGGAATCTTACCGGCGCGTTGGGCATGACGATTGCCATCCTCGCCACCTTGCCCATCATCTTCCACGAAGCTCAGGGAAAAAGTTTTCTCAGCACCTATGCGCTGGTAGGTGCGGCCGTCGCGCTTGGGGCTGTAATCGGCGCGCTGCTGGCCTTAAAAGTGCGCATGACCGCCATGCCCCAAATGGTGGCTCTGTTAAACGGTTTCGGCGGCGGAGCCTCACTGCTTGTGGCCGGCGCCGAACAGCTTCGCGCGGTCGTGGGAGAGCGGCAGACTCCCCTCGATGTCGCCATTGCCACTGTAGCCTCAGGGCTGATTGGCGCCGTAACCTTCTGGGGCAGCCTGGTGGCCTTCGCCAAACTGGAGGAATACAAATGGTTCAAAAAGCCCTACTACTATCCAGGGTTGCAAACCATTAACGCCCTCCTGGGGGCGGCGGCCCTGGCGCTTTGCGTCTGGAGCGTCCTGCACCCACATAATATCGCGGCATACTGGGCGGTCGTGCTCCTCTCATCAATCCTGGGAGTCACGCTTGTCAATCCCATCGGCGGTGCAGACATGCCGGTTGTGATTGCCATGCTCAATTCTTATTCCGGCCTGGCGGCGGCGGCCACAGGGTTTGTCATCGGCAATTCGGTGCTGATTATTTCCGGTGCTTTGGTGGGCGCTTCCGGCGTCATTCTTTCACAGATAATGTGTCGGGCGATGAACCGCTCTTTGCCCCACGTCCTGTTCGGCATCTTCGGCCCCGGCGAGGGCACACCTTCGGCCGACGAAGTGTACGGCGGCAAGGTGAAATCCACCACGCCGGAAGAAATCGCCATGCTCCTGGATGCGGCGAAGCGTGTGGTCTTCGTGCCCGGCTACGGCATGGCCGTTGCCCAGGCTCAGCACGCCGTGAGCGATCTGGCCAAGTTGCTCGAATCGCGCGGCGTGGAAGTGGAGTTCGCCATTCATCCCGTTGCCGGACGAATGCCAGGGCACATGAACGTGCTTCTGGCCGAGGCGGAAGTGCCATACGACAAGCTGAAAGAAATGGACGAAATCAACCCCACCTTCTCGCAAACCGACGTGGCGATTGTCATCGGCGCCAACGATGTGGTGAATCCGGTGGCGCGGACCGATCCCCACAGTCCTATTGCCGGAATGCCGATTCTGGACGTGGACAAAGCCCGAACGGTGGTGATTGTCAAACGGAGCCTGAGTCCTGGTTTTGCCGGCATTCCCAATCCGCTGTTTGCGGCGGATAACGCCCTGATGTACTTCGCCGACGGCAAGAAAGCAATCATGGACCTGATTGCCGCCGTGAAAGAATAAGCGGCGGGAGTTCCACTCGCTTCAGGCACGTGGAAGAATGTAAGATATTTGCTAGCCCAACCAGCCGGGGATGATGGGCATTTCTTTTGAGCATCCATCTTGTTTGCGCGGGTTTTTTATTTTAACTTAGTAGCAGGCAAGGTGCTTCGATTTCTCTTGACACAGGAGAGGATTTCCTATGTCGGTAGGTCAGCAGGGGGAGAAGCAAAGCACTTCATACCGGCCGTTGGCATTCGCGCCTGTAGCTCAGGGGATAGAGCAACGGTTTCCTAAACCGTAGGTCGCAGGTTCGATTCCTGCCAGGCGTACTACGCCCGTCGCGCAAAGCGGATCGGGTAGTGCAGCTTTGATGAAGACAACTATGATGTTTGCCGCCGAAAGCAACGCGACGGTCGGATTATCCTCTTCCGCTGGGGAGCTTTCCCGCCCGTCGGCTTATCTTCTTAAACCTCGCCCTTCGACAGACGCCTGCATACGCCGTCTTATGGGGTACGTTTGTGCTTCTACTCCAAAAAGCCTTTGGCGGCATGTCCGATTTAAGGCTGCCTTTCGAAAGATGCACGACCGCAGAAACTTTGACCTACGATCTTCAGCATCTCACTCTGTCGTTCACCGAAGGAGAACTTCACTGTGGATAGCAAGCCGACAGTATTCATTATCGATCCGGACCCCAACATCCGCGAATCGCTTAGCTCAATGGTTCGTGCCGTACAGTTGCATGCTGAGGCTTACGAATCCGTTGCGCATTTTCTCGAAGTATTCGATCCGACGCGGCGAAGCTGTGTGCTATTGGACTTCCGCCCGGAAGATACCGATGCGCTGTCCAGGCTGGAGCAACTGCGCGCCGGAAACGTATTTCTGCCGGTCGTAATCATTTCGGCGCATGGGACTGTGCCGTTTGTGGTACGTGCCATGCGTGCCGGGGCGATAAACTTCCTGGAAAAGCCCTGTTCCGACCGACAAATTGAAGACGCCCTTCGGGAAGCTATCGGCTGGTACGAGCTTCACTGCCGTGAATTGTCCGAGCAGGCACAAGTTCGGCAAGCCATCGCCCAACTCACGCCCGGCGAGCGTGTGGTGCTGGAAAAGCTGATGCGCGGCAAATCAAATCGGGAAATCGCCGCCGAATTGGGTTTGAGCGTGCGGACGATCGAAGTTCGGCGCGCGAAATTGATGCGGAAAATGGCCGCCCAAAGCCTGGCCGAATTGGTCCGTCTTGCCTTACTGGCCGAGGCCAACGACGGCTTCCCAACGACGCCGACGAGCGGTGTAACACGGCTTAACTGCTTAAACTCTTGATTTTCCGCATCTCCCATACTGGACATCCCCACGAAAAGTGGTAGATTTATTGGGAAGAAGAGGGTGATATTCGGGGACATAGGATTAGGGGATTATGACAAAGAAGGACGAACCGATTGAGGTTGAAGGCACGGTTACCGAGGCGTTGGCCAACACTCGCTTCCGTGTACAATTGGAGAGCGGGCATACGGTCATGGCGCATATCGCCGGACGAATGCGCAAGAACTTCATCCGTATCGTGCCCGGCGACCGCGTGCGCGTGGAGCTTTCGCCTTACGACCTGACCAAAGGACGCATCACTTACCGGGAGCGATAATTTTTCGCTTTTTCAATTTTGCCCCCACAGACATTCTGTGGTTTCTTAACTGCTTCGCCTTATTCCACAAAGGAGCCTGGAACATGAAAAAGATGTGTGTCTGTTTATCGGCTTTTCTCGTACTGGCGTTTGCCGCGAACGCCCTAGCCCTACAAAGCGAAACGAAACCGCTGGTAACGATTTCCATTGCCGGCTACGAAAACCTGGTGAACAAACTGAACTTTATCGGCCGGCTCGGCGGCAATCCCCAATTGGGCCAAGCTCTGGAGATGACGCTCCAGATGATGACCCAGGGTCAAGGAACGGCCGGTCTGGACATTAAACGCCCCTGGGGTTTTGTGGTTCAGTCAGACGAGAGCCGGCCTTTTTCCTTCTTCGGTTTCCTGCCCGTCGGCAATCTGAAACAACTCATGGACACGGCCATGCTGAATCCCGCTGTGGCGCAGTCCATTAAGCTCAACAACGGCGTTTACGAAATCGCCGCTTCCGGTCAGACGATTTTCGTGCAGCAACAGGGCACATGGGCGATCATCGCCGACAAACGCGAGTCGCTGGCTGCCGCCCCTTCGGACCCGGCGAAACTGCTCGGCGAAATGCCGAAGAACTACGATCTGGCGGTTTGCTTGTCGATGAAGAACCTGCCGGCTTCCTACCGCGAGCAGTTCTTGGCCCAGCTTCAAGCCGGCGCGCGGGCAGGCATGAGGCAGGGGCTGAATGAGAGCGACGAGCAATTCGCCCTTCGCACCAACGCCTCGAAACGCATGCTCGAGCAAATGACCACCCTGGTTAATGAGTTGGACGAAATGGTTTTGGGCTGGAAAATCGACGCCGAAAAGAACACCACATATCTCGATCTGTCGATGACCGCCCAGGCCGGATCGAAGCTGGCCGCACAATTCGCGGAAACAAAGCCAGGCAAGACTAACTTCGCCGGCTTCTTCGCGCCCGAGGCCGCGCTGGCCGCCAACTGGGCCGGCGTCTCCAGCGAAACCGATGCCGCCCAGGCCAAAGAATCTTTGACTTTTTTCCGCGAGAAACTCCGCAACAATCTCCAGTCGCAGAATCTTGACGAAGAAGAGGCCCGCGTGCTAAACCGCTTCCTGGATGAAGTATTCGACGTGCTCATCAAGACCATTGAAAGCCGCAAGAGCGACGTCGGCATGGCTTTGTACCTGGAGCCGGGTGCATTGAATTTTATTGCCGGCGGCATGATTGTTGACGCTCCGCGGCTGGAAAAGGTGCTCCGCGAAATGGTCGAAATTTTGCGTCAACGAAACCCGGATGAGGCCGCAGCGATCCACCTTGACGCTGAGAGTTCCGAGGGCGTCAACTACCACGTTCTGTCCCTGCCCACGCCGCAGGAAGAACTGAAGCCCTTCTTCGGCGACACGATGGATGTGGTTATCGGCTTTGCTCCTGACAAGCTGCTGCTCGGCGTCGGCCCTAAGGCCGTGGAGAAGCTGAAAGCCGCCTTGACCGCTTCCAAGGCGCAAGCCGACAAAGAGATTCCGCCGATGCGCATGATGCTTTCGGCCAGGAAGTTTGCAAAATTTTTCGCCGAGATCGGCAACGATCCGCAAGTCCAGGCACGCGTCGCCAAAATCGCCTCGATGCTGGAAGCCGCAGGCGAGAAAGATCACGTGCTGATTACTTCCACCATGATTCCACGTGGTGCTCGCGTGCGGTTGGAGCTGGAAGAAGGTTTGTTGCGGACTTTGGCTTCGTCGCTGAGTCAATTGCCGCTGATGATGGGACCGATGGGCGTGCCGCAAGCGCCGCAACAACGAATCGGTCGCTAAGGCTTTCAAGTACACACATTAAGTAACCGGCCGAGCCGGGACGCGAACTCCGGTAGTCGGCGCGTATGCCCTCAAGAAGCACGAAACATGCCCTCGGCTGTTCGTACGGAAATAGCCGGCGTATCCGTAGTGGACCTGGCTCGCCGCTTCGGCACGCCGACGTATGTCTATGACGCAGCGATGATTCGTCGGCGGCTGGCTGAATTGGCGGCGTTCGATGTCGTGCGCTACGCCCAGAAAGCCTGTTCCAACCTGGCCGTATTGGACCTGGTGCGTCGCTGCGGCGCGCTGGTGGATGCCGTAAGCGGCGGCGAGATTCGCCGGGCCTTAAGCGCCGGATTCCCGCCGCAGGGCGAACCGCCGCCGATCGTCTATACGGCTGATATTTTCGACGCCGAGGCGCTCGACCTGTGCGTGCAATACGGCATTCACGTGAATTGCGGTTCGCCGGATATGATCGTCCAGTACGCCGGCCGCAATGCCGGCAAGGAAATCACCCTGCGCATAAATCCAGGCTTCGGTCACGGTCACTCGCGGAAGACGAATACCGGCGGCAAGCAGTCCAAACACGGCATCTGGCATGAACAACTCACGGATTGCCTGGCCATGGCGGAGCGCTTCGGTCTTACGGTCGTCGGCCTGCATGCACACATCGGCTCCGGCAGCGACCTGGAGCACCTCAGTCAGGTTTGCGACGCCCTGGAACGTGCGGCGTTGCTGGTGGGGCCGAAATTGCGGTCGCTCAATGTCGGCGGCGGCTTGCCGGTCGTCTATCGACCCGGCGACAAGCCGTTTCAGCCGGATGCCTATTTCGCCGTCTGCGACGCCTTCCGTAAACGTCTGGAAAACCGTTTTCAGCATCCGTTGCGGTTAGAGATCGAGCCAGGCCGGTACATCGTGGCGGAAAGCGGCTTTCTCATCGCCGAAATACGGGCGGTCAAACGTCAGGACGACAACCTTTTTTATCTGCTCGATGCCGGCTTTAATAATCTCGCCCGACCGGTGCTCTACGGCGCGTATCATCCCATGTCGCTGGCCCCAGTCGATGGAAACACAAAGCGCAAACAACAATCGGTAATCATTGGCGGCCCGCTCTGCGAATCCGGCGATATTTTCACTCAACGTTCCGGCGGCTATGTCGTCAAACGCCGCTTGCCGGCGGCCCAGGTGGGCGACTATCTGGTCATCGAGTGCGCCGGCGCCTATGGGTTCACGATGAGTTCCAACTACAACAGCCGTCCGCTGGCCGCCGAGGTGCTCATCGACGAAGGTCGGCCGATGCTTATCCGCCGCCGGCAGACTTTTGAAGACCTCGTGCAAGACGAAGAAATACCGTCGCATTAGTTCTTTGCTCTCCTTGCAAAGCCTCAACAACCTTAAAGGGGGGCGATTTGCCGGCGTTCTCCACCCCGAAAGGCCCTTCCGCACGGCAAAAAGGGAATTATTCTCATTCCGTGCGTGTCTATAATGATATACTGAGAGAAGAGAAGCCGATTCTGGTACGAGAAGAGTCATGGCTGGAAACTCTAGCGTTTCGACAATGCCGACCCCGCTGCCGCCGACAGTCGGCGCGCCGGCGTCCCGATACGAAAGTTTTATTGACCAACGGCTCTCGCAAACCCGCCGGCAGGTGAAAGCCGCCGACATCGCCTCCGCCCTCGTGGCCCTGGCCGTGGCGCTGCTAATCTATCTGTTTGTCGCAACCTTACTGGATCATTGGTTGGTTCGCGGCGGATTGGGCTTCTGGGCGCGCTTGCTGCTTTGGTTGGGCTTGCTGGGCCTGACCGGCGCTCACGTCGTCTGTAAGCTCCTTCCGCCGCTGACCGCCGCCGTTAATCCCCTCTTCGCGGCGGCAGTGATTGAGCATAGCCAGCCGGGTTTGCGCAACAGCATCATCAATTTCCTGCTGCTGCGCCGACATCGCACGGAACTATCGCCGCCGATTTACGAAGCCGTGGAACGCCGCGCCGCGGTGGACCTCGCCCGTGTTCCCGCCGACGCCGTCGTGGACCGCACCTGGCTGATTCGCCTGAGCAGACTGCTGGCGATCGTACTGGCCGTCTGCTGCCTCTATCTGGTGCTGTCGCCGAAAAGCATGTGGCGTTCGACTCATCGGGTGCTTTGGCCCTGGGCGGATGTGCCGCCGCCGACGCGCGTGGAAATCCGCGACGTTCGGCCCGGCCACGCCACCGCCCTGCAAAACGAGTTCCTGACTATTTCGGCCGAAATCTCCGGCTTAAAAGAAGACGAAACTCCGCTGCTCTATTTCAGTACCACCGACGGCCAGAGCGTTGATCAGGCGATACCCCTCGTCGTACCGGAAGGCGAATACCGCTACCAATGCCGCCTGCCGCCGGGCAAGCTCGGCTTTCAGCAAGACTACACTTACTATTTGAAAGCGGGTGACGCTCAAACGCGCGTCTTCCATGTCGAAGTGCAGATCGCCCCGATGATCGTCGTCGAGCAAGTCGATTACCAATACCCGGCCTATACGGGGCTCGCGCCGAGCAGCGTGAAGAATCAAGGCGATTTGCGGGCGATAGAAGGCACGGCGGTTACGCTGCACGCCGCGGCCAACATGGAGATCAAGCCCGGCTCGGCGGAAATCGACCTCGGCTGCACCGGCCGGCGCGGTGTGTCAATGAACGTCGCCGGAAAGACAGCCGTCGGCCGCTTCACGTTGCGGCTGCACCCTGAAGATGCTTCTCGGTCTGAATTCGACAGCTATCAGCTTCGCTTCGCCGATCTTCAAGGCCGCGAAAACCGCCGGCCCATTCGACATCGCATCGAAGTCATCCCTGACCTGCCGCCGGAAATCCAATTGCTGGAACCTGTCGGCGAAGAGCTTCAACTTCCGGTAGATGGCGAGCTTGCTTTCTCCATTCGCGCGGAAGACCCCGACTTTGCCTTGCGCCGCGTCGTGTTGCGTATGGAACATGACGGCCGCAGCCTATCAATTCCGCCGCTGCTGGAAAAAAGAAAACCCGCGGCGGCTTGGCCGGGCGAGTTTACGGCAGGCTATCAATTTCGCCCCGCTGACTTCGGCCTCAAGCCTGGCGTGCAGCTCCTGTATTGGGCGGAAGCCGAAGATAACAAGGAACCGCTGCCGAACCGTTCGCTGACCACCAAACGGCGATTGATAATCATCGAGGGCAGTCCTTCGCCGCAATCAGGAGTAAAACCAAAGCCGCAAGCCGCTCCGCCTCAGCCGGATGCCCGACAAGATACCGCGCCGGAAGCCCAGCCCGATAACCGGCAAGACCAAGCACAGCGGCCGGACGAATCGCAACAACCGCCTGCCCAAAACGAGCAGCCGGCTGCTTCCGAAGGCCGATCAGCCCAGGGATCACAAAAGCCTTCGACGCAGGAACCCCAGGAACAGCCTTCGACGGAACAACCGCCGCAGAAACAACCGTCGTCCGCGGAAGCTCAACCATCCGGCCAAGGCAAGGAATCACCAAAATCCGGCGCGGCGGCCGACGGAAAGCAGTCAGGCGCCCAAGAATCAAAGCCAGAGCAAGCTGCCGACGCCAAGCAACCCTCGCCTACGGAAAAATCTGCACAGACTGGAGGAGAATCCGCGCACCGGGAGAATGAGCGCATCGACCCCGACGCTGCGCCCGGCGATGCAATTCAAGAAATTCTCAATGAGCGCCGCGAACGCCAGGCCGCGAGTTCCCCGGAACAAAAAGCTGCTAACGAGGAGCAATCCGCGGAGAAACCGGCAGGACAACAAGAGAAACGGCCGTCGGCTGCGGGTTCCGGGAACGGCGCAAGTTCGCCTGAGTCCTCCCCACCCGACGCCCAAAAAACACCCGCCGAACCTGATCGGCAAACATCCTCCGAGAAAGCTTCCGGCAGCCAATCTGCTGCGGAAAAGCCCTCTGTGAAAGAATCTCCCAAAGCCCTAGCCCCCGACAGCGCTTCGGCCGGAGAAGAACAAGCTTCCCCATCCGAGGATAAGGCTTCTGACAAAGCCGCGTCGGAAAAGAAAGGCCCCGGTCAGCAGCCGTCCGGCAGCGCCGCCGGTGGAGAAGAAAAGCAGCCTACCCCAGAAGCCGAACAGCAACCTGGCAAACCTGCCACCGGAGCGCCACCATCGCCCTCAGAAAAGAAACCGGCCCCAGAGGAACCGGCCGACGGACCGCCGCCTGAACCTCAGGAGCAATTCCGGCCGGATGCCAAAAAAACAGTAAAGCCCGGCCGGCCTCCCCAGCAGCGTTCCAGCGAGGAAAGCCAATCGCCGAGCATCAGCAAGAAGCCGTCTTCCGCCCAGGGCGATACTCCGGGCGAGCGTTCCGGCGGCGGCGGTCAAGGCGGTGGACAGCAAGCCCCGCAGCCTGGCAAAGGTCAAGGCGGCGAGCACGCACCCGCCGATGAAGGCGCCGGCGAATCACCGGAGCGGGGCGAAGGCGAAATCGGCTCTCAGCCCGGCGACCAGCCCCAGGCAGGCACAAAAACGCCTCATGCCGCCGAAGGTGCAAGCCCTTCCGGTGAGCAAGGCCGGTCTGCGCAACCAGGCGATTCTTCCTCCGCCCAGCCACAGCCGGCGCCGCACGCTGACGGCAAGCCCTCTTCCCCCCGCAATGGACAACCACCACCAAACATCCCCTCAGGCAAACCGCAGGATTCGGCTTTGCCTACTGAACCCGAAGGTGGACAATTACAGCCTGATGCCGGCACATCGGAAGGCGGTCGCTCGGCACAGGCGGAGGGCAAATCCTCAGGTCGGCCTCTCGGCGGCGGCCCGGCATCAGGCACTACGGAAGCAACCAAGTCGGAGGAACTACCACCAGCGGCGGATGAGGCCAACCTCGAATACGCCCGACGACAAACCGAATTGGCCCTGGAATATCTCCGCGAACAGTTGGCCCTGGAAAACCCGCCGCTGCTGGAACGTCTCGGCTGGTCGAAAGAAGAAGCCCGACGGTTTTTGGAACGCTGGGAAGCGATGCGTCGTGCGGCGAGCGACAAAGGCCCCGTCGGCCAGGCCGCCCGCAAGCAACTCGACGAAGCCCTGTTCAGCCTCGGCCTCCGCCCGCGCGGCACGGAGCTGCGCCACGGCGGCGTCGCTCCCGATCGGCCTGACAAACTCCGCGAGCATGGCCGGTTCGCACCGCCGCCGGATTGGGCCGAACAGTTCCGCGCCTACACCCGGGGCATAGCCGGCGCCGACCGAGGGCGAGAAGAATAGCCGGCAAATTTCCTCTATGCGCAAAAACAGCGCCGGCAACCTCGGCCCACCCTGCGTGCTTCGTCGCTGCTCCACCTACAATTTCGGTAAGCGTGACAGCAGTTTCTGAATTATCCCGTGCGCCGGCTGGGATTGCAGCACGATCAGGGAACGGGAAGACGCATCGAAGCAGATTTCGGCGCCTCCGCCGACATCGCTCCAGCTTGCCGGAGCGACGGACCTTTTGAGCTGCTCAATGAGGCGCGACGGCGACGCACCACGGCTTAGCCAGGCATCGACGCGGTAGAACTCTACGTACATTTGCTCTTCGGCGGCTTCTGAAGTGGTGATTTGTATCGTGTCGGGGCCGAAAGTTTGGAAGGTCAGCCCTAGCGGCAGCAACAGGCCGGCCAGCACGGCCTCCAGGTTGCGTTTTTCCACGGTCAAGGTGGTTTCGACGTTGTCCGACGTCTCCGCCGCAGCCAGCGCCGCATGATCTACAAAAAACTTCGCCCCGCCGGTCTCGCCCAAAAAATCAAGAATTTCCTTAAGCGGCGTAGGCTCATGGAAATTCACCGTTATCGGTCGGGCGAGCAACGATCGGGCCGTGTCCCAGCGCGTGGCCAGACTGGGTTGCCTCTTCGCCTCACGGCTGCGCAGCGGCAGGCCGCGCGCCAGGCGCAACCGTTCGCAAAAATCGACCGCCAGCGTGTGCCCCAGGCCGCTTTGAACAACGCGCAGCACACCCGGCTCGACCACCTCCACCTTGCCTTCGCCGCCGCTGGTTTTCCAGGAATTAGGCAACACGAGTTTCTGGAGCATTTCGGCCAGGGCGGCCGTTGCTTCGCGCTCCTTGCCGGTCAAATCGACAACAGTGTAGCGCCGTTCCTGAAGGGTTTCGCAGAAATCGCCGGGTGCGGTGATGACAACTTGATTGCCGTCGATATGCACTCTCAGCCCACAACCTTCGGCTGCCTTTTGCAGGGCGGTTTCCACGCTGCACGCCTGAAGATGCAAGCTAATGGGCGTTTGCGGCTCCACGCCGAAAAGCCACAGCGAATATAAATCGATGGTAATCGGTACGCGACTCAGTTCGGAGAGGGATTTCACAGTGCGGGCTAAGGGCACATTGCTCCATTCCAGTTCGACTAAAGGGAGCGCCAATTGAGCGGCCAAATCGATCTTCTCCGGCGGCTGTTTGCGAATCTCCTCAGAAAGCGGATGTGCTCTCGGCTCCGCTTCCCAGCCTTCTTCCGACTGTCCCGAAAGAGCAGGCGCCGCTTCTTCCGCAGGCGGTGGAGGCGTAGCAGATGAGGGCGGCGAAGAAGGCAAAGGTTCCTCCGCCGGCGGTCCGGACGGAGAAGATGACGCCGGTTGTTTTTCTTTCGTCGGCAGGGTTTCTGGTTTGGATGCCGGCAGAGCAGGAGCCGATTCCGGCGTTGCAGTTTTGTTTTCCGAAAGTTGAGCAATCGGATGGGCTGCGACCGACTCGGCTGCGTCATCGGCGATCGTCAGCGACACGCTTGTTCGCGGCATGAGCCAGCGCCAAACGCCAAAGGCCGCGATAGCCAGAGAAAGCAAGATGGTTGTCGCCCACACCGACCAGGGCAGGCTTGACCATATCGTGCTCGCCGTAACGCCTGGTTCCAGTTCCAATGCCAGCGGTTCGTCGGTGAGGCGGGTTAGCGGGGGAGGGCCTGGAAGCGATGGGGCTTGGGTCGCCTCCGGCGGTCGCCACTCCGGCGGCGGTTCCACCAGAACCATGCTTTGACACTTGGGGCATTCCAGGATAGCGCCGATAGCCGCCGAGGAACGGACTGCCAGCCGTGCCCGACACGTCGAACAGGTAATGGAAAATAATACCTCTGCCACGGTACAAGCAGCCGTTGGGCTAAGATTTTTACTCCGAAGTCGCCTACAGCTTAATTTTACGTTATTCCGGAACCAAAGTCATCCAGTCAGACGCCCTAGTACTATTAAATAGAAAGCGACCTTCACTCCTCCCTTGATCTCACCTCAGGGCAAGAAACAAAGCCTCTGTCCGCATAAAGTCATGAAAAAAACCATAACGAAAGGAGGCTTATGATGGCTCGCAAGGGATTGCGCAAAGAGATTCATCGCCGCCCAGGGCCGCTTCGATCCTGGGTGAAGGCCAGAGAGTTGCCGCTCTCTACAGTTTTCGTGGGAGTAGGGGGCAATCTTCGCAGACGTTACGGGACGTGGCGCCGGCATCCCGCCGGCGCCATGTCCCCACTGCGTAATTTGTTCCTACTGCGTAATTGTCGTCAAGACCTCAGGTCTGAGTTTTTTCCGTGTTTCCAGGCGGAGGGCCGGAGGTCGAGGTTTCCTGGCTTGCGCCTTCGGCGGCGGTGTGGTGCGGCTTCGGGACGTGGCTGCGCGACCGGCGACGATGCGGCTTGGCCATGCTCCAATCTTTCGTCAGCGTCTCAAATACCTCCGGCGATTCATAACGGATGATGTTCTTGCCTTCCGGCATCGGGCCGATCAAGCCGCGAAAGACAGGCAAGCCCCGAAGTCCCAGGTCCGTGCTGCAATCGTCCACCCCGATCTGGCAGTGACGCTTCAAAAGCGCTTCGCAGGAATCGTAATCGCGGATGCGAATCTGGCCGTCGGCCCCACGGGTAACAACTCGGAAAGTGTCCTTGGGCATACGCAACTTCTCTCACCCTGGCAATTCAGCAAGAGTATCCTTTCCGTACTTTCTTTCAGCAAAATAGCTTCCCAACATCCATCTTCATTCGCCGGTATCGGCTCTCGGAATAGCGCGAGTCGTAGGTTTTCAATTTGGGTGCTATACGGCGAGTATTCCATGAAATCCATACAACCAGCGCCCTGCTTGCCGCCGTTGTCTCCGACCCGCCGAACCCGGCACGGTTGAAAGCCATAAAGCGATTGCGACAAAGATGCGGATTTAACGGCCTTGCTCGGCGGATGCGATGGCCCTGGCCAATCCCGCAAAATCATACTCTTCGGCTTCTGCCGCAACATCGAAACCGAGCCGCCGCAGCGTTTCGCCGGTTATGGGGCTGATGGCGGCCAGTTTGCTCTTCCGCAGTTCTTCGCCGAACAACCTGGCCAGCGAGTGGGCAATGGCCGAACTGGTTACCGCAATCCAGGCTATTTCGCCCGCACTGAGCAGCTTGTGTATTTCGGCATCGGCGGTTTCCACATCACCGGTTAGATAAGCCACGACTTGCTCGACGACTGCCCCGGCGGCGCGAAGAAGCTCTGCGAGCACAGGCCGGCCGCGATTGCCACGCACGAGCAAGATGCGCTTGCCGGAAAGACGACCTCCGTGCTGGCGAATAATTGCTTCGGCGAGCGCTTCGGCGCGATACTGTTCCGGCATCAGTTCGGCTTTCAGCCTGAATCTGCCGAGGGCGGCGGCTGTGCCTGGGCCGATCGCGGCCGTCGGCGGAAAGCCGGCAGGAGTCGCTTCGCCCAGTTGTTGCACACGCTCAAAAAAGAACCGCACACCATTGGCGCTCGTAAAGATCACCCAATGGAACTCATGCCGCCGCCGAATCACGACATCCACAGCCTGCCGGTCATCAGGCGGGGAAAGACGAATCACCGGCTGATACAGCACTTCGGCGCCCAGGTGGCGCAACTCCGCCGCCAGCCGATCCGCCGGCTCTTCCGGCCGCGCAAGCAGCACCCGTTTGCCCTGAAGCGGCAACTTATTTTCGGCTGAAAAAGACATGTCGCATTCCTTTTCAGAGAGGAACTAAATAATGCCGTGCAGCGGCCCGCCGGACGCCGCCAGGGCATCCACTCGTCGGCTGACCGCAGGGTCTTCGACCACCGGCAGTGCATGGTGCGGCTTCGTCCGTGCATCAATTACCAGCGCGCCTTCGCAACCCCAATGCTTGCCGCAGACGAACGAGCCGATGCCGTAGATGTCCGTTTCCGGGTTGCTGCGCGTGAATGTTACCCAGAGAAAATCGTCCAGGCTTCGGGCACAAAAGTCGCTGTCATCCACCGCCACTATCAAAGGAAACTCGTTAATTGTATCGCTGCTGCGGTAATAGCGGCAGAAATGTTCCATCGCCGCGTCTTTTCCTTCGGCGCTCTGTTTGTAAGTTGGGGCTTCGACGACGAGCAACCCCGGCAAGACCACACGCGGACGTCGAAAACCCAGCCCTTCCGGCAAGCGATAGCGTTCGTTCCAGGCCGCAGGCAAGGTTCGCCGTGGTTCCCCGGCAGCGGCAATCACCACTTTCGAGCCTTCATGCAATCGGCCGCTGCTATAGTCCAGTGTATCCATGGTCGAACAGGTCTCGAAATGCAGGTCGCGCCGCCAATCCACGCGCAGCAACACATGCCGGAAGAAATCATCTACCCGGCGAACATCGAGTTGCGGGTCGTCTTCGCGGGCGACAATCCAGAGGTATTTCGCCAGCGACAACTGGCCGTGGCCCAATAGGGCGTTGGCTTGTACCAGCAATTCCCGCGGCCGGCGTTTTTCATAGGGCACATAGCGCTCGCTGCCGACAGCCAGCAGCAAGGGATGAACGCCGGCGGCTTCCACGGCATGGACGGCATGGACACCGGCTATCTGCTTCGGCAGTACAGGTTCGGCCAGTTCGTGGACAAGTTCCGTAAGGATGGAATCCTCCTGCGGCGGACGGCCGACGACCGTCATCGGCCAGATGGCGTCCGGTCGATGATAGACCTTCTCCACCCGCAACACGGGAAAATCATGCGCCAGGCTGTAGTAGCCCAAATGGTCGCCGAAAGGGCCTTCCGGCTTCAAACAATCATGGGCGAGCTTGCCGACGATGCAGAAATCCGCTTCGGCATGGATGGGCAGCCGGCCTGGGCGGCAGATCATCGGCACCCGACGCCGACCCAAAATGCCGGCAAAAAACAGCTCGCTGACGCCTTCGGGGAGCGGCATTACGGCGGCTACGGTCATGGCCGGCGGCCCGCCTACAAAGATGTTCACCGGCAAGTCTTCGCCGCGACGTAGTGCGGCGGCATGATGTGCGGCAATGCCCCGCTGAAGCTGATAGTGGAGGCCGATTTCTTTATCCGGCTCGTAGTCGCCGCCGCCAAGCTGTACGCGATACATGCCCAGGTTGCTATGTTCCAGGCCCGGCCGGTCAGGGTCTTCGGTATAGACTTGAGGCAAAGTGATGTAGGGACCGCCGTCGTCCGGCCAGCACTTTATTTGCGGCAATTGAGCGATAGTGGTTTCGCACGACAGCACCGGCCCCCAGCGGACCTTTCGGGGACGGCTGAGGAGCATGGCGCCGGGAATTTTCAGGCTGAGATAGAGTCGCGGACGGCGCAGCAGGTCGGCGGGATCGACTTGCAATGCGGCGATTTTTTTCAGTAGTTCCCAAGCGTCGCGGAATAAATATCTCGTGCGTTCCCTGGTGCCGAAGAGATTGCAGAGGACGGGAAAACGGCAGCCGACGACGCGCGTAAAGAGCAGCGCCGGTCCGCCTGCGCGAAACACCCGCCGCTGAATCTCGGCGAGCTCCAGATGGGGGTCAACCGGAATATCAATCCGCCGCAGTTGCCCCCCGGCTTCAAGGTCTTCGACACATTGGCGGAGATTTCGGTACATCAGTCTGGCAGGAGTAAATGAGTAATGGGTCCGTCAGGGATGACGCCGGAACAAAACTTCTGTACAATGGCGCCTGGTATTGCGGCTGATACTGGGCCGGGTATCGTTTTTCCGTTAGAGTTTGTGCATCACAGTTTCATTGTACCAACCATTGCTGGGTGGAGAAGGCGGCTGATGCCTTTGTGCGTAGTGGGTTCTGTGGCTCTGGATTGTGTAGAAACGCCTACCGAGCGACGCGAGAATTTATTGGGCGGATCAGCAGTGTTCTTTGCTTACGCAGCGAGCTTTTTCACTACCGTCCGCCTGGCCGGCGTAGTCGGTGAGGATTGGCCGCCGGAATATACGGAACTGCTGCGCAGCCGAGGTATCGATATTTCCGCCTTGCAATGCATTCCCGGTGGTAAAACTTTCCGCTGGCGTGGCCGCTATTTGCCGAACATGAACGAGCGGGAAACATTGGATCTGCAATTGAATGTACTCGACAATTTTCAACCGGTTTTGCCGGAAAGCTATCGTTGCGCGGAGGTGCTATTTCTGGCCAACGGTTCGCCGAAGCTGCAACTGCAAACGCTGGAGCAATGCCCTAAGGCTCGCCTGGTGGTGGCCGACACGATGGACCACTACATCCGCAATGAGCGCGACGGTCTGCTCGATTTGTTGCGCCGTATCGACGGCCTGGTGCTCAACGACAGCGAAGCGAAGCTCTTGGCCGAAGACAGCAATCTTATCCGCGCCGGAGATGCGCTTCGCCGGCTGGGTCCGAAGTTCGTCGTGATCAAGAAAGGCGAACACGGGGCGATTTTCTTCGCGCCCGATGGGGTGTTTGCCTTGCCGGCTTATCCCACTCCGCATGTGGTCGATCCCACCGGCGCCGGCGACAGCTTTGCCGGCGGGATGTTGGGCTATCTCGCCCAATGCGACCGCCCGAAGCCGAACGATTTTAAGCTTGCCCTGGCTTACGGCATCCTGGTCGCCGGCTTTTCCGTAGAAGACTTCAGTCTGGAGCGCTTGCGGACCATCACCCGTGCGGACATCGAAAACCGCCTGGAAGAATATCGACGCATGTTGCATTTGTCCCCTTAAAGACGACTGCTTCCCTGCGATGAAAAACACGATTCGTACTTTTGTGGCTGTGGAAATCGAACACGCTATTCGCACCCGTACCCGCCAACTGGTTCAGACATTGAGCAACTCGCCGGCAAAGGTGAAATGGGTGGAACCGGAAAACCTGCATCTTACGCTGAAGTTTCTGGGCGAGGTGTCGCATGGGCTGATTGCGGATGTCTGCCGCAAGGTGGAAAAAGCCGCCGCACAGGTCGAACCCTTCACACTCGAAGTCTGCGGCCTGGGGGCTTTTCCCAATCCTGCCAGGCCGCGCGTCATCTGGCTGGGCAGCCGCACCGGTGCGGAACAAATGGTCCTGCTCTACGATCGTATCGAAGCAGCCTTGGCCGAACTGGGCTTCCCGCGCGAAAACCGCCGCTTTCAGGTCCATCTTACCATCGGCCGACCGCGTTCCGGCGGACAAACGCTGAACCACCTCGGCACGCTGCTTAAACAGCACGCCGATTTTCACGCCGGACAAATGTCCGTCGAACATGTAACCGTCTTTGGCAGCACACTCACGCCCAACGGACCGATCTACGACGTTCTCGGCCAAGCACCGCTCGGCGGCTAAGGAAAAGGAACACCACTATTGATGCGTTAAACACGTTTCCCCGATAGCAAAAACCTTTTTTCGGAGGCACGAACATGCAAGACCAGCTTCGTAAAACTTATGATGACCACGGCTGCTCACGGCGCGGTTTCCTTCATGGCATTGCCGGCGCCGTAACCGCCGGGCCGCTGCTTGACGTGATGACTGCTTTAGCGGACGAACAACCGGCCGCGAAACCCAGCGCGGACAAACCTGCGCCGCAGGAAAAAATCAAGCTGGGCATGATCGGCTGCGGCGGCCGAGGAAGCTGGATCGCACCGTTATTCCTCAGGCACGGGGGCTATGTGATTCACGCTGCCGCTGACTACTTCCCTGATGCTGTGGAAACATTCGGCGAAAAGTTCGGTGTGCCGGCCGTGCGGAGATTTTCCGGCCTGAACGGCTATCGTCGGGTCATTGAAAGCGGCGTGGATGCCGTAGTCATCATCGTCCCTCCCTATTTCGCCTCCTACCATGTTGCGGCGGCCGCCGAAGCAGGGCTGCACGTCTGGGTGGCTAAACCATCGGCCATCGACGTGCCCGGTTGTCATCGCCTCGAAGAAGCCAACAAAGCCGCTCAGGCGCATCGCAAGGTCTTTTTCGTCGATTATCAAATGCACACCGACCCCGTCAACATCGAGGTCGCGGCGCGCCTCCGCCGGCAAGAAGCCGGAAAGATCGCCAAAATCAGTACGATCGGCATTAGCGGCGGCCACAACGATCCGCCCAAAACCGCAACCATCGAAAGCCGCCTGCGACATGGAATCTGGTCGAACGATCTGGCTTTAAGCGGCAGCTTAATCGTCGAGTACGACATTCACGCTATTGACGCTGTGATCTGGCTTTTGAGTCGCCGGCCCGTAGCCGCTTTAGGCTCTTCGGCCATCTGCCGCGCTGACCCGCACGGCGATTCGCACGATGTCTGCTCAGTGATTTTCGAATATGAAGACGGCCTGCTTCACGAGCACAGCGGCGTGGCGCTCCCTACCGGCGCCGGCGGCGAATTGTCTTGCAGAGTTTTCTGCCAATTCGGCCACGCTGTCCTCACCTATACCAAGAAAGCGCGGTTTCATCGTCGCGGTCAAGAGCCGTTCGCGGCGGAGGTGGAGAACCTTTACGAGGCGGGCGCCGTGCGAAATATCGCTTCGTTTTACGAAGACGTCATCGCCGGCCGGTGCGAAAATCCTACGGTCCGGCGCGCTATTGACGGCTGCTTGACCTGCATCCTCGGTCGCGAGGCGGGCTTCCGCAAAGGACGCTTGACGATGGCCGAACTCTTAGCGGAAAACAAGCCGCTGGAAGCGGACCTTACCGGGCTGAAAGAGTAATACGGCGGTCGGTCTCGGCCAAGATTACTGCCCGTAGCCGTAACCATAGTTCTGATAATAGTTGCCGTATCGCTGGTAATACTGCGGAGTGCTCACACCTTGCAGTGTGCGTTGGGTGACGTTTCGGTCCAATCGTTGGAGCGCCGCCTGTTGAATACGGGCGTTGCGTTCGAGGCCGTAAAGGTCGATGCCGAACTGTTGATTCACCTGACGCTGCTCGAGCTGCGGCCGAACCAGGGTGTTGTAGTTATCTACCACTCCACCGGCATTGTCTCGCCGGAAAAGGTTCATATAAGGACTGATGCCCGACGAAAACGGCCGATAACCGGCAAAGGCCTTTTCGGTCGCGCCAACCGCGCCGGCGGAAGAATAATATGTTCCCAGCCGCTGTTGCTGTGCTGTTAGTGCTGAACTGTAAGTGCTGGTCGGCGATGTGCGGCGATATGTCGGCGATTGGGGGATTCGCGGGCTGGCCGAACCTAAGGCCGGAAGTTCGGTAGCTTGCCCCTGGCCTTCGGTGGGCAGCGGCGCCGTCGGCGGCATGATGCCGAACACCTCTGGCCCACCGGCAGCCGCCGGCTCCGTCGGCGCGGTCGGCACAATGGTAGCCGTACCTTGCTGCAATGTTTGCGCCAGCGAGCCTTGCAATCGCATGCGCTCCTGAAGCTCACGCTGGCGAAGTGCGGCTTGTCGTTCGGTCTGATAATTTTGCGGCTCAGAACGTTGCCTGCCCTGGGCACGCGATTGCTGTCCCCGCATCGCCGAACGCGGCGGAAAAGCCGGCGCCACGGAAGTTATCAGCGATGTTTGGGATGTAGAAGGCAATTCCAGTCGCTCATCCGGCGGGGTGTTCAGCACCCAACCACCTAACAGCAACGCACCAAACCCGATGACGAGATGCATGGTTTTTGTCCCCTGCTAATATCTTGTATTAATCCATTTCCTCTATAATGCTACTTACCCATTTGAATTATACGGTTTATTACGCCGGCTATCAATGGTTATCATGCCGCTTTCCCCCCGCGTTTACGCCGCTTTTTCTCCCGAAGACGAGCCAAAACTTGGTTGATGGGGGTTTTGTTCCTACGCCTTTAAGTTAGTAGTAGCGGTAGCGGTTGTATTCGCGGCCCAGGGTCTGGGCGCTGCGGGCGAAGGACGTGCCCAACGAGCCGATGCCCAGCAGCCGCTCCACCGGCGCCGTCAGCTTCGTCAAGAAGGTGTTGAAGGCTATCAAGTTGTCCCCGGCGATGAACA
>Ga0272448_1002830_pt1 | contig 21264 bp, 18 predicted proteins | sample YNPCB0191_FD_202220 | JGI IMG/M metagenome (GOLD analysis project Ga0272448, IMG submission 202220) | Hot spring sediment microbial communities from Yellowstone National Park, WY, United States - YNP-CB-019-1 | ecosystem: Environmental > Aquatic > Thermal springs > Hot (42-90C) > Sediment... | reverse complement strand
TAGTCCTGAGGCCCTGAATTTTTCAATTTTATCCTTAAGACTAAGGAATATTATATCACATTTCGGTTACTTTTTTAAATGATTCAACCAGTACCATTTCGGTTACTTTTTTGATGATTTAATGCGTCCATTTGACAAAATCTTAAAAATATGTTATAATATACTAAATATGGTTTTTCTCCAACTCGTGTGACTAGGAATTTTGAGTATTATTTAATTTATTGGAGTGAAGGAATAACAAATATTGTTTTATTGAAAAATTAAAAGGTGATTTAAAAACTCGGCTCATTGACAATCAGGAAAGTTCCGAAGGAACAAGCAACCCACTCTAAAGGATAAAAAGGTTTCTAAAAGAGGGAAATCAATAGACTAAAAGAAGGAAGAAATAGTCCTGAGGACAGACTCCTTCCATCACTCGCCTGTGGCGAATTAAGAGAGGACAAAAAACTTTACAGAATGAATCTTACAGACTTTCAGGCAGGATGAGGAGGTGCCCGAGCATTAAGCAGGGTATCAAGAAAGGCAGGTATCTTATGTAGTTGCAATTCCTTCCGCCACTTCTTATCGTTAGTGCTTATGTGCTTGCGCCAGATAAGTGTGATTTCAACAATGAAATTAAGCACTCTCTTGAGCAGAGTGACTATACAGGCTATTTGTCCAAGGATCTTTGCTCTTTCTAATCCCATAACCCTGGGATGGTCAAGTATATCCAGGTCGGCTTTAGCAGTGGAATTTGTTCTCTCAGAGGAAACCCTTAAGTTGCGTATCTTCTTGTATCTTGCTGAGCCCCTTGGAACTTCACAGATAAGTCGGGGATACTGAACAATGCTCATATGAGTAGCATAACCCAGGGAATTCTGTAAGTGGGGACAGTCAGGAATAGGATTTGGCACTGTATCAGGAGAGGAAATACATTGTTTACTACACACAAAAGAAATCCTCTTTTCCTCTTTGCTATACCCATTGGGTTTGCAGATGCACTTGCATGGAGCAAAAGGCCAGCCATTCTGGTCATATCCCCTTTCTAAGAGTGCTTCTTGGGATAAGTTTTCTCCCCTGGGGTTGTAGTCAAATATGGGGATAGAGCCATTGTTCCTGCAATAATCGTAGTTCTCTACATAATCAAAGCCAGCATCTCCAATGTCAATTATGGTTTCAAAGTTTTGATACTTCTTAATCTGTTCTTTTAAAGGAATGAAGTGGTTGCCGTCACTATCACAGCCAGGGCCAGTGATACATGCTACAGGTAATTCAATTTCCAGTTCTGGTTCAACACTGGTTGAAATTGTTATCTGAAACCCAAAGACTTTTTCTTTCTTATCAGGATTATATTTACTTCTCCTATAACCAATCCTGGCATCCAAATCTGCTGGCATCTTTGGACACTTTACATACACAGGGTATGGCCAGGATGTAGCATCGATCTTTGAGATATTGGAGCGCAGGATTTTCAGCATAAGTCCCTGCTGGAGAAGCCTTCCCTCGGGGTCAAGAAGTTTAGCTGCAAGTCTATCGCTTTCGCTATACAATTCTTGGTTAAACGATAGAATAGTGAAGGCAACAACAATTATAGAGCAGGGATTTACACCAGAAGGCAAGTATTCTTTTCTGGGACACTTCGCATATGCACGCATTTCTTTTCCCACTTGAATTGAGGAAGGGTCTTCCAATAGTTTCTGGATGCGGTATCTGATATCGGAGATGAAGTTTGTATCCCGAACCTGAATAAACTCACATTCCTTGCAGGCATAATTGCAGCCGTGATATCTGGCAAAGGAGGGCACTAAGGTTCCATCATGGGAGAGGATTTTTCCTGTGAGAAGGCCGAGCCTTTTCACAATTTCTACAAGGACCTGAAATATGGCAATATATCTTTCTTCACCAATCCTAACTCTGAAATTAGAAAAATCAGCCTCACAGGGAATTCTATCTTCTCTAATTCCGGCATAAGTCCTGTATGCACGGCCTTTATCCTTATCGTGAAGGATGTCGCATAGTTCTTTGGTAGTTTTACACTCAAGCCACCTGAACAGGTCAAGCAGGAACATTGAACATGGGTCATAGCAAGGCGCACCCTCCTTGCTATAGCAGTCTTGAACAAGGCTCTTGATAAATGAGAAATCAATCATGCTTGAGATAAATCTGGCTCTATTAAAATATCCTGAAGGATTAATCTCTACCCATCTGCACCTGTATTCATACTGGGATAACATCTTAACCTTTGGAAATGGTTTTTGATGTTCTAAGTTAATCTTTACATTTATTGAATTCATTTTCTCCATCACCCTTGTGATGGTAAATGTGCCCAAGTTTTCCATAAGGCACCTCCATGAGAAAAGATTGGAGCCCTGCAGATGGAATTTTCACCTGCAGGGTCCTCATGGAGACTTAAGCCACTTACTAACGACTTTTGTCAAGGGCGCCGCAGGCGTCCCGACGAAGTCGGGATGGTTCTGCGAAGCGTAAGCGAAGCAGGTTCACCCTTTACAAAAGGCGTGTAAGTGGCACAAGAAGGGTGGGTGGGACGAAAAAAGACACCCAAGAGGCGAGAACAAGACAAAAAAGGTGGGTTGAAACAAAAATTGATGGGTTGAAATAGACTGATTTAATTGAGGAAGGAGTTTTTAAATCAGCTAAAAATTAAGATAAAAGGAGGTCTCAAATGGTTAAGAATGATAAGAATAAAATTTTTAAAAAGTCATTTTTAGTTTTAATCTTCTATTTTCTTCTTTTACCTCCTCACTGCTTTTCTGAAGAGCCACCAGATATAGGCTGGGTGAGAATGTATGTAGATTATGGTGCTGCTGAAGGAATTGCTGTGGATTCCCATGGCAATGTGTATGTAACAGGAAGCTCTGCAAGTCCTTTAGGCGGTTATTATTCCCTTACTATTAAATACAACTCTCAAGGTGATACAATTTGGCAAAAGATATATGAAAGTGGTGGGGGGGCTGATCGAACTGGAAGCATTGCTGTAGATTCTCAAGATAATGTATATGTATGTGGGTATTGTGATAACGGCATAACCATTGACGGACTCATTATCAAATATAACTCTGATGCTACGATTGTGTGGCTAAAAAGATATTATAGTACTGGCGAGTTCACGGACATTGTTGTTGATTCCGGTGGTAATGTATATGTAACGGGGGAATATTTTACTATTAAGCATAACCCTCAGGGAGATATAGTTTGGCAGAAGACACATGGTTATTGTTATCCTAGAGGCATTGCTGTAGATTCTTATGGGAATGTGTATGTAGCCGGGCATTCCTTTCTCACTAAATATACTTCTAATGGTGAGATTGTATGGGAGAAAGAATCTATTCCAAGAGGAGATATTAAAGACATTGCCATAGATGCTTATGATAATATATACATAACTGGAGTGTCCAATGATAATTATTTTACCATCAAACTCAATTCTAATGGGGATGTTATGTGGCAGAAAGAATATGATAGTGGAATGTATGACCATGCTGAAGACATCGCCATAGACTCTTATGGTAATATCTATATAACAGGAGAGTTTGCTGGTGATTATCTTACAATTAAATATAATTCTGAAGGTGAAATTATGTGGTTAAAAAGACATGATGTTGGGGTGAGGGAAATAGCTATGGGTATTGCTGTAGATCTCTTTCAAAATGTGTATGTGACAGGGTATACCCGAGGTGAACCCTATGACTGGGACTGGTTAACTATTAAATACTTGGGAAAACTTGTTATTAAAGCTACTGTAGATTTTGACCCAGACACCTTGAACAAGAAGAGCAATGGCAAATGGATTACCTGCTACATTGAACTACCGTCTGGATACAATGTGGCTAATATCAATGTGAGCACACTGAAATTAAATGGAATTGTTCCGGCAGAGCCAAGCCCGACTGCAATCGGAGACTATGATAATGATGAGATCCCAGATCTAATGGTGAAGCTTGATAGAGTTTCTGTTGCAGCCATCCTTCCTGTAGGGGACAATGTAGAAGTTAAAATTACAGGAAGCCTCAACGATGGAATCAATTTTGAAGGCATTGACCATATCAAAGTAATAGACCCCAGTGGTAACAAGAGCGTAAAGGTAGGTTCAACTGGGACAAGAGGTATTGTGTACTCCAAGAAAGGAGAAAAGGTAAGGGTCACATTCATTCCTTCATCTGGAGGAGAGATAACTGTGAGAATCTACACCCTCTCTGGAAGACTTGTTAAGACACTCACAAAGACTGTCATAGACCCATCATCAGCTGCAGATAACTACATAGACTGGGCTTGCAAGAATGAAGAAGGCAGCGATGTGAGTTCAGGCATATACCTCATTAACATTCAGGGTCCTGGCATAAATATCACAAAGAAAGTAGCAATAATGAGGTAGCCAGTTTTCAAGTTAATTGCATAGTAGAACATGGGGGCGGAAGGAAAAGGATAAAAATAAAAATAGAGGATAAACCTTCCGCCCTTTGTTTTCTGAAAGTATTGAGAACAAGAAATGGATAAAATACTGAAATATCTAATAATTGTATCTTTGGAACTAACTTTTCTTACTATTCTCGGGTTCTGTCAGGGTGCAGGTTCATCCGCGAGTAACGGCCTTGAGTTTGAGCAGATGGCAGATGCCAGAGCAGGAGGGATGGGAGAGGCAATAAGTGCCGTAGAAGGAGACATAAACCTAATCCGCTATAACCCAGCAGGGATTGCAAGTCTAAGGAGTTCTCAATTAAGTTTTACATATATGATTGGCTTTGAAGATATGTATTTTGCAAACATCTCATGTGGACAGCCCCTTCTTTTTGGCACAATTGGCGCTTCATTTTCATACTTTAATGGCGGCAGTATTGAATTATTTGAAGGACAATTTATCAATGCCCAGAGCGACATAGTCCTTACCCTTTCTTATTCAATACAGATTATAAAGGGATTGTGTCTGGGTGGAAGCATGAAGTTTCTTTCATCAACTCTACTCCGGCAGACTACTGCCCAGTCCTGGGCATCTGACATCGGATGTCTCTATTCTACACCTCTGGGCTTAAATATAAGTTTTGCTGTTCAAAACTTAGGCCAGCCCCTTATCTATTACCACACTCCTGAGAACCTTCCAAGCAGTATAAGGGGTGGGATATCCTATATAGTGCATCTCTCAAAGGATATATCTTTATCCACAAACATTGAAACAAAGTACTTTATAAACGATAAAGATCTGGTTCCAAGTGCAGGCATTGAACTTAAATACGGGAATATGCTTGCTCTGCGTGCAGGCTATATTCTTACTACTACCCGGGGGCTAACCTTTGGAGCTGGTTTTAATTTCCAGAATTACATTATAGACTATGGATTTGAATTCACCTCCAATATTGCTTCATTTGGCAACCACAGGATTGGACTGAAAATGGAATTTTAAATATCACTTTTGAAACTGTTTCAATATTTTAAAAAATTAAAGAAAGGAAGGTGTATAAAAGATGCTTGAGGGATTGCGCCGGAATATGAAAACAGTTATCTGGTTTTTAATTATAGTATTTGGAGCTACAATTTTTATTGCCTGGGGATTGCACTTTGCAGGCAGGGGCTGGATAAAGGACTATGTGGCCAAGATCAACACAAAGAAGATTACATATGAAGAGTTTACCTCCTTATACAGACAGTGGGCTGATAGGTACCGTAAGATATACGGCGAGGAATTTGATGACGAGATGGCTGAAAATCTCAGAAGGATTATCCTCAACAATATGATTTTTGACGAGCTGGCTTATCAGGAAGCAAAAAAGAATAAGATCAGAGTAACCGGATATGAAATTGAGGAAGGTCTAAAAACACTTTCTATCTTTCAGAACGAGCAGGGACAGTTTGACCCTGCAAGATATCTGCAGGGAAAAAGGGTCCTTCCAAAGAACTGGTGGAGGGCACAGGCTGAAGAAATGAAAAGAACACTTATGGTAAGAAAACTTGAGATGCGCATAAGGGATAGCATTAAGGTAAGCGAAGCAGACCTTCTAAATTACTACAGGGAAAAGAATGCCTCAATGAGAATAAGCTACATACCTGTAGAGCGCAAATCCTTCAGCATTCAGATTTCGGATACAGAAGTGAATAAATTCTATGATGCCAATAAGGAAAAATACAAAAAACCTGACCAGGTGAAGGTTGAATATGTAGCTGCTCCGAAGCCCGGCGAGGAGGACATTCCAGATTCTGCTACAAGAAATGGCATTATAAACAATCTGAGGGCTACAATGGAAAAAGCCATTAAGGACCTGAGGGCAGGGAAAAGTATGAAGGAAGTTGGAGAAAATTACAATTTAGAGTATAATGTGACACCGCTTTTTTCCAAAACTTATAATATTGACAATTCTGATTTCCAGATTTTCAGCCAGCATGCCTTCACCCTTTCAGATCCTGGAGAGCTCACCGAGATTATAGATTCTCCCAAATATTATTATATCTTAAGACTGGTTCAGAGGATTGATGCCCACATACCCACACTTGAAGAAATAAAGAATGACCTGGTTAAAGAAATCCTGAGAAAAAAACAGGACGAAATGGCAAAAAAGAGGGCAGGTGAAATCCTTGAAAGATTAAGGCAGGGAGGAGAGAAGGATTATGCCTCCAGTATCAGAACAACAGCATTTTTTAATGTCTGGAAGGAAATACCCGGAATTAAAGGAAATAATGAATTGAAAAAATCAATCCTGGATCTGAAAATCGGGGAATGGAGTATGCCACTGAAAATGGAGGATGGATACTGCATTGTAAAGGTCATGGAAAGAAAAGTACCTGCTTCAATAGATTCAAAGGATACAGAAACACTTCAGGAATTAAGGCAGGAACTGGAACAGGTGTTAGCATATAAGGTTATGCAGGAATGGTTTAGAAATCTCAGGGCAAAGGCAAGGATTGAAAATGTGCTCTTCCCGGAAGAAAAGGAAGAAACACAGAAAGAAGAAATGTAGAATTCTTTATTTTGCCGGCTTGTTTGCCACCTTTATGTAATAGACCTCAATTTCCGCACCTGGAATTTCCCCGCTTACAGGCCCCGCAGGGTCAAAACGCAATCCAGTTATTTTCCCCTTCCAGTTAGGACATTTGCTCATATCCACAACATATACGCGCTTGTTAGAACCTGCCCTGGGAACATACACACACTTATCCTCAGAATAATCTCCTGAATCTTCACTGATAAAGTAGATTTCAAATTGCTTTCCCTTATTTGATTTCATACAGATAATTATAAATGGGAATTCCTTTGCATCAATCTGTATTTCAGGAGAATAAATCCAGGGGTCATTTCCTGTAGCCTTTGTTTTAAGCATCCCTTCTGAAAAATCGGGCTCTTCAAGGTCATGTGAATTTCCCCAGCCCTGGGCATCTCCCTTGCTGAAATCCCAGTTATATAAAATTTTAAGGGGCTTCTCCTCCATCTCTTTTTGTTTCTTGGGAATAAACCCGGGAAGGGCACCTGTCGGCAGTTTCCATCCTGTAAGGATTCTTGGTTCTGCAACTTCAACAGAAATCTGCTGAGCTGACTGCCTTGTTTTCAGATAAACAAAACCTGTTTCTGTGTCATATTTCCATCCTTCCGGCTCTGTGTTTAAATCCTGGATTTCATTCAGCAATCTTCCTTCTTTCCTTACTGCGCCCGGCTTCTCAAGGCTGCAGATTAAGGAATAATAAGTCTCATTCAGGGGATAAGTAAGCTTGAATTTCAACAGCCTGTTATCAACAGCTGCCTCTGAAATGTGTGCGGCACTGTTTAAGTGCAGTCTGCCTTTTTCGGTTTCAAGAATCACGGTTCTCACATCCATATCCTCGCCAATAATAGAATAAAGGTTGAGTGCAATCCACCAGGGACTCAGTATAAATCCCGTGCAACGGCTGTTCAGCATCAGGTTCCAGTTGTCCGTGAAACCTCCTTTTGCATCCCCTTCCTTCTCCTGCTGATGCATTCCTGAAAGCATTATGCACTCTCCCAGAGTCTTCCAGTCAAAGGACCTGTCATACGGTGCGAGTCGCAGAAGGGAATAGGAATATTCCATTCCGTTCCACTGCACAGGAACCCCAAACCAGGAACCTGTAAATAATGTGGCTCCGAATATCGCAATGCTTCCGCCCTTCATCACTGGCCTGTCAGGAGCACCCCAGAAATAAATAAAAGGAAGTCCTGACCATGCCCAGTATCTCGCTCTTTCCAGCCACTGCTTATCGCCAGTAGCCAGAAAACCTTCAATGTGTGCATTTGTAGCAACACAGGATGCATACACATCAGGGGAGTGGACCGGACACTCCCAGGTCTGGGCTGCCCTTGGAATTTCAAAGTTCTTCATATATTCCATCGCCTTTATACCACTTTCAAGTGCCTGCTGGCTTCCGGTTATGCGCGCTAATTTCAAAACCTGGGCCGCGGGACCTGCACAGAATCCAATTTCTCTCTGCCCGCGTTTGCCTAAAATTTTGGTCTGGGCATTCGGCATAAAACCACCCCAGGAACCGTCTTTGAGCTGTCTTTTTATTAAATCCCTTGTCCTGTGCAATTCTCCCTGCACTGCTTCTTCAAGGTGTCCGTATCTGAAAGCAAGGTCCAGGCTCACTTCCCTTGGACCATAGTTGTCATAAAATTCCTGCATCGCAGTATCCACCATCTCCTTTATTGATTTTTTCACTGCCGGGTTCCTGTTAAAGAGATAGTCCATCCATAAGGTGAGGGCAAATCTTGAGTGATAGCCTGGGCCCACAAGCTGTCCCCAGGAAGATTTTATCGGAAAGGCATAGTGCCAGTTCTTTGCTTCCCTGTCCCAGAGCCTCTGCATATATGTCTCCCGGATTAAATCAATCTCCTGTTCATATGTCATGGGCCTGGGCTGCAAGGTCAGGGGACCGAATATATCAACATAGCGCCCGAGAGAAAAAAGCGGTTTCAGGGGGTATTCAGCAAGGATGTATGAAGAAAGAGTCAGGGGAGTTCCTGGTTTAAGAATATAGGGGGTCGCTGCCCTGGAGCCATTTTCCTCAACCCATTTCGGGATAGAAGGCAAGAACAATCCCATACAGTGGTTGTCCTGTCCTTCAATCCAGTTTGGAGAACAGAAGCGGGCAGTGGGACATATATTTTCCTGGTCCCATTTCTGCAGGGGGTCCCAGATAAGTCCTATAAGGTGTTTCTCATATTCCACGCTCATTACAGGAACTGTTATCTTATACGGATGAGGTGTATGTCTGATATTGTATGGTGGAGCTATATCAAGCTCACTTGAGGAGATTTCGTCAGAGGTGAGCCATTCGAGTCCGGGAAAGAGTGCTTCTGTCTTTTTTGAGCCGAACGAACCCTCTCCCGGGTAAATGAACGGTCCTGTAAATTTAAGCAGCTGCCTTTCAGAAGAGGATTTCAGGCTTGATTTCGCCTGCACGTATGTCTTGTTTTCCTCAAGCATCAGCGTAAAAGAAAAATCCCAGGTTCCCTCTGCATCCTTTACCTGCACGGGAAATTGAATGCCTGCCTGTTTTCCTTCTTTCTGCAATATGTTATATAGCTCGGGCACAAGGAAAATTTCCTGCTCCTCTCCTTTCCTGTTCAGACACCTCACAGACCCCAGTGGATATCCGGTCCCCATCAGGAACCACTCCCTTTCATCAAAAAGATAAATCAGATAGTGCAAATACCCTGCAGGGCTTCTGACAAAGCACAGACGCAATTTCTGATTTTCCAGGATTACATTACCTTTTTCGTCGCTAAAGACCCTTGCCCGGTCTGGAACTTCTTTCTGAACTGCAGGAGCAGGAGCTACAACAATGATTTTTCCCTCACCATTAAATACAGGAAATCCTTGCCCCTCTATACTGATTTTCACTGTATATATTCCCGGCTTTTCACCCTTTATGTCCCAGACAAAAGACCGGGAGTTTCCCAGTTTAAGATCTGGTATAGCTATGGATGGTTCACCACTTACAAGCACCAGACCCTGTGGAATTGTAAAATCTAATTTTACATTTGTAGCATCAGCGCCTTCAGGAAAGACTGAAAAGGCTATTGTTCTGGTCTCTCCCGCAGGAACAAGCTTGAGCGGAAGCGAAGAACCGGAAAACTTTTTTTCCTTTGAAGTGATTTTAATATATGCAATTTCGCATACAGGATTCCCTTCATTCGGAGGGTCCAGTCTCATTCCCACAACCGTTCCTTTCCAGAACTTACACTGCGTCATATCTATTTTATATTTATGCCACTGATTGTCTCCTGCAAAGGGAGCCGGAACCTTCTTGTTCTCGTCCCAGTTTCTATCCTCATCTGTGATGAAGAATATAGCATCCCCTGCGCCCCTGTCCATTTTCATTTTAATGATAAGCGTGGTAAATTTCAGTGCATCAATCTGTACATCCGGGAAAAATATGTAAGGGTCATATCCCGTGCATTCAATCTTCATTACTCCTTCCGAGATTTCTGGCGCTGCAATATTATGCACGGGCCTGTCAGACCACTCTCCCCTCCTTTCTTAAAATCCCAGTTATAAAGAACTTCCACTCCTGCCTCCTCTTTTGCTCCCTGCGCCAGCCCGCAGAACAACCCTGCCAGAAACACTGCTGTAAAAATTATAATTATTCTTTTCATCCTTCCCCCCTCAAGACTTCAAAACCTTCCTTAAAAATTCTGCGGTGTATGAATGAGTATTTTCTGCAACTTCTTCCGGGGTACCTTCAGCCACAATCCTTCCACCATCATCCCCGCCCTCAGGACCCAGGTCTATAATATAGTCCGCGGTCTTGATTACTTCCATATTGTGCTCAATTACAACTACACTGTTTCCTGCATCTGTCAGCCTGTGCAGCACATTCAATAATTTCTCCACATCTGCGAAATGAAGTCCTGTTGTTGGCTCATCCAGAATATAAATTGTCCTTCCGGTTCCTATCTTACTCAGTTCTGTTGCAAGTTTTACCCTCTGGGCTTCTCCGCCTGAAAGCGTTGTTGCAGACTGTCCTAATTTTATATAACCGAGCCCCACGTCATTCAGCAGCTGCAATTTTCTGCGAACCCCGGGAATATTCCTGAAGAACTCAAGCGCCTCCTCAACAATCATATCTAAAACCTCACTGATGTTTTTCCCTTTATATCTTATTTCAAGTGTCTCCTGGTTGTAGCGCGCTCCTTTACATACCTCACAGGTGACATAGACATCCGGGAGGAAATGCATTTCCACTTTTTTCACTCCATCTCCCTGGCATGCCTCACATCTTCCTCCCTTCACATTAAAGGAAAACCTTCCGGGAAGGTATCCGCGCTCCCTTGATTCAGCAACCATTGCAAAGACTTCCCTTATTGGAGTAAATGCACCCGTATATGTTGCAGGATTTGAACGCGGGGTTCTACCAATTGGAGACTGGTCAATTATAATGATTTTGTCAATCTGCTCATCCCCCGTGATCTTGCGGAATTTGCCCGGTTTCTCCTTGGACTTATATATCTTTTTTGCCAGTGCCTTGTAAAGAATCTCATTCACAAGGGTACTTTTTCCTGACCCGGATACTCCTGTGATACAGGTAAAAACACCCAAGGGAATTCTTACTGTAATATCCTTAAGATTAAACTGGGCTGCACCGAAAATTGTAAGAAAACCTTTTGGCCTCCGCCTTTGTTTGGGAACAGGAATTTTCAATTCCCCCCTGAGGTATTTTCCTGTTAGCGATTCCCTGCATCTCATTATCTCCTCTGGCGTTCCTGTAGCTACAACCCTGCCACCATGGATTCCAGGACCCGGTCCCAGATCAATAATGTGATCAGCAGAAAGAATTGTATCCCTGTCATGCTCAACCACAACTACAGTATTTCCCAGATCCCGGAGGTTCTTGAGCGTGGAAAGCAATTTCTGGTTATCCCTCTGATGCAGTCCGATGGTGGGCTCGTCCAGGATATAAAGCACTCCAACCAGCCCTGAGCCAATCTGGGTTGCAAGGTGCACCCTCTGGGCCTCTCCGCCTGAAAGCGTTTCTGTCCTGCGGTCAAGTGTCAGGTAGTCAAGCCCCACATTTATGAGAAACTGGAGCCTTGCCCTGATTTCTTTTATCACCTCAGCGCCTATTATCCGCTGCTCTTCTGTTAATTTGAGATTTAAAAAAAATTCCATTGATTTCTTCACAGAAAATTTCACAACATCCGCTATATTTTTATCATTTATTTTCACTGAAAGGCTTTCCGGCTTCAGCCTGTCACCCTTGCAGGCAGAACAGGTAACATAGGAGATATATTTCTCATAGATCTCCTGGCGCACATTTTCAGAGTCAGTCTCTCTATACCTGCGCTCTAAATTTGTAATAACGCCTTCAAAGCCTATTTCCGGTTTGCCATAGAGTAAAATATTTTGATGCTCCTTTGGAAGTTTATTGAAAGGGGTATTCAAATCAATCCCATACTTTTCTGCGGCATCCTCTATCATTGAATAATACCAGTTTGAGGCAGCTGCCTTCCATCTGTAAAATCCCATTCCCTTTGCCCAGGGTTCAATCGCTCCTTCATTTACAGACCTGGCCCTGTCAGGAATAACTAACTCCGGATCTATAATCATCTTCGCACCTATACCCGAGCACTCAGGGCAGGCACCGTAGGGACTGTTAAAGGAAAAGAAACGGGGGGAAATCTCTTCATAGCTTATCCCGCACTTCGGGCAGGAGAGCTGCTCACTGAACAACATACTTTTTTTTAACCTGCTCCCCTGCATCTGCACTATTACCAGCCCCTTGCCGATTTTGAGTGCGGTTTCCAGGGAATCTGCAAGGCGGCTCCTGGAATTAGAAGTAAGTATAATCCTGTCCACCACTATTTCAATGTCGTGTTTCTTATACCTGGCAAGCTTTGGCAACTCCTGTGAGATATCATAAATCTTTCCGTCTATGCGCACCCTTATAAATCCCTGTCTTTTTACCTCATCCACAATGTGTCTGTATTCTCCTTTCCTGCCCCTGATAAGAGGTGCAAGTATGTCTATTCTGAGATCCTTTATTCCAGCTGTTATCTCAAATATTCTTTCCACTATTTCATCCACACTCTGGCGCTGGATTCTGCGACCACATCTGTAGCAATAAGGAATTCCTATACGTGCAAAAAGCACACGCAGATAGTCATATATCTCAGTAACGGTTGCAACTGTGGAGCGCGGATTGTGGCTTGCAGCGCGCTGCTGTATTGCAATTGCTGGAGAAAGTCCTGTAATTTCATCCACATCTGGCTTTTCCATCTGCTCAAGAAACTGCCTTGCATAAGCAGAAAGGGATTCCACATATCTGCGCTGCCCTTCAGCATACAAGGTGTCAAATGCAAGAGTTGATTTTCCACTTCCGCTAAGGCCTGTAATAACCACCAGTTTATTGCGCGGTATTTCCAGGTCAATATTCTTAAGGTTATGTTCCCTTGCCCCACGAATTATAATTTTGTCCGTATTCATTTTTCCAGATATTCTCCTGCAGGAGAAGTCAATAAAAAACCCGCCACATGCCAATCCGGCGGGCTACCCGGGGAAAATATTTACAATTGTATTTCAAAATTTTAAAACTTTCTTCTAATCTCTTTCTCTCTTGCGGAGGTCTTCCAGCATATTTTTCAGCTGTTCTTCTTGTTTTTTATAACCAGTGATGTCCCGTGAAGTACCCGTAATAGCAATTACATTCCCTGCTCTGTCCTTTACAGGAACTAGCCATGTACCCAGCCACACCCTGCGGTTTAAAAGTGTGATTCTGTCTTCAGAATAAACAGGCTTGCCAGTTTTATAAATTTTTTGGAAATATCGCCTGTGCTTACTCACCAAACTGGGTGGAGCAAAATCATCTATCTTTTTTCCTATAATATCTTCTGGCTTGAGCCTGGCCTGCCTTGCTGCAAAATTGTTCACATATTGAATATATCCATCCCGGCTCAGGATATAAATTATATCGCGCGTTCCCTCAGTAAGAATCCTGTGCTTTTCCTCTATTTCCTGCATGGCCTCCTCTGCCCGCCTGCGCCTGGTTGCATCTGTCAATACAAGAACAACATATGCAACATTTCCTTTTTGATCTTTTATCGGCAATGCGGTGACAGTTATATACATCTTTTTATTGCCCTTGCAATAACATACGTATTCGGTCAGTGCAGATTTGCCTGTCTTTTTTGCCTTCAGGAGAGGACATCCCCCACCAAGGCTACAGGGTCTGTACTGGTGATGGATTATATGATAGCATTTATCTCCCAGAACATCCTTTTCTTTCAGACGGAATTCATTTAAAAAAGCCCTGTTAATTCTGACTATTTCAAAATTGTGCACATCAACAACCATAATGTGGTGCATACTCTCAAGAAGCATCTGTGTGGATTTTTTTAAATACCTTTGCAATTTTTCTGCTTCCATTCTTTTTGAAAAATTCATATCAATCGCTCTCCCCTGCCTCAGTCCTAAAATACTATTATACCCCTTTATAGTTGAAAAGTCAAGTTTTCTGAGATTCCCTCACTCAAAACATGGTTTTTTAAAACACCTATGCCCTCTATGTCCACCTCTACTTCATCTCCTGGCTTTAAAAAGACAGGGGGCTTTCTTGCAAAGCCAACCCCCGGTGGAGTTCCTGTCATAATAAGTGTGCCCGGAAGCAGGGTCATCTGCCTTGAAAGATAACTGACAATCTGTGGGATTGTGAAGATAAAGTTTTTTGTAGAATCGTCCTGCATAACTTTTCCATTCAATCTCATCTGCACCCTCAAGCAAGAGGGGTCAAGTTCGGTCTCAATAAAGGGTCCTACTGGAGAAAAGGTATCAAACGATTTGGCTCTTGCCCACTGCCTGTCTATCCTCATCTGACAATCCCTGGCAGTGACATCGTTTCCACAGGTATATCCAAAAATATACTCAAATGCCTTTTCCTCAGGGATATTTTTTGCAGCCCTGCCGATTACTATAACAAGTTCTGCCTCATAGTCAACTTCTCCAGGTGCTTCCTGTGGCAGAATAATGGGTTGAAGATGCCCTGTCAAAGATGAAGTTGCCTTAAGAAAAATTATCGGGGCAGAAGGCAGTTCCATTTTGCTCTCACCGGCATGCCCTGCATAATTTAAGCCCAGGGCAATAATATTGGGTGGAACTACAGGAGGCAAGAATTTATGTACATCCCTGATTGCAAGAACTGCACCTGTTTCTCTGCTATCCCTGCACAGGGGAGAAAGGTTGAGCAGATGGATTTCGTTCCCTTTTAAAATTCCATAGCTTCCTTCAGGCTCAGTTCCAGGTCCAGTAATTCTTAAATATTTCATATTCTCTCGGTTGAAAGCAGATTATCTATGCAGGGGACCACCCAGACTTTCAATCTTCTCTTCTATCCTCGTAATGCATCCTTTCAGATTTCCAGTAATCTCACTCTCTTTCAGGCGCAATATACTCCATCCTTCCTTTTTTAAAGCAATGTCCCTCAATCTATCTTTCTTCCTCTGGGCAGAGCGGGAGTGCCATTTTTCTCCGTCACATTCTATGTTTAAGGGTCCTGATTTGCAGAATATAACAAAATCCAGGCGATATTTTTTTCTATCTGGCAGGGAAAAAATATATTCCCTGGAAAACCTCAGGCCCTTCTTTCTCAATTCCTCCGATAACATCTCTTCAATAGGGGGAATGTTAAAAAGCTCCATAACCGTTCTTGCCTGTAGAAGTTTTTTTAATGTGGTAAACCCAAAAGATATACGCATCCTGTTTTTATTAATTACGGGAACCGGCAGTCTTTTTATTTCCTGGAGGTTTATCAAATAATATTCATCTTCTGCCCCTGGATGATCTGGTTCCCCGGGCAAAATCCATTTTCTTTTCACAATCTCACAGTTTTTTATTCTTGCGTAATACCTGATGCACTGCCCTGACTTCCCAAAAGTGGAAGGCTGATAAAATGCAATAAATCCTGCTCTTCTTCTGGGAGCATACAGCAGGGGAATGCGATACCATCTCTTTTCCAGAAGCAGTTTCAGGTCTCTTCTGTTCTTCAGCACCCCGATGAGAACTATTTCTTCCTTCATTTTCCGCCCTTCCGTTCACCGAAAATTAAAGTGCCGATGCGCACTATGTTTGCACCTTCTTCAATTGCAATCTTATAGGAATTTGTCATACCCATGGAGAGATACTTCATTTCAACATTGGGCAGGTTAAGGGATTTGATCTTTTCAAATACCTTTCTTGTCTCCACAAAATAAGGGCGGGAATCTTCCGGATTTTGAGAGAAAGGACCCATTGTCATAAGGCCTTTTATTTTTATGTTTCCAAGAGATGAAATCTGCTCTATAATCTCCCGGGCACATTCAGGGAAAACACCTGATTTCTGCGTTTCCCTTCCGCTGTTAACCTCAACAAGCACTGGCATAATTTTACCTGCCTGCAGGCATCTTTTATCAATCTCCTTTGCAATTTCAAAAGAATCTACGGTTTCAATCATATCAAAGATTTCAATTGCCTTCTTTGCCTTGTTCTTCTGAAGATGTCCTATGAAGTGCCATTGAACTTTTCTTCCAATTATTTTGTATGCATCCTCTGCTTCCTGAACATAATTTTCACCAATGATGCTGGCTCCGCCTTCTATTGCTTGCAGAATCTCATCCACACTCCTTCCCTTTGCAGCAACTACCAGCTCCACTCCTTCAGGCAATTCACTCAATACCCTGCGGATATTCTCTTTTATGTTCATCGGGATTAGCAATTTTGGCAATTTATTCCTTTACTTTAGACATAATTTCCTTAATGGAGATAAATGCAGGGGAGTCTTCCTTCAGATCAAGAAGGGAACTTCCTTCAATGGCAGATTTTTCAAGCTGTGCGTCGTATGCTATACTGCCTGCGAATTTCAGCCCGGTTTCTTTTTCTATCGAACCTGTCAATTCAGGGGGAAATCTGTAATTTGCAACGGCATAGAAATTTTTAAATTTTATACCGATTTCCTGTACAAGCCTGTATGCATTCTTTGCATTGTTGAATGCCTTCCTGGAAGGGTCAAGTATTGCGAAGATATTGTCCACTGAAGAGGTTATTCTCCTGTTCAGATGCTCCAGTCCAGCAGGAGAGTCTATGAGGACATAATTGTAGTGTTTCTCAATTTTTGCAATAATCCCTTTTAAGATATTGTTGGGCTGGCAGTAGCACCCTTCTGTCCATTTTGTGCCTATGGAGACAAAATCAAAAAACTTACCTTCGTATATCCCTTTCTGGTTGACAAGAAAATCTATCTTGTCTGCAAGGGCAAGGGACTTCAGGTTCTCGTCTACGCTGTCAAACCGGACATCAAATAGAAGCTCAGAAATTGTTTTTACGCCGCTTTTTTCAAGGTCCACTCCAATCATATGCGCAAGGCTCTGGTCTGGGTCAGCATCAATAATTAAAATCGGGCTCTCATCCCTGAGATACTTTGCAAGAAGTGCAATAAAACTTGTCTTTCCCACTCCACCACGACCAATGGAAACTATTTTCTTCATCTCAAATGTATAATTTCAGTTTTTCATCTATTACAGACCTGGGAACCACGCCCACAATCCTTTCTAACTCCCTGCCTTCTTTAAAGATAATAAGGGTGGGTATGCTCATAATCCCATATCTTGCAGCGGTTGACGGGGATTCATCCACATTCAATTTACATACCTTCAATTTACCCTCATATTCCCTTGCTATCTCTTCCACCGTGGGTGCAATCATCCTGCAGGGCATACACCAGTCCGCCCAGAAATCCACCAGCACTGGCATTTTTGCCTCCAGCACTTCCTCCTTGAAATTTTGATCTGTTGCGACCACTTCCATTTTACCTCCTCTGATACACACATTCTGTTTTCCAGAAAAAGTAAACCTTCTAATTTTCTATTTTGCCCCTTCTCTTTAAAGTATCTTTTACACTTATAGCCTGAACCCTTGCTCGCCTTGCTTCATAAACCGAGACTATCTTCGTGTCCTTTAAGGCAGGTATTTTTCTAAAATATGCTGTAATCTTTGCTATTTCTTCTCTTGAAAGCGGCTTTACCCCGCAGGGCCTTAAAGGGGTGTTAATCTGAATTTCGTCGGGATGGATTTTCACTGCGAGTTCAGATAGTTCTCTAAAACTGTCTTTGTTTTTTTCAATAAACATAATCTGCAGGCCCAGCCTGCCCTTATATTCCCTTTTAAACTGCATTATGCCTTTCAGGATTGAAGCAAATGTTATGCCCTTTGCAGGCCTGTTTATCCTGCCCAGCAGTTTTTGAGAAGATGCATCAAGTTTTAAAACCGCGAAATCTGCGGAAAGCAAATCTCTCCTGACATTTTTTCTGGAGAGAAGTGTAGAATTCGTCAGAACTGCCACTTTTCCTTTTCCAAGCCCCTTTACTTTTCTGATTGCTTCCCCCAGGTTTTTTGCAAGCGCAGGCTCTCCCCTTCCGGAGAATGTAAGGTAATCAATTTTTATTGCTGGTAGGGCTTTAAGCTCTTCAAGGATTTTGTCTGAAGGAACATATACCTTTCTTTCTCTTGTAAATTTTAAAGTTTTTCCCAGCTGGCAGTATGTACAGTCAAAGGTACAGATTTTTTCTTTCTGTGAAAGAAGGTCAATACCCAGGGACCTCTTCAGGCGCCAGGAATAAACCGGACCGTATATATATTTAAAGGCTTCCTTTCTCATAGATTAAATTATAGCATAAAAAATTTTTTTGTCAATTTAAAATTTCAGAAATGTATTTAAAATGATGCCAACAATAAAAGCAGTGCCTATCATTATCAGGGTGGATTTCGCCATATCCCTTGTACCCAGCTCCTTCAAAAGGATTGAAAATGTGGCTGCACAGGGAAAGGTTATTGTTAGAAGGATACTGGAGATAATCAATTGCTTAAAGGAGAGGTTAAGAGGAACAAGCATCCCCACAGCAACATCTTTTCTCAGGAAACCTACCAGTATTGCTCCTATTGCCTCAGGGGGAAGCCCGAAGAGCTTTGTCATAAAATTGCCTGTGAACTTTCCCAGCATCTCCAGAATTTTTAATGAATACAGAAGATTAACTATAAGAATGCCCCCCAGCACAAGCACAAAGGCTTCCTGAAAGAAATTTAGGATGCGCATCCAGACCTTCTTTAATATTGCAGAAATATAAGGAATACGATAGGGGGGCATTTCAGTAAACATCTCCGGGCTTTCTCCTGAAACATACCTTCTCAACAGTACTCCGGCTACCACCCATATAATAAATAACACCCCAGATACAATAAATATGCCACCAGGGCCATGCTTTCCTATTAGTGCCACAATCATTGCTGTCTGGGATGCACAGGGAATTGTCATACACATCAGGGTAGCTGTTATGAATCTTTCTTTTCTTGTCTCCATAGTCCTGCAAGCAAGAACCCCCGGAACCTTACATCCAAATCCCAATAGCATCGGTATAAAGCTCATCCCGTGCAGCCCGGCAATATGCATAAGTCTATCAAGCAGCACCCCCATCCTGGGAAGATAGCCTATGTCCTCCAGGATTCCCAGAATCAGGTAGAAAGCAAATATATATGGAAGGATTGCCACAAATTCAACATATAACCCTGTTGTAAGAAGACCAAAGGACTGCATAAAATCTATTCTGCCGTCAATAAGGTGTCCGATTAAAATATTGTGAATAAAACTCTTTGCCCCCAAAAAGTTTGAGAGCCCGGTCATAAGAGGACCCCATATCTTTTCAAACAAAGGTCCTGTCAAATTCACAATAATTCCTTCTCCGATAAAACGAATAGCTCTAAAACTTATATAAGAAACCCCCAGGAGTATGGGAATACCTGTTACAGGATTTATACAGGCATCTGCAAGGAATTCACGAAATAAATGGTGGCGATGATGCAGGGTCTGCACCTGTGCTACCAGCCTTCCTATCTCCTCCCATTTTTTTTCATCTTCATATCTATAATTTCCTGCTCTTGCTTCAGATAGTCTATCTACAAGATTCTTTATTCCTTCACCTGTAATAGCATTGGTCGCAACCACCGGAATGCCAAGTATATCTTCCAGTTTTTTTATATCTATGTCAATACCTTTGTGCTTTGTTTCATCCCAGAAGTTAAGCACTACAATCAAGGAAATACCGGTCCTGAGGAGCTGCAATGTAAGCCCGAGGTTTCTTTCAAGATTTGTAGAATCAATGACATTTACTACAATATCTCCTTCCTTCAGCATCTCAACTGCTACTTCCTCTGCCTTGCAGGTTGGCTGAAGCGTATATGTTCCCGGGACATCAATTATTTCTACCTTTTCATTTCCAAGATTCATATATCCACGCGTAAATTCAACTGTTGTTCCCGGATAGTTGGAAGTGATTACCCTGACTCCTGTAAGCCTGGTAAAAATTGCACTTTTCCCAACATTTGGATTTCCCATCAATAAAATCTTTTTCATTTTTTATTCCCGAATCTTTTCAACTATCATTCTTTTTGCCATCCCAAAGCCTATAGCAAGCTCGGTCTCTCCGGCTTTTATTACTACAGGACCGCGCATCAATTGTGCACTTATTTTGGTAATCACAACTCCTGGAGTTATACCCATTGCCTCCAGTTTATTTTTAATTCCCCATCCACCCAGCACTTCCTTAAATACTGCTTTTTCCCCTGCCTTTAATTGTGTCAAATCCATACCTTCCACCTTCCTGTTTTATTTTACTCCTGCATTTATCGCAATATCCCTGAATACCCAGCCTGTGCTCCACAGGTTTAAAATTATATTTTTTACAGACTTCGTTCTGAAGTTCTTCTATTTTATCATCTTTGAATTCAATAACCCTGCCACACCTTATGCAAAGCAGGTGGTCATGATGCTTATGTCCAAAGATATGTTCATAACTTGCCTTCCCCCTGCAGCGCAGGACTTCCCTGATAAAACCGCTTTCAATAAATAGCGGTATTGCCCTGTAGACTGTGGCTCTTGAAAGGCTTTTCTCCTCTGCCCTGAGTTTCTCGTAGAGCTCATCCACATCAAAATGGCCGTGAAAGGACAGTATCGTATCAAGGATGGTCTTTCTCTCCGGGGTCAGCTTCAATTTTTTTTCTTTCAGGTAACTTTTAAATTGCCTTTCATATGCCTTCATATGCCCCTCTTTATAATTGCGAATGATTCTCAATTGCAATTATATTATATCATAATTTTTTGCATTTGTCAAGCCCTGGCACATTTTTATTTGGAAAAGGGAAGGTACATGGTATCCCCCTAAGGCAAATCACCTGTCTTTCAGAAAAGAGATTCAGAGAACTGGAAAAAGTAGTAAATAAGACAGGCGGCGGAAAAATTTCAAAAGAGGTTATA
>Ga0272448_1002829_pt1 | contig 21266 bp, 21 predicted proteins | sample YNPCB0191_FD_202220 | JGI IMG/M metagenome (GOLD analysis project Ga0272448, IMG submission 202220) | Hot spring sediment microbial communities from Yellowstone National Park, WY, United States - YNP-CB-019-1 | ecosystem: Environmental > Aquatic > Thermal springs > Hot (42-90C) > Sediment... | reverse complement strand
GGTGCGAGTCGCTCTGGCGCGATGGTCTCCTGAATCGAGGGAAACGAATCGTATCACGAACAGAGAGGGACAGGTATGGGAGAGACAGTGTTGGTGGTCGGCGGCGCCGGCTACATCGGCAGTGTCGCAGTATCCATGCTCCTCGACAGGGGCTACGAAGTGGTTGTATTCGATTCGCTCCAGAGGGGCCACAGGGAAGCCGTCGACCCGAGGGCACTGTTTTTTCACGGCGACCTGATGGACAGCAGCCGCATTGGCGAGGTCTGCAGGCACTATCGACCCGATGTGGCAATGCACTTTTCGGCATACGCACTCGTGGGAGAATCGATGCGGCATCCTTCCATGTACTTCCGCAACAATTTCTCCGCCGGTCTCAACCTTCTCGACGGACTCGTCGAAGCCGGAACGAGAATGATCATCTTTTCTTCCACGTGCGCCACGTTCGGCATACCTGAACGCATCCCCATCCGGGAGGATCATCCCCAGGCCCCGACCAATCCGTACGGGGAGAGCAAGCTCATGTTCGAGAAGGCCCTTATGTGGTACGACAGGATCCACGGCCTCCGTCACGTGAACCTGAGATATTTCAATGCCGCCGGCGCGACCGAGACCTTGGGGGAGGATCACGATCCGGAAACCCACCTCATACCAAATGTCCTCAAGGTCGCACTGGGGCAAAAGGAGTATGTATCGATCTACGGCACGGACTACCCTACCCCTGACGGCACGTGCATCCGCGACTACATCCATATACGAGATCTATGCGAGGCCCATCTTCTGGCCATGAGCCTCGATGAAAGCAGGAGCTACAATCTCGGGAACGGGGAGGGGTACTCGGTCCTGGAGGTCATCGAGACGGCCAGAAAAATCACCGGGCATGCCATACCGGCCAGGAGCGAGGCCCGCCGCCCAGGGGACCCCCCTGTGCTTGTGGGATCGTCGGAGAAAATCAAGGCCGAACTCGGCTGGAAGCCGCAATTCCCCGAACTCTCGACTATCATCGAGACTGCCTGGCAATGGCACAAGACACACCCCAACGGCTACAGCCGGACCTGAGCCCAGCAAGGTCGGGGCTGCGAGAGCGGTGGCAGTACCGCCACTATTCTCACCACGTAACGGTATGGTCCTCGGCGATACCGAAAAGGTCTTCGAGGGTATGGATCCTGCCCTCGGCGTCTCGCACCTTGCCTGAGAAAAGCCCGAAAGGTTGCGTGTACGTCGAGTTGATGGGCCCGATCCGTATACGTTCCGACCTGTAGCCTCGGGGCGCGAAGGTGAGGTCCACTGCTCCGTCATCGGTCTTTATGTGCCAAAGCCCTTTTGGATCATGGGGTATGCGGAAGATCGCCCTCCCCACAGGGGTGAGCGTGGCACCGTACCAGATGCCGTTCTCGTTGAGCAGCTCATCCCGCCGTAGTATGCCTCTGGTAAGATTTATCCCGATCAGGGTGCCGTTCTTGTCGAATCCCGCGCATGTGGCCCATTCCCAATGGGTTCTGGAAAGAAAATACGTCCTGTGGTAGTCGAGCACCGCAACGTCTCGCCCCGGGTCGAGATCGAATCTCTTGTCACCTATTGTCACCTCACCTTCAACCGGACAGGGCGCTTTATGGGTAAAGAATGGCCTTCTCTCTTCGATGGGCAGGAGGGCGATGATCGGCTGGACCTCACCCATCCGCTCGCGGAGGGTGAGCCTTGCGTGGAACCGGGGGAGAGAACCCGAGGGGGCTATGTCCACAACGATCCCGTGGTAACCCTCGTCGAGCCTGTTGTGAATATCGATAGCGTACCGCCGACCGCGTGCGCTGAGATCGCCTTTCGCCAAGGCAGGTGGGACCCTTATGTGCCCGGGGAGAAAGCGGCGCGTGTGCTCCACCATTCGGGATGTGGAGCGATCGAAAAAGCACGCCCAGGAGAGACCCATGAATTTCGCGTCAACGACGGCAATGCCCAGATAGAAGGACTCTGCCAGGACACCGATGTGCTCCCACTCCTTGAGCCTGAGTCTCCGCAGCCAGAGGGGAGACGGCCGCTTTCTTTGAAAGATGTCGATATCGAGGAGGTTGAGGTCGGGGATGGGCCGCTTGTAGAGACCGTAGGCCGCGACACCCCCTTCGACCGCCCTCGCCGGAGGGTCCAACAGTTCGTACATCTCTTCACCTCGGGATATAGTGCGTGTGAGTGCCGGCTCGGGATATCGGACCCTGGGCCCCTTTTTCTCGGCAGGAGCAAAGGTCCGCTCTCCATGAGTCTAATGAACGGGTCCTGGATTGACAAGCGCCGAGCGCGCGAGGATTCAAGGCGCGTAAAGGCCGACAGCGGGACGGCAAAGGTGCGGCGAGTGCCCGAGGTCTGCATCCGGAAGATCGCGGCGCTGTGGATAAATCAGCCTGGCAATCTCCTTGAGACACTGACTCGCCCGGGTGAGCGGCTGGCACAAGACATAGGGCCATCGAAGCGAGCACTCGATGTCGGAAGAGAGGCCCCCCGGCAGGAAGCCGCAGTAGGAGAGAGGCCGTCTGAAAACTTCCTCGATTCGGGTGGAAAGGACCCTGTGAAGAACTCGGGCCTCCTCTTCGGTCGAGCACCCGAGGATGACGACGCCCCAACGGGTCGAGTCGGTGGTGCAAGCCCTTCTCTCGAGTCTCGAGATCTCGGAGAGCACGCTCTCCCCCGATGGGGGAGAGAGTGCAAAAACGACGAGGGATCGGGGAGGTGCATGCGCAAAGAACCACTCCTTATGATCCGTAAGGACGACTGGGGGCTCACCGACACCCTGTGGAGGGGCAGGCTCGAGCCGACGCGATCGATAGGCGAGCGGAGCCGCTGTCCCCGGGCAGGGCGGACCGTCGAGGCGGTGTACCACGATCCCCACCGGACCATAGAACGTCTCGGCGGGGGTGATCCTTCCCACTGTAGGGTGCACGGGGGTGGCCTCGATCGCCCTTTGAAACCAGAAACCTTTCAGCCCGGCACGAGATCCGACAACCGTAACCGGCACATTCCGGATGTGCAATATCAAGGCGAGATTGCGGACAAGGAACTGGGGGACCGCCGCGCGTAACTCCTCCTCGGCCGAGGCGAAGAGAATGGGGAGTAAGTCCTCGTGCGCTGCAGAAGGCGCACAGGAGGCCGCCTCGCCACCTTTTTGCCCGGAAAAATAAAGGTGAGCTATTTGCGCGAGCTCGTCACGCTCCTCCTGCCACCCGGTCGCGCCCTCGAGGGATCTCATGCGGCGATCTCTGTTCCTATCTCACTTTCACGAGGGAATTCACCACCCCGGTTTCAGTGACGATCTGGAACGGATTGTGCGGGTCGACGACCCACTGCCCGTCAACGAAAAACTTGTATTGATAGGTCCCTGGAGGAAGACGCAGAGATTTTTTCCAGACACCCTGCTCATCCCTCTCGAGGACCGCGCTTTGATCTATCTGCCACCTGTTGAACTCTCCGACCAAATAGACGGTCCTGGCGTGGGGCGCCACCATTTGGAAATGGATCTCTTTTTGGTCCCCCTGGGCAGGCCCCTGCTGCTCGAGAGGCGGCAGTGTGACAGCCCGAGGCTCGTGTTTCTTCTCCGTGGCGAGCACCTGTTGCTCCATGGCCAGGATTTCCTGGGCCAGTGACTGGTAGTCCCAGCAGCCGAGGCAGTTCTTTTCGAAAAGCACCACGGGCAAACCGTAACTTGCAGCCTCCTTGAGATGAATGTTCTGCCGGATCTTGGTACGGAGGAGGCGATCCTTGAAACGCTCCTGAAGTTCGCAGAGGATCTCCCGTGCAAGCCTGGTCCTGGGGTTGTAGATCGTCAACAAGATGTGAATCATCGGCCTTACCTGGGCGCGCTCCTGAACGAGCTCGATAACTTGGAAGAGTCTTCTCAGCCCGTGAAGCGAAAACATGCTCGTCTCCACGGGGATGAGGACCTCGGCGCTCGAGGTAAGCGCATTTATCGTCAGAATGCCCAGATTTGGGGGGCAGTCGATGAGGACATAGTCATAGGAATCCCCGCCCTGGGCCAACAGCATCCTGAGGCGGCTTTCCCTTTGCTCGGCATTGCTCAGCTCCTGTTCCAGGGCAGCCAGGGACAGCGAGGAAGGGATCATATCGAGATTGGCCTGCACGGCCACCTTGAGGCGCTGGAGCCGAATCGGCTCTTCGTTCGCCTTGAGCATTGCGGTCCTGAGATCGACCTCGGGCTTCTGTTTCGAGGCATTGAGCCCGAGAGTCGCGTGGGCCTGGGGATCGATGTCGACAAGAAGGACCCTGCGACCGCTCGTTGCCAGGCAGGCAGAGAGGTTGATCGCCGTCGTCGTCTTTCCGCATCCTCCCTTTTGGTTCATTACGGATATAACCCTCATGTCTCAACCCTCCTTCTAAACCTTGGCGAGGTTGGTGGGTTGAATCGATTCCACGACACCTTCCCCAAAGCGTCCCGGATCATGCGGTCTTTCGAAGTCGGTCCTTGGAGGCCGCGACGGTCTTCAGCCTCCGGTATTTTCCAAGGCGCTCCTCCCTGTCCTTCCAGCGAAGCACCTCGCGCTCTATCTCGGCGACTTCGATGATCCACTCCTGGCCGGAAATGGCCTCGAACGCCGAATCTTGGTAGAATACGAGAATGACGTCGCCTGTGGCCACCAAAGTGAGCTCGGCCAACGGTCTTTTGACCGAAGGGAGCACCTCCCGTATGGAGGCGATGCTTTTTCTAATTCTCTGCAGGGATATCCCGGCGTCGAGGAGCTTCTTGGCGGCCTTGAATGCAATCAGGTCCTGGAAGGTGTATCTTCCATGCGAGCCGGGGGTCTGGTAGGAAGGCCGGATGAGGTTGGTCTTGTGCCAATACTGAACCTGCCGTGCGGAAAGGCCCGTTATCTTGCACAGCTCCCCTCGCCGGAACAGTAGATCTTCTGTGGTCATGTGCCTCCCTCGTACGCGGGAGGGAACGCCGACCAGGGGCGGCACAGGTGCACGACAGCCGCTGCTTTCCCCCCTTTCTGTGCATTTACCTTACTATAGGGGGTGCGGGAGTGTCAAGAAAAAAATACAATTCAGAGCAGAAATTGAACTGATTTTCTTCGAGGCAGCTGTTCCAGGTCGATCGAGCTGCTAAGGCCGATACCCAGCTCGAAACGCCACAAAAAGGAGAGGCCGTTGTGCCGTATTTCCTCTTCGCCTATCCAGCTTCCGCGCGGCGGCCTCGGCTGAGGGGTCGAACGCCCGATCTCGACGGGAGACCGGGGGAAGGGGTTCTATGACAATGAGCGATTATCTGATCGGCGTGGATATAGGGGGAACGAAGATCGCCTCGGGGTTGTTTACTCCCGAGGGCGCGCTGCTCGCCAGGGTCGAACTCCCCACAGAACAGGAACGAGGGTTCTCGTTCTCCTCAGGCCGGATGTACGCCACCCTGGAGTCGCTTTTTGCCCGCGCATCTGCCCTCGGGGGCAAAGTAACCGGCATCGGTGTGTGCGCCCCGGGCCCGATGGACCCTGAAAAGGGCATTCTCTACAACCCCCCGAACCTTGCCGGGTGGGAGAACCTCGACCTGAAGAGGCTTCTCGAGACAAAGTACGCCAGACCCGTCTGGATCGACAATGACGCCAACGCGGCAGGCCTTGCAGAGGCGATGTGGGGGGCCGCAAGGGGCTACCAGACCGTCTTTTACGTAACGGTCAGCACCGGGATCGGGACAGGCATCGTTCTGGATCGCAAGATCTTCCACGGGAAAAACGGTATGGCCGGCGAGGGTGGGCATATGACCATACGCTATGACGACGAACGATTCAGATGCAAGTGCGGGAATGTCGGATGCATCGAGGCATATGCCTCAGGGACCTCTATGGCCCGAAGGGCCGCGCAGAAGATCGCCTCCATGCGCGAAAAACCTCGTATCCTCGCAGAGATGGTCGGGGAGAGATGGGATACACTCACCGCAAAGGATATCGCCAGGGCCGCGGCGAAGGGCGACCGGTTCTGTCAAGACATCATACGGGAGACCGGGGTCTTCTTGGGGATATGGCTGGGAAGCGTGGTGAGCATTCTGGACCCTGATGTCATCGTGATCGGCGGGGGGGTCTCCCGGATCGGGGAGCCCTTGTTCGAAGCGATACGGAGCGAGATACCGAAGCGGACCATCAATACCTTTGCAGGGAAGACCCCGGTGATCCCGGCAGCCCTGAGGGAAAATGCTGGTATCTACGGGGCAGCTGCCTTGGCGCTCTCAGCTCGATAACCTTCCATGAGCCCTTTCGGGGCAGGGAGTGTCTTTATGGCGTCGACACGGAGCCTCTCGAGAAAGAACGGTTCGTTCCCCGCGGTCGGGGCGGCGGGGTTGGTTCTTTGTGTGTGTGCCCTGGCCTTTCCTCTCTCGTCGAGTGCGGGCGAGCCATCCCCTCTGTTTGTGTTTCACGAGCCTGGAAGCCCCCACAGCGATCTCAATGCCGGGGTCGAGGCACGGCACCTTTGGTACGAGGATCTCTCGAGGACCCCGTACTCGGAATGCTGGTACTATCTCTTTTTCGGAGAAGACGGAACCATATTTTTCTGTCACATCAACCTCGCGAGAATGACCTCCCTCGTGCCGGCCCAATACTCCCTCGATTTCAATCTCATTCTCCCGGGCGGCGAACCTGCTTTCTTCGGTGACAGCTACAAGAAAGGGGCTGTCGAGTGGAAGACAGACCGCCTTTTTGTCAAGCTGGGTCCGAACGTACTCGAGGGCGACCTCGACCGTCAAACCCTCCACATCGAGGAACTCGGCTACCGCATCGATGTGGCGTTCGTCCGGCAGGCGCCGCCCTACCGGGACGGATGCGGAAAGATATATCTGGACCGACGGAGAACGAGCTACCTCGACATCACCTACCAGCCGTCCATGAACGTTTCCGGGTATCTCCAGAGCCAGGGGAAGACCTCGATCCTCAAGGGCTGGGGGTACGCAGATCACGTGCGGCAGACGTTTGTCCCCACCTCGTTTGCAAGAACACTTTACGCGTTCAGGATCCGCATGGGCGATCTCTTTATCACGTGTCTCGAATACTTCCCCAACCCGGAGTTTCACAGGGATCGAGTTGCAACCATGATCGTGGCGTACCGGGACAGGATCCTTCACGTCAGCCACGACTACTCACTCGATCCGACTCAGTGGTACAAAGACCCCCACACCGGCACCGAGGTCCCTGCGTCCTTCACGTTGACCGAGCGGACGACCGGATTCACGCTGGAAGGGACGGCCGGGGGGGACCTCCTGCAACGGGTGGATCTCCTCGGCGCCGTCAAGCCCTTCCAGAGGAGGATCCTGCAGCTGGTCGGTATCAGGTCGTACAGCTACGTGTTCAAAGAACGAGTCTCTTGCAAAGTGTTCTGCCCGGAGGCCCAGGGTCTCTTCTCAGGGACAGGGCTTTTCGAGGTCGTCGTCTCCGATTGATCGCCCCCTCTTTGCACAAGCCTGCATCCTGCCGAAGAAGGGCCGGATCACTTGACATCGCCTGGAAATCCCACTATCAAGAAGGGACGGAACACGGTCCGCGAACAGCGCGCAGAGGATCAGGGACTCAGCCAGAGAAGGAGGATGCCAATGGGAGCGATCGATTTCAGCGGACGAGTCGCAGTAGTGACCGGCGCAGGAGGAGGGCTTGGTAGAACCTATGCGATCGAGCTTGCCAAACGCGGGGCCAAGGTAGTGGTGAACGACTTCGGAGGGGCGCGCGATGGTACGGGAGGAAGTACCAGTATGGCCGACAAGGTGGTCGAGGAGATAAAGGCTGCCGGCGGTACCGCGGTCGCCAACTACGACGGTGTCCATACCAAGGAGGGCGGCGAGAATATCATAAAGCAAGCAGTCCAGGCATTCGGCAAGGTGGATATCCTGATCAACAATGCCGGGATACTGAGGGACAAGAGCTTTACCAAGATGACCGAAGACCTCTGGGATCCGGTCATGGCTGTGCATTTGAAGGGCGCCTACTACGTGACCTTCCCCGCGTTTGCCATTATGCGGGAAAACGGCTACGGAAGGATCATCATGACCACCTCGGGGACCGGCTTGTTCGGCAATTTCGGCCAGACCAATTACGGTGCGGCAAAGCTGGGGTTGGTCGGGTTCATGAATTCGCTCGGGATCGAGGGGGCAAAGTACAACATCAAGGTGAACGCCATCGCCCCGATCGCAGCGACGCGCCTCACTGAAGACATTATGCCCCCTGATATTTTCGAAAAGCTAAAACCCGAATTCGTCACCCCTGTGGTGGTGTACCTGTGCTCGGAGGAGTGCCAGGCCAACCGAATGATACTCCACGCAGGGGCGGGGATCGTCCAGCGCGCCGTGATCATGCTCAATGAGGGTGTGTTCTTGGGGAAAGAACCTGCCACACCAGAGGCGGTGCGCGACAATTGGGAAAACATCATCGCCTTGAAAGGGCTCAAGGAACTCGAGAATGTGATGGGCGGCACCGCAGAGATAATGAAGTATTATGTGTAAACCGAGGCGATCGCCTCGGTCAGCAGCCCGGTAACTCCCCGCCGTCGGGGCGGGACACCGCTCGGTTTCGGACGGCAGACACACGCCGGTGAAGGCGTCCGGTCATGAGGGGGAGGAAGGCGGGAGCCCGATCACCTTCCGGGTTGTTTTGAAGTGTACCTTCGCGACCTTCGCAAGAATCTCCGGGCCAAAGGCACGGACGAGACGCTCAGCGGCCTCGTCGACCTTTGGCCCGGCTCCTTTCGGCAAGCTGTACCCCACCCGCCTGGAGAGTTCCCCCAACCGGCGGAGAAACTCTGCCCTGGCAACCAATGAAGCGGCCGCCACAGCTGTCTCCTCTTCTGCGTGTGTGCGCTGCACCAGGCGTATCTTTCGGCCCTTTTCCATTAAGGCCTGTTCGATGAGGCGCGCGTCCCCGAACTTGTCGCTCACGGCGACCTCGCACTCCACCCTGCCCAAGAGGTTTTCCAGCGCCCTGGCATGACCCCAGGCGAGAAGACGGTTGAGGTTTTTCATCCGCTCGTAGAGCCTGTTGTAGCTTTCCGGGCCGACGACCACAACCTCGGACGGGAACGAGGAGCGTATGGAGGCAGCCAACTCGATCGCCTTCGCGTCGGAGACCTCTTTTGAATCCCGTGCGCCCATCCTCACGAGTTCGGCGCGCCTCTCCCCAGGCAGATAGACCGCCGCCACCACAAGGGGGCCGAAGTAGTCTCCCTTGCCGGACTCATCGATGCCGATCATCCCATTCCGTACGAACTGCATCAGGCACGGCGCCCTTGACGCCCTTCAGAGAGGGAGGTGAAAGAGTTTCTTGGCGTTCTCTGTGGTTACGGCGGCCACCTCCTCGAGGCTGGTGCCGCGAATCCTGGCGATTTCCCTGGCCACATAGATGACGTACGCCGGTTCGTTTCTTTTTCCCCTGTGAGGCACCGGTGTCAGGTAAGGTGCATCGGTTTCTATCAGAATCCTCTCCAGGGGGATCCTTCGAACGACGTCTCGTTCCCTTTGGGCACCCGGGAAGGTGACGACGCCCGTGAATGAAAGATACAAACCGCGATCCAGGCACCAGCTGGCCAATCGATAATCCCCGGAAAAACAGTGGACCACCCCACCCACGATGCCCTTCCCGTCGGTTGCGAGGATGTCCCTGAGATCCTCGTGGGCTTGACGATCGTGGATGACAACCGGCTTTCCTGCCTCACGGGCGAGGGATAGAAGTTCCCTGAAGAGGGTCCGTTGCGACTCCTTGGGAGAGTGGAGGTAGTGGTAGTCCAGCCCGATCTCTCCCACAGCGACCACCTTGGGATTCCGGAGAAGCCCCTCCAACGAAGAGATCCAGCGGGGATCCGCGTCCTTGGCACAATGGGGATGGATGCCGACGGTCGAGAAGATCCGTCTCTCCTCGTCCGCCAATCTGACCGTTTTCTCGTTGCTTTCTATGGACTCGCCGGAACCGACCGCCACGAGAGCCACCAGCCCGCACTCCCACGCCCTTGCGAGAACCGCCTCTCGGTCCTCCTCGAACGCATCCGTCTCGAGGTGAGCATGGGTGTCGACGAGCGGGGGGCAGGAGCCTGTCGGGGGATCGAGAACGGTCTCTTCCATAGGTCAGGGCTTGGCGGTCCCTCTGTGCACCTCGATTGATTCGAGTTCCGCCTTGGTCATCTGAATCTCCCGACCGTCCTCGCAGGTGATCGACACAGTGCCTTCCAGAGGATTCTGTCGAGTTACCTTGCCCACCCCATCGGGCAGTCTGACGGTCTTACCGCATCTAGGCAGATCCTTGACGAGATCCTTGTAGATGCCGTGCTCGAAGGTGAGGCAACACATGAGACGACCGCACACCCCTGAGATCTTGGAGGGATTCAGCGTGAGGTTCTGGTCCTTTGCCATTCTGACAGAGACAGGTTCGAAGTCCTGGAGAAAGCTCTTGCAGCAAACCTCTCTCCCGCAACTTCCCATGCCCCCGACCATTCTTGCCTTGTCTCTGACTCCTATCTGCCGCATCTCTATTCGCGTGCCCAACGAACGCGCCAAGTCCCTGACGAGCTCCCGAAAGTCGATCCTCCCGTCAGCGGTGAAGTAAAACACGGCCTTGCTCTCGTCGAAATGATATCGAACCCTGACCAAATCCATCTCCAGGCCCAGCTCGCGGGCCCTCTTCTCGCAGAGCCGGCCGGCCTTGGCCTCTTTTTCCTTGAGCATCTGCCTCTTTTGGATGTCTTTCTCGGTGGCCTTTCTTAGCACCCGTTTGGGCTCATAGGAAATCCCTTTCTTGATGCCCTCGCTGAACTCATCCCCCACCACCATCCCTAGTGCCTCGCCTGTCTCTAGCTCGGCGACCACGAGATCGCCCGACCTGATATTCAACATATTGCGCTTGAAAAAATAGACCTTGCCGGTATCGTCGAATCGTATGCCGACGAGGTCATCGAATTCTCTCTCCTTCACAGGATGATCTCCTCGTTCGGGCGCAGGGATCCCTTCCTACGTCGGGTGATGATGCAGTCCAAGAAAGAGATCTTCCAATACCACCCGGTGGTTGACCCGTGCGTCTATTCGTTTCTTCACCGCGCGGATCAGCTCGATGTTCTCGATGCATTCCCTCGTGCTCGTCGTACGGGACGCGCTCATAATCATATCCTTCATGTCCTGGTTGAGCAACCCGGCAACCTCTCCGGTCTCACGCGCCACGAGTACGTCTCGGTACCACAGGGAGTATGCCTCCAGGATCTGGTGCATGAAAGGCGAACGGGATATCTCCTCGGCCAGGGACAAACAGGCCGCTTCTTTGCCGCCGCCTGCTCGAGTTCGGGTTTCGAGGAGGCGCTCTATCCAGTATCTCCTCTTGGCTACCACCCATTCCTCGTCCACAGCGAGGACGGCGCCGAGACTTCCATCGGCAAGAGCGGCGAGAAGGGAGGCCTGCTCGGGCGTGCGTCCGCCTCGAGACCCTATTATTTCCTCCAGGGTTCGACGGGGCAGCGGGGGGAAATAAATCTTGCGGCACCGAGAGACGATCGTCGGGAGGAGGTGCGCCGTCGACGGGCTCACGAGTATGGTCACGGTCTCCGAGGGCGGCTCCTCGAGGGTTCTCAGAAGGGCATTGGCCGCCTGGGGGTTCATCCGCTCCGCCCCGTCGATGACGGCTATTTTGTACCCTCCCTCGAAGCTTCGCACTGAAAGCCACTGTTGCAGCTCCCTTACGTGGTCCACCAGGATCATACCCGTCTCGGGGTCAGCAACGCGTCCGCCCCCAGGACCTACAGCAGACGGGGCTATACAATACACGTCGGGGTGATTGCCCTCATCGATTCGCCTGCACGTCGAGCATGAGCCGCAGAAATCCGCCTGGATCTGGCGGCACAACAGTGCCTTGGCCAGCGAGATGGCCGTCGTGTGCTTACCCACCCCTTGCCTCCCGTAGAAGAGATAGGCATGGGCAATGGTTCCTGTCAGGAGAGCGTTGCGGAGGATCTGGACCGCCTGCTCTTGTCCGCGTATGTCTTCAAAAGGCACCGGACCCCTCAGGCTTCTCGAGCTTTCCTAAGAGATAGCCCTTGATCTGCGCGTGGATCGCACGGGCATCCTGGCGGGCATCGAGAACCACGATTCGCTCTTTGGCTTGCTCGGCAAGATCGAGGTATCCCTGCCGAACGCGCTCATGAAACTCGATCCCCTCCTGCTCCAGTCTGTCGAGGCCCCTGCCGTGGGAGAGCGCGCTTCTTTCATTGATTCTGCGCAAGCCGACCGAGGCCGGGCAGTCCAAAAGAAATGTCGCTTCGGGATAAAGCCCCCCGGTAGCGATCCCATTGAGCACGCGAATCAGCTCCAGATCGAGACCTCGACCATACCCCTGGTAGGCCATCGTGGCATCGGTGAACCGGTCGCACAGGACGATGCTGCCTTCCTGTAGCGCAGGCCTTATGACCTCGCTGACCACCTGGGCGCGACTCGCTTCGTAGAGCAACAACTCTGTCACAGGTTCGAGCACAAGACTCTTGTCGGAGAGCAGAATCTCGCGAATCCGCTCGCCGAGTGCCGTGCCGCCCGGCTCGCGGGTCACCCTGACCTTGTAGCCGCGGTCTGACAAGAACGCGTGGGCGAGTTCGATCTGAGTGGTCTTGCCCGAGCCTTCGATGCCTTCGAACGTAAAGAAATATTCCATGCTTTCGGGAGTCCTCGGGACAGAGGGCAGCACGTGGGAGGACAGATTATATCGTAGGGTGCGGCACCCATCAACCGAGCCGCCCGGCCAAAGGGGATCCGAGGCGAACCGGGGAAGGCTAAGGAAGAGGCCTCAATAACAATCAGAGTAGCCGCAGTTGCGGCACACGACACACCCCCCTTCGTGCTCGAGGGGTCCCTGACATTCCGGACAGGCACCGCGCAGATACAAGACATCCCCTCTCTCAGGCAGCATGCCAGGCCGCCTCCCGCTCCCTCGAGTACCTTCACCGAGGTGCCCTGTTGTGACGTCCAATTCCGGGTGCAGGTAGTATTGGAGGGCCTGCGCGACGGCATCGGCACAGGAGGAAATCCTCTGCTTTCCTATCCCACGGGGCAGGTGGCACGTAATGCCCCTGAGTTGCTTGACGATCTCTTCGGGATCTATCCCGGAGCGCAAGGCGAGAGACGCCAACCTTCCTATGGCCTCGGACTGACTCGATGCGCACCCACCGGCCTTGCCCATGGAGTTGAAGATTTCAAAAGGCCTGCCCGTCTCGTCGTAATTGATCGTCACATAGAGATCGCCACAGCTGGTTACCATCTTCCGCGTGATCCCCCTTACCACGCAGGGTCGGGGTCTCGGAGAGACCACCCCGGGGGCGATCCGCTCTCTCCCCCGGTCCTCGTCCGGCTCTGCGAGGACCCCTTTCTGGAGGACCTGCTGAGAACGGCTCGCATCCCTGTAGATGGTCACTCCCTTGCATCCGTGTGTATAGGCGAGATGGAAAACCTTTCTGATATCGTCAGGCGTCGCATCCTTGGGCATGTTGACGGTCTTGGAGACGGCATTGTCGGTGTGCCTCTGAAAGGCTGCCTGCATAAGTACATGCCACTCGGGGCTTATGTCGTGAGAGGTCACAAAGATCCGCCTCCATTTCTCGGGGACCTCGGGGAGTTCTCGTACGCTTCCCGTCGCAGCGATCCTTTCGATGAGCTCCTCGGAGTAGAAGCCCTCCCGCCTGGCGATTTCATCGAAAAGGGGGTGGATTTCCACGAGGCGCTGGCCGTCCAGGACGTTCCTCACGAACGCGACAGCGAACAGCGGTTCGATACCGCTGGAACACCCTGCGATGATGCTTATGGTTCCTGTGGGCGCGATAGTGGTGGTAGTGGCGTTGCGTCTGGGCGGGAGGTTTCTGGCGGCGAATACGCTCTTGCTGAAATTGGGAAACGGGCCCCGCGCTCGTGCCAACCCTTCCGAGGCCTTCACCGCCTCTGTCGAGATAAAGTGCATGAGCTTGCCGGCAAGGGCGAGGGCCTCCTCCGAGTCGTAAGGGATCCCCAGCATGACGAGCAGATCTGCAAACCCCATGACGCCCAGCCCGATCTTGCGATTGGCCTTGCTCACGGCCTCGATCTGGGGCAGCGGGTAGGAGTTTATGTCGATGACATTATCGAGGAAGTGGACACCGGTACGAATGTTCTCCTCCAAGAGCGCCCAGTCGATCTCCCCCTCGCGCACGATCTTCGAGAGGTTCAGGGACGCGAGGTTGCAGCTTTCGTACGGGAGCAAGGGTTGCTCTCCACAGGGGTTGGTGCTCTCGATGCTCCCCAGCTCGGGGGTAGGGTTGTCCCGGTTTATGCGATCCAAGAACAGGATGCCCGGTTCGCCGTTGCTCCAGGCAGACTCGACGATCCTCTCGAAGACCTCCCTCGCACGCACCTCCCTTACGACAGTTCCGGTTCGAGGATTGATCAAGGGGTAGCTTTCGTCCCTTTCCACCGCCTCCATGAACCGCTCGGTCAGGGCCACGGATATATTGAAGTTGTTCAGGCGGGTACTGTCCCGCTTGCACGTGATAAACTCCATGATATCGGGGTGGTCCACGGAGAGCACGGCCATGTTGGCACCTCGCCGCGTTCCCCCTTGCTTTATGGTCTCTGTCGCCGCATCGAAAACGGTCATGAACGAGATCGGGCCGCTCGAGACACCAGTGGTGGACCTGACGCGGTCGTTCTTGGGCCGAATTCTCGAGAAGGAAAAACCGGTCCCGCCTCCGCTCTTGTGGATCAGAGCCGTGTTCTTGATGGCTTCGAAGATACTTTCCATGGAGTCTTCGACCGGAAGGACAAAACAAGCGGCGAGTTGGCCGAGCTCCCTGCCGGCATTCATGAGCGTCGGCGAGTTGGGGAGCATCTGGAGGCTCGTCATCAAACGGTAGAAGGACTCCTCCGTGCGCGAACAGTCAGCGCCCCGATTGTAGAGAAGGTCGGCTTGGGCCACGGCCCTGGCCACTCTCCTGAACATCTCTTCAGGGGCCTCGATCGGCGTGCCCGTCTCGTCCTTCCTGAGGTACCTTCTCTTGAGCACACAAAGCGCATTCTGGGACAGAATCAGGGCAGGGGTCTGGCTCGAGGGCGAGGACCCTTCCCGGGGGCGCTTTGACCCGTCGTTGCCGCCATCCTTCACGCTACGGGCTCCATTTTCTCAAGAGCACGGGCGAGGAATGTCTCGTCCCTAGAGACCGCCCAAGGGCGGAAAACCGTCTTCGAGTGGCCTGATCCACTCTATATAGTACTACTAGAATGGTAGCCACAACGGGTAGGGCCTGTCAACAATATTCCCAACGGGGCTTCAGGGGACACGCGTGTCGTATTCATTTCCGCAAGAGACGCCACGCAAAAAAAGCCCTCCGAGAGAAGATGTCTCGCTTCTCTCAAAGGGCTCTCGCTCAGCGTGCGCGGCTTTTGCAGACCTGCTTATCGCAAGGGTAACAGTGGTGCTCGCGCCATGCTATGCTAGACCGCGACCACCTTTTTTATTTCCGGGACTGCCTCTCTCAGTTTTCTTTCCACACCGAGTTGCAGCGTCATTTGGGCGCCGGGACACCCTGCACAGGCCCCCCTGAGCCTCACCTTGACCACACCGTCGTCGACCCCGACCAGCTCCACGTCTCCTCCGTCGGCCTGCAGCATGGGCCGGATCTGGGAAAGGGCCTGCTCTATCTTTTCACGCATTGCAATGACCTCCTCACAGGCACATATGCCTTTTCGTTACGGTCCCTCCTGGAATGGTACTCTCCGACAGTAAACTTATACCACGCTTCTCTGCATATAGTAGCACCGCGCCGAGCACAACTCAAAAGGGCGTTCTTCCATCTCTCGCTCTCACTCGCGCAGCCTCTTGCTAAAGTGGATGATCGCCCAGAGTGAAAGGATGCACACGAGGCAGGTAAGGGTGAGTGCGACAAACCGTCCTGATGAACGCTCCGGGTCGTATCCTGCCATGACTACGAGCGCCTGGGCAGGCACTCCTTGGTTATAGGAACGCTTGAATTCTTTCCGGAGAAGATCCCCCCACGGTCTCTCGTCCGCAAGGTAAGCGTGTCCTGTGAAGGCACGAGCCGTCAGTATGTCACCGATCGATTCCGGAGGGGCGAGAAGATCGGCACACACGAAAAGGCGGTTTCCGAACCCCACCATGCGAAAACAACTCTTGTCCTTCTGCCCTGCATGGATCTTTACGCGATGGGTATAGTCCGGGATCCCCCTCACGGTATAGGGAGGCCCACAGGTCGACCTCCCCTCAGGCAGGTCCTGCATGCCTTCCACCTTCACAGGAGCGCCACCAGCGACACGCCGCCAGACATCGCACGCCCATCTGGGGGCTCTCTGGGCAAAGAACGCCCCTGAAACCAGAAACATCGAGGAGAAAAACAGCAGCGCGAAGTACGGTTTTGCCCGCTTCCTCTGGCTCCTCGCCGACCGTGGGTGTCTCGGTCTCGGGGATGCGGCCGTTCCCATCGCCCCCTCATGTCCACTGGGATCTCGTTGCCACGCTCAGGGCAGCCAAAGATACATGAACGCCGGGCCGAGCCCGAGGCGAAGCGAGTCCGCATCCAGCTTGAACAGCGTGACCTCGGGCGGCCCGTCGCCTCCCCGGCGCGCATAGACGGTCGGCTTGTACTCGTCCGGTCTTTCATAACGAACGAGCCGTGCCTCTGATATGCCGGCCGCCTCTTTCGCGCACGAGAGGGCATCCTCGAAATAGCCGATACGATCGACCAATCCTTTTTCCAGGGCCTCCCGTGCCGTCAACACCCGCCCGTCGGCCACCTCGGGGTTGTCCCTGATCTTGACGTTCGGCCTGTTCGCCTCGACGACACGGCAGAAGTGGCCGTAAAGATCGTCGACGACCACCTGGAGGATCTCCTTCTCGCCCTTTCGAGGCCGGCGGAACGGCGACCCGACATCCTTGAAGTCGCCGGACTTGATGCTCTGGTCGCTCACGCCTATCTTTTCGAATAGCCCTCCCACATTGAGGTTGAGGAGAATCACGCCGATACTCCCGGTGACAGTGGTCGGATGGGCAACGATCTTGTCCGCAGCCAGCGCCACGTAGTAGCCGCCAGAGGCCGCGGTCCCCATCAAGAGGGCGATCACCTTGACCCCTCGTCTCTCCTTGAACCGCTTGACCTCGTGATAGATGATGTCCGTGGCGGCGACCGTGCCGCCGGGGCTGTTTATTTGCAGCAGCAAGGCCTTGATACGAGAGTCCCGCGAAGCCTTGTCGAGTTGTTCTGTGACGGCCGCCACAGTACTGGGTTCGGATTTCAGCCGGAATGGACCGCCTCGTTCCTGTTCCGAGATGATCCCGTTCACATCCATAAGAAGTATCTTGTCCGCACCCGACCCGCTTATGAACGTCTCCTTGAGCGGACCGGGGCCCAAACCCAGGATTCCCCTCCCAGAGACGTAGATACACCCCCCCGTCACGGACACGAGGAGGAGGAGCACCGACAAGGCCCTCGCCCTTGTTAGAGCGTCCTCTATCCCTCTCTTGTGCATGAGTTCCCGACCTCCTCGATCAGTTTCGACCCCGGCCTCTGGCCAAAAGGCTCGCCCGCCACGGCGGGATGCGCCACCTTGCTTCGGCACGGGTACGGGTATCGGTTTGTCCAATGCGGGCTTTCCACCGGGGATCGGCCCAGGGCCGGGATCAGGACTTCTCCCACTGCCTCCGGATCCTGCCGGCCGGGACGCACGAGGGGTCGCTAGGGAAATGCCGGCACAAGCGAGGTGGGTACACGCAACGGCAGACAGCGGAGGCCCCACGGATCAAAAGTCATTGGGCATCTTGGCGATTTGCGCCGCGGTGAAGACAGGTCCCTCCTTGCACACGTACACCTTGCCCACATTGCACCGCCCGCACTTGCCCAGGCCGCATTTCATTCGATTCTCCAAGGTCGTCCACACATCTTCCTCGCCAAACCCGAGCTCTTTCAACACGGGCAGGGTGAACTTTATCATAATGGGCGGGCCGCAGAGCACCGCAACGCTGTTGGCGGCCTTTGGGGCGACCTCTTTGAGGACATTTGGCACGAAACCGATACGACCTTTCCAATCCGGGGTCTCTCCGCCGGGGTCGACCGTAGTCACGAGAGTCACGTCGGGGCGTTGCTCCCACAAGAGCAATTCCTTCTTGTACACCAAGTCGGCAACGCTGCGTGCGCCGTAGACGATGGTCACTTCTTCGAATTTGTCCCTGAGATCGAGTACATTCCAAATCACCGAGCGGACAGGGGGGAGCGCTATGCCCCCGGCGATGAAGACCACGTTCTTGCCGAAAAACGACTCTATGGGGAAGTCGTTGCCGTAGGGGCCCCTGAAGCCTATCACGTCCCCTACCTCTTTCTCTGCAAGGCTCCTGGTAACCCTACCGACCGCCCTGAAACAGCACTCAATGTATCCCTTCCTGGTGGGCGAGCTGGCGATGCAAAACGTCGACTCCCCTTCTCCGAATACCGAATACTCGCCAAAATTCCCGGCCCGGAAGGTGAACGTCTCCCCCACCGACTCGTCGACGAACGTGAGCTTCATGCTCGTCGTATCGTAGGTCTCCTTGGTTTTTTCCTCGATACGAACGAGATAAGGCTTGTAGATATTGTTCACACCTACTCTCCTTTTTCAGCCCGCTCCTGAATGGCAGCAACCACGTCATAGAGGGAAAGGTTCACGGGGCAATATGCAACGCAACGGCCGCATCCGGTACAAAGGACCGTGCCGAATTTCTCAGGATAGATCGCATACTTGTGGTAAATCCGCTGCCGGTAGCGCTTGGGTTGCGTATCCCTGGGGTTGTGGCCCGAGGTATGAAGGGTAAAGAGCGAAAACTGGCAGGCGTCCCAGTTCTTTCTGCGATACCCCGTGTCGAAACCCGACTCGTCCTGGATGTCGAAACAGTGGCACGTGGGGCACACAAAGGTGCACGTGCCGCACCCTATGCACCGAGATGCCTTTTGTTCCCACAACGGGTCCTCGAAATGAGCCTCCAACCACGCTCTGACCTTGTCCAATCGCCGCCTGTGGGCAAGGGATGCCTCTCCGCTCCTCTTGACCGCCTCGATTTCATCGTCGCCGGCCTCACCCTTTTTGTAGCGAGCGAAAAGCGGCTCCAGGCCTTTGCCCGCATCTGTGAGGAAACAGCACGCGAGACGCCCCTCGCAGACCGGGTAGAGGAGCACGTCGGACCCCTTGTCCGAGTGAGGTGCCAAGCCCACCGAGGTGCAAAAGCAGGCCTCGTCCGGGGCCTGCGCGCACGCCAGTGTGATCACGATGGTTCTCGCCCGCCTCATGTTGAAGAAAACGTCCTCGTAGTCCCAGTTCCACAAGGGTGCAACAACCGGAATGCTCGCGGCGTCACAGGGACGTGCACAGACAATCGCGGTTTCCTCTGCCTCGGGCAGCACGTCTTCCAGGGCCACCTCGTTGCCCACATACCGGTATCGCAGGATCCTTTCGCTCTTGGGGAAGAGAAACTCCTTGATGGAGTTCTTGGGCAATCCTGAAAACACCATCTCAGAGGGGGTGACACCCTGTCTGTAGAACACATCAGCGCCCTCGCGGACCGGCATCACGAGCCGCGTGCCGCGTGCGGCCAATTCCTCGGCCACCTTGGGGAGATCGTCCACATCTATCGCGAGATACGGCATCTGGGCTCCTCTCTTGCCTCTACAAGATGAAAGAATTGTCGTCGTCGAGCTGGAAGGTTCTCAGCGGGGGCTGAACAGCAGGGTCTTTTCCTGCCTCATAGCCGAACAGATGTTTGATCTCGTCGGCCATCGTGCGATTGAGAAGCATCAGGGGGATATTGACCGGACAGGCCGCCTCGCAGGCCTCGCACTCCACGCAGCGGCCTGCCAGGTGATAGGCCCGAATGAGGTTCCACGCAAAGTTGCCTCGCGGGTGCGGGCTCGTCTCGATCCATTGGGGCTGGTTCTTCTCGGCGATGCACCGAGTGCAGATACACAGCGGACAGGCCTGGCGGCAGGCGTAACACCGGATGCACTTGTCGAATTCCTTGCGCCAGAACCTGAAACGCTCCTGCGGGCTCATCGCCTCGAGTTCGGCCAGCGACCGCGAGCGCGCCTGGGGATCGGGGCGAGCCTCTATCTTTTCCCCCACAAGTTCGTCAAAAAGCGTGGGGGTGTTGACTTCACATGCTTGACACTTTATCGGCACCGTGCCTCGAGCGTCCTTGACGCCCGGACAGGTGACTGCAAGGATCTTGACCTTTTCCCTCCCGACCTGGGACTCCTGAATGAGACCGACGAGCGATTTGATGTCGCATCCCTTGGCGACGATGCCCACAGCGGCCATGCTCTTGAGGGGCTCGCGCTTAAGGTAGGCGACAAGGTTGTTGGTGCATCTCTCATTGAAGACAAGCCGCTGCGCTTCCTCGGGGGTGCGGACTATCACAGGGGCCGTCTTGTCCCGGTAGGTGCCTTGCTCCCAACCTACCACGGCCTCCACAGTCCCGTCGGCGAGCCAGCGGGCGGCGATCTCTCGAATCAGCCTCGACCTCTCAGTCATCCATCATCTCCCTGTAGCCCACGAAGGGTCCCTTCTGTCGAATGACCTCGGTAAATCGGGTTATGGTATCGACCCATTTGACACCCTCTGCGGCCGAGATCCAGCTGAACCACACCCGATCGAGATCCACACCGGTCCACCCGAGGAGTGTGCGGAACACCGAGAATTTTCTCCGCGCGTTGTAGTTGCCTGCCGTGTAGTGGCAATCCCCCGGATGGCAGCCGGAGACGAGCACACCGTCGGCGCCTTTCTCAAACGCCTTGATCATGAAGAGAGGATCGAAGCGTCCCGTGCAGGGGATCTTGATCACCCGGACGTGCGGCGGATACTTGAGTCGACTCGTCCCCGCGAGATCGGCACCGGTATAGGTGCACCAATTGCAGATAAAGGCCACGATCCTCGGTTCCCATCCCTGTTGCCCTGTGGCGGGCACTCTCTCTTGTGCAGCTTCGACCATACTGAAACCCGTTCACTCCTCCACGAGGCAATGGACCCTGTCTCGCTCTCGTGTGCTGTAGGTACGAATACGTACAACGACCAACGACCGTGCTCAGGCCACTTTCTCCTCCAGAAGTGGCTCCTCTGGTCCCAACGGCTCGCCCGGCATATCCTGGCCCACGGCCATGAGCGAGTTGATCTCGGAAAAGATCTGTTCGTCGGTGAACCCGTCGAGATCTATGGAATTGGAGAAACACGTCGCGGCACAGGTGCCGCACCCTGTGCAGAGCGAAGGGTTCACCTCTGC
>Ga0272448_1002827_pt1 | contig 21287 bp, 18 predicted proteins | sample YNPCB0191_FD_202220 | JGI IMG/M metagenome (GOLD analysis project Ga0272448, IMG submission 202220) | Hot spring sediment microbial communities from Yellowstone National Park, WY, United States - YNP-CB-019-1 | ecosystem: Environmental > Aquatic > Thermal springs > Hot (42-90C) > Sediment... | reverse complement strand
ATCCTCGACGGCGGCTGCGTGATCAAGCCGGGCGTGGTGATCGAAAACTCGGTCCTGGGAGAAGGCTGCCGCATCGAGGAGGGCACCGTCATCAAGGACTCGGTCCTGTGGAGCGGGACGCGCGTGCGCGCGCATGCCCGCATCGAGCGCGCCATCCTCGGACGCCAGTGCCAGGTGGGCGAAGGCGCCCGCATCCGCCCCGGAACCGTGCTCGGCGACAAGACGATCGTCACCGACTGCAGCATTCTCTGAGGCCGGCGCGCCGCTGCCAGGGCGCGCCGATCAGCCGGTGTTCCGGGTGAAGTATTCGATCATGCGCGCCGCCGTTTTCGGGCCGACGTAAGGCGCCAGCTCTTCGAACCTGGCCCGGCGGATGCGCTCCAGGCTGCCGAAGGCGCGCAGCAGAACCTTGCGGCGCACCTCGCCGATCCCCGGTATGGCATCCAGTTCCGACGAGCGGTCCCGCAGCTCCAGCCTCTTGCGGTGATAGCCGACGGCAAAGCGGTGGGCTTCGTCGCGCATCGCCTGGATCAGGTGCAGAACCGGCGAATCCGAAGGCAGGCGGATGGGCTCGTCCTCCCTGCCCTTCACGTAGAGGATCTCCTCCTTTTTGGCGATCGCCGCCACGGCCTGGGTTTCCAGCCCCAGATCCGCCAGGGCGGCCGCGGCCGCCGAAAGCTGCCCCTTGCCGCCGTCGATCAGCACGAGATCGGGCAAGGCGGCACCGTCCTCCTCGAGGACGTTCTCGTAATGGCGGTGCACCGCCTCGCGCATGGCGGCAAAGTCGTCCGGCCCCTTGACGCTCTCGATCCGGAACCTGCGGTAGTCGCGCCTCTTCATCTCGCCGTTCTCGCATACCACCATGCTGGCCACCGTATCGGCACCCTGCGTGTGCGAGACGTCGAAGCTTTCGATGCGGCGCGGCAAGCGCGCCAGCCCGAGGACCTCCTGCAGGGGGCGCAGCAGTTCCGCACCGCGCGGCCGCAGCAGGCGGAAACGCGTCGCGAACGACATGGCGGCATTGCGCGTCACGAGGTCCAGCAATCCGGCCTTCAGGCCGCGCTTGGGAGAGCGCACGTGCACGCGTGCCCCCCGGCGCTCGGACAACCATGCCTCGAGCGGTTCGGCATCCTCGATATCGACGGGGATGTATATTTCCCCGGGCGTGAAAGTGTTCTGCAGATAATACTGCTTGAGCGCGCCCGAAAAGAATTCCGCCGGCTCGAAGCCTTCCAGATCCTCCCAGAAAAACTCCCGCCGCCCGACCACCCGGCCGGCGCGCATGGCGAAAACCGAAAGCGCCAGGCTCTTCCCTTCCTGGTGGTACCCGAACAGGTCGGCGTCGTCCTCCCGCTCGAGCATCATCTTCTGCCGCTCGGAAATCTCGCGCACCATGGCGATGCGGTCGCGATAGACGGCCGCGGCCTCGTACAGGAGCCTCTCCGAAGCTTCCTCCATCTGCCGGGTCAGCTGCCGGATCAGCGAGTCGGTCCTGCCCGAGAGCAGCAGCTTGACCTGCTCCACCGCGCGCGCGTACTCTTCGGGGGCGCACAGGCCGGAGACGCACGGCCCGAGACAGCGTTTCATCTGATAATCCAGGCAGGGGCGCGGCAGGCGCCCGTCGATATCCAGGTTGCACGTGCGCAGGCGGAAGTGCTTGTGCACCAGCCGGACGGTCTGGCGCGCATAGGCGGCCGGCAGGAACGGTCCGAAATACAGCGCGCCGTCGCGTTTGATGCGGCGCGTGATGAAGATGCGCGGGAAGGGTTCGTTCACCGTGAGCTTGAGATAGGGAAAGCTCTTGTCGTCCTTGAGATTGACGTTGTAGCGCGGCTGTTGCTGTTTGACGAGCGTCGACTCGAGGATCAGCGCCTCGACCTCGCTGTCCGTAAGGATGTATTCCAGGTCGGCGGCTTCCTCGACCAGCCGCGCCGTCTTGGCGTCCAGGGCCCGGCCTCCCTGGAAATAGCTGCGCACCCGGTTTCTCAGCGAGCGCGCCTTGCCGACATAGATGATCTTCCCCTCGGAATTCTTGAAGAGATACACGCCGGGTTCGGCCGGCAGGCTGTCGAGCTTCTCCTGCAGCACAAGGGAATTTAAGCACAGAGGCGGGGTGCGGGCAAAGGGCGGCGCGCCACGGTCTCTTCCGGGCGCGGTCCGCGAGCCCGCTGCGGCACCGGCGGCCGACCGGTTGCCGGCCCGCATGCGGGGGATGGCGGGGGTCGCCCGTTTTCAGGAGCGATTCGATCCCGGTTCCTCCAGGCTCCCGGGGAGTGCTCCGGCCGGGAGGCGCGCGCCGGGAAAGAGCGCCCGCGGGCAATATCACACGGGCTTTTCCAGGCGTCGGCGCACGGCGTCGCTGACCTTCCTGCCGTCGACCAGCCTGCCGGCGAAGCGCGCCATGCATTGCTTCATCACCGGGCCCATATCGCGGGGCGAGGATGCTCCGAGAGCCTCGATGACCTCGGCCGCCACCCGCTCGATCTCCTCGTCGCCGACGGCTGCGGGAAGGTATTCCTCGATGATCCGGATTTCCGCTTCCTCCTTGAGCGCCAGGTCCTCGCGCTTGCCCGCGCGGAACTGCGCGATCGAGTCGCGGCGCTGCTTGACCAGCGTCTTGAGGACCTCCATGACCTGGGCATCCTGGAGTTCGCCACGCAGTTCGACCTCGCGGTTCTTGATCGCCGTCTTCATCATGCGCAGCGTGCTCGTGCGGGCGGCGTCGCGCGCCTTCATCGCCGCCGTAAGATCCCGGTTCACCCTGTCACGCAACCGCATTTCGTCCATGGCGCCTTCCTCCCGTCATTCAATCCACAGCCCCGGATCCATCCCGGATGACTGCGAGCATCTGCTCGTGGATCCGCGCATTGCTTGCGACGCACTCGGTTTCGTAGATCGAACCCTCCTCCCCGCGGAAGTTGGTGACCTTGCCGCCGGCCTCCCGCACCACCAGGTATCCCGCCGCCACGTCCCAGGGGTGGAGCTTGAGTTCCCAGAAGCCGTCGAAGCGGCCCGCCGCCACATAGCACAGATCGAGCGCCGCCGAGCCCATGCGGCGGATGGCGAGCGCGCGCAGGGCGAAGCGGCGGAAGTAGTCGAGGTTGTTGCACGCGCTCGTGCGGATGTCGTACGGGAAGCCGGTCGCCAGCAGGCTTGCGCCCAGCTCGGCAGTCGCGGAAACCCGGATGGGGGCGCCGTTCAGGAAGGCCCCGCCGCCCCGCCGGGCGATGAAGGTCTCCTGCTGGCACGGGCATACGACCACGCCCCACTCGACGACGCCCGCGATCTCCAGGGCCAGGGAAACGGAAAAAATCGGCAGGCCGTGAGCATAGTTGGTGGTGCCGTCCAGCGGGTCGATGATCCAGGTGTGCCCCCCGGGCGCCGCCTGGCTGTGACCTTCCTCCGCCAGGAAGCGATGGTCGGGGAATTCCCGCGACAAGCGCGAGATGATGAGCTGCTCGGCGACGATGTCCGCGTCGGTCACCAGGTCGATCTCCCCCTTGTGGGCCACCGAACGCACCTTGCGGAACTGCGACATCAGATACTCGCCCGCTTCCTGCGCCGCGCGCTCTCCCACGCGCGCGAAGCGCTCGATTTCGTTCATCATCGATCCGGCCTCACTTGACCTCCAGGCGCACCACCTCGACCCCTGAAGGGATCTTGAAGCGGAACTTGCCGCCGTCGATGCGCACGTTGGTGCGCAGGTTGGCGAGCAGGAATTCCGACGTATGGCCCGTCGACTCCCGGATCACGACGCGGCGCAGATCGTAGGTGGCTCGATCGCACTCCAGGACGACATAGGCATAGGAAGGCTCCGGCGACCGCGGCACGAGACGCAGCAAGACCGTTCCGCCCGCCGCCGGTTCCAGCTCGGTTTCCCAGGAGACCGCGAAGCTCTCCATGATCCGGCCCCGCCCGAGAAGGAATTGGAGAGGCGTGCTGCGCAATTCCTCGTCGCTCAGCGGGCTCACCAGCACCTGCCGCTCCTCGGGCATGTACAGGTAGCTGGTGCGCCCGTCGGCGACGAAGAGCTTGACCGCCGGGGAGCGGTACTCCCAGCGCATCAGGCCGGGCTTCTTCATGTAGAAAACGCCCGCTTCGCGCTGCAGGACTCCGGGCCCGCGGTAGGTCTGTTCGAAATCGGCGCTCACCGATTCCACCCCGGCATAGCGCGCCTGCAGTCCCGCGACCGTCGCCGCAAGGTCCGCGCCCGCCTGGTGCCGCAGCGGAAGCAGCGCGACCAGCGAGGCGAGCTGCAGCCACGAGATCCCTTGCCGGCACAAGACCCGCGACCCGGTTGCTCGTTTGCGTCCCATGCCAGCCGCTCACTCCTCGGCCCCGCCCTTTTCGCCCGGTCCGGGATGCCGCAGCGCGTCGAACAGCAGAAGCGCGATGCCGATCGTGATGGCGCTGTCGGCCACGTTGAACGTGGGCCAGTGGAAGCGCTCGCCGGCGTGCAGGTCGACGAAGTCGACCACGTAGCCGTGCGCCACCCGATCCGTGAAATTTCCCAGGATGCCCCCGAGCGTGATCGCCAGGGCCGCCTGCAGAAGCGTCCTGCTCCGGGGGAGGCGCAGACTGTACGCGATGATGACCGCGACCGCCGCGAGCGCCATGGCGGCCAGCACGTAGGGCTTCCAGGGCGAGCGCACGTCGGCGAACAGGCCGAAGGCCACGCCCGTATTCTCGACATAGGAGAGCGCAAGCAGGCCGGGGATCACCTCGACGTTCGCGCCCGCGCTCAGCAGGGCGCGCGCCGCAACCTTGGCCAGGTGATCCAGGACCCAGACCGCCAGCGCCAGCAGATAGAAGCGGACGTTCATCGCGTTCAACGGCGTCCTCTGCGCCGTCGCCCCGTAACGGCGCGGCGCCTCAGAGCGGTGCGGCGAGCCCCGACTGCAGCTCGCGCACCACGGGCGTGCAGCGTTCGCACAGCGTCGGGTAGGCGGCGTCGCTTCCCACGGCGGTCGAGTAGTTCCAGCAACGCTCGCATTTCCGACCGTCCGCCCGCGCCACCTCGATCTCCAGCGCTTCGGGCGCGGCCGCAGGATCGCGCTCGAGCTCCGCCTGGGAGACGATGAAGACGTAGCGCAACTCCGGCGCATAGCGCTCGAGCAGCTCCCAGCGCTCGCGGCCGGCCCGGATCTTGACCTTGGCCTCGAGGGCGTTGCCGATTTCGCCGCGCTGCCGCACCTCCTCGAGAGCCTTGAGCACCCGGCCGCGCACCTCGAGTAGCTGCTCCCAGGTGCGAAGCAGCCGCTCCTCCTCTTCGGTCTCGTCGTGCGCCGGAAAGAGAAGGAGATGGACCGACGCGGGCCGCTCGGCGGAGTCGAGCCCTTCGTACATCGACTGGAAAACCTCCTCGGCCGTGAAGGAGAGGATCGGCGCCAGCAACCGGACCAGCGTGTCGAGTATCTGCCAGAGCGCGGTCTGCGCCGATCGCCGCGAGAGCGAGCGCGTCGCGTGGGTGTAGAGCCTGTCCTTGAGCACGTCCAGATAGAAGGCCGACAGATCCACGGTGCAGAAGTTGTAAAGCGCGCCGTAAACCTGATGGAACTGGTAGTCGTCGTAGGCCCGGACGCACTTGCGCGCCACCTGCGCCGCGCGCGCCACCGCCCAGCGGTCGATCTCGAGCATCTGCGCGCGCGGCAGCGCGTCGGTGCGCGGATCGAAGCGGGGATGGGCCGCGTCCTGCTGGTTGCTCAGGTTGCCGAGCATGAAGCGGCAGGTGTTGCGGATCTTGCGGTAGGCCTCCTCGAGCCGGTCGAGAAGCTCGTCGAAGATGCGGATGTCCTCGACGTAGTTGACGGAGCATGCCAGCAGGCGCGCGATCTCGGCTCCCCGGCGCTCCACCAGCTCGTTCGGGTCGATCCCGATGCCCTGGGATTTGGACATGGCGCGCCCGGCCTCGTCGAGCGTCCAGCCGTGCGTGATCGAGGTGCGGTAGGGCGAACGGCCGCGCAGCGCCACGCCGATGAGCAGCGAGCTCTGGAACCAGCCGCGGTACTGGTCGCCGCCCTCGATGTACAGGTCCGCGGGCCAGGGCAGATCCGCGCGCACGCCCAGCGTGGCCAGATGGCTGCTGCCGGAGTCGAACCATACGTCGAGGATGTCCTTCTCCTTGTGGAAGGTTCGGCCGCCGCACCGCGCGCAGACCGTCCCGGGCGGCAGCAGCTCTGCGGCTTCATGCGCGTACCAGGCATCGGCGCCCTCGCGCTCGAAGATCGCGGCCACATGGTAGATGACATCGCGCTCGAGCAGGATCTCGTTGCACCCCGCGCAGTAAAACGCCGGTATCGGCACGCCCCAGTTGCGCTGGCGCGAGATGCACCAGTCGGGCCGGTCCTTCACCATGTTGCTGATGCGCTCCTCGCCCCAGGCGGGGATCCAGCGAACCGACTTGATCGCCTCGAGCACCCTCTGGCGGTAGCCGTCTTTGTCGAGCGCGATGAACCACTGCGGGGTGGCGCGAAAGAGAATGGGGTTGTGGCAGCGCCAGCAATGCGGGTAGGTGTGCCGGAAGGTCTCGGCGCGCAGCAGTCGGCCCACTCCCTCGAGATGACGCACGATCGCCCGGTTCGCTTCGAAGACGTGCAGGCCGGCGAAATGTTCGACGCCGCTCATGAAGCGCCCGTCGTCATCGACCGGGCAGAGGATCTCCAGGCCGTAGCGCACGCCGGTGACGTAGTCGTCGTAACCGTGCCCGGGCGCCGTGTGCACGCAGCCGGTGCCGGCATCCAGGGTGACGTACTCGCCGAGAACCAGCAGCGAATCCCTGTCGAGAAACGGATGGCGCGCCAGCCGGCGCTCGAGCGCACGGCCCGGGATGCGCGCGACCTCCTCCCAGGCACGCCAGCCGCATTTTTCCGCCACCGCCGGCAGCAGCGCCCGGGCGACGATGTAGCCCCGGCCGCCCGTGCGCACCGCGGAATACTCGTAGTCCGGATGAAACGCGATCGCGAGATTGGCCGGCAGCGTCCACGGGGTCGTCGTCCAGATCACGACCGACCAGTCGCCCGCAAGGGCGGGATCCAGATCGGCGAGGCTCGAACGCATCGGAAAGGCCACATAGATGGAAGGGCTCTCGTGATCCTCATACTCGACCTCGGCCTCGGCCAGCGCCGTGCCGCACGAATAGCACCAGTGAACCGGCTTGAGGCCCTTGTAAACCATCCCCTTGGCCACGAAGTCGCCGAAGGCCCGGGCGATGTCGGCCTCGTAGGAAAAGCTCATGGTCGAATAGGGGTGGCCCCACTCGCCGAACACCTCGAGCCGCTTGAAACTGGAACGCTGCACGTCGATGTAGCGCGCGGCGTACCTGCGGCACTCGCCGCGGATCTCGACCTTGCTCATGCCCGCCTTGCGCTCGCCCAGCATCTGGTCGACCTTGATCTCGATCGGCAGGCCGTGGCAATCCCAGCCCGGCAGGTAGGGGGCGTTCAGGCCCATCATGGTGCGCGATTTGACGATGACATCCTTGAGGATCTTGTTGATCGCCGTCCCCATGTGGATGTTGCCGTTGGCATAAGGCGGGCCGTCGTGAAGCACATAGCTCGCCGAGCCGGCCCGCGCTGCACGGATCTTCCCGTAGACGTCGATTCGCTCCCAGAACTCGAGCATGGCCGGCTCGCGCCGGCTGAGATCGGCCTTCATCCTGAAGGAGGTTCTGGGAAGGTTGAGTGTGTTCTTGATCTCCAGCTGCTTGCTCACGATCTCTCCATGTCCGCAAAACCGTTTATGATAGCAGAATCGGCGCGGCTGAACGCGCAAATTTGCGCGCCGATGAGAACCTGCGGGATTGCGTCGCTTCGGGACGGCGCGGCGCCCGTCAGTAGAGCCGGAAGGTGATCTCGATATTCGCCATCACATCGACGGGCTGGCCGTTGAGCATGCCGGGCTTGAAACGCCACTTGGTGGCTATCGTGTTGATGGCCGATTCGTCCAGCCCGTAGCCCAGGCCGCGAATCACCCGGAAGCTGTCGACCGTGCCGTCCTTGCGGATGATCGCCTGCAGCAGGACTATTCCCTCGATCCGGGCCTTGCGCGCTTCTTCCGTATAGAGCGGCAGGGGCTGGTAGATCGGCACAGGCGCGCTGACGCCCCCTCCCACCGTATAGACGCCCGGCCCGACTCCCGGACCGGCACCCGGCCCCATGCCGCCGCCCACCCCGCCGCCTCCCTGACTGCCCGACCCCGGAGGCGCGTTGATCTCGCCGAGATTGAACTCCGAGGCGATCTGAGCCACGATCTCCGGCGCGACTTCCGGGGTCACTTCATAGAGCGGCTCCGGCTCATCGGGCGTCGGATCGGGGAAAGGCAAAGGCTGCGGCTTCGGTTTCGGGATCTCCGTGCGCTTGGGAGCCGTCTTGGGCTTCGGGCTCCCGCCGGCATTCACCATGGGGCCGAGATTGCGCAGGGTGATCAGCTGACGCGTGTCGGGGAAAAACACGGGACTTTCGACGGCAAAGCGCACGACAAACAAAAGAATATGGAAGACGAGCGCCAGGAACATCGCCACCCTGAGGGCGCGCTTGTCGTTGGGATCGTCGATGTCGAGATAAATGTTATAGGGATCGGCCGGCCGGGGCCGCATCTCGAATGGACGGAGCCCGAAAAACTTCAGGAATGCATCCGCAAACCTGTTCCAGCGTTCCCTGAAATCCATGGTCCCACCCATATATTATGGCAATGCATCGGCTTGTTCAAGAAGGCTTCGCAACCCATAGACGCACCGGGGCGCCGAATGTTTCATCCATCCGCCGGCCTGCCGACCGTCTGGAAGACCGGGCGGCAGAATCGAACCTTTCAAGAGCGAACCTCATGCCTTTGACAATGCCATGCTCAGGTTTTATTAGATGGGCGTGCTTAAGGAAGCCGATTGAAGAAAGGAGGAAGCAGATGGCAATACGAGTGACCAGTGAGGAGCGCAAGCCGGCCGCGGCCCAGCAGCCAGCCGTTGCATCGCCGTTTCGCCTGTTCGAAGAGCTTTTCAATGATTGGTTTACCCGAGCGTCGGAATTCGGCAGGACCGAAGGTTTCCGTCCGGCGGTCGATGTCCTGGAAAAGCAGGGCAACCTGATCCTGCGCATCGAGGTGCCCGGCGTTTCCGAAAAGGATCTCGAGTTGAAGCTCGAAGGGCAAGTGCTCAGCGTGAGCGGTGAGAAGAAGATGGAGCCGGAATACGAGTCTTCCTCGTATTACCGGGTCGAAAGCTGCTGCGGCAGATTCAGCCGTTCCTTCACCCTGCCCGACACGGTGGACACGGACCGGATCAGTGCCGACTACAAGAACGGCATCCTGACGATCACGCTGCCGCAGAAACCCGAGGCGCGTCCGCGCCAGATCCCGGTCAGCACGAAATGAGTGCGACCGGACGGATCGGCGGCGCGTGCGCCGATCGGGGGAAGCGAGCGTTGTACAATGGACCCCTGCCGCCCGGCAGTGCGCGCTTCGGGCGGCAGGGGTCCGGCGCACCTGCCGGAAGGCTTCGCCGCCATGATGAGAGGAAAACGGGGGAAAGGACATGCGGTTCGATAGACTTACGCTGAAAAGCCAGGAAGCGATCCAGGCAGCCCAGGCCCTGGCGGAATCGCTCGAGCATCCGCAGCTCGAGCCCGAGCATTTGCTGGATGCCCTGATCGCACAGCAGGAAGGCCTGGTGCAGCCGCTGCTGCGCAAGCTCGGCGCTCAGCCGGATGCGCTGCGGGCCGAACTGCGCAAGCACTTCGGCTCCCTCCCCAAGGTGCGCGGCGGACAGCTCGGGCTGTCCCCGCGGCTCGACGCGGTCCTGCGCCAGGCGCAGAGCGAAGCCGACGGCTTCAAGGACGACTACATATCGACGGAGCACCTGCTGCTGGCCCTGACGGCCGACGAGGGCTTTTGCGGGCGGCTGCTGCGCCGCCAGGGTGCGGATCGCTCGGCCGTGCTCCAGGTCCTGGCCTCGATCCGCGGCAGCCGGCGCGCAAGCGATCCCAACGCCGAAGACAAGTATCAGGCCCTTGCACGTTACGCCCGCGACCTCACGGATCTCGCGCGGCGCGGCAAGCTGGACCCGGTGATCGGCAGGGACGACGAAATCCGCAGGATCATGCAGGTCCTTTCGCGGCGCACGAAAAACAACCCCGTGCTGATCGGCGAGCCCGGCGTGGGCAAGACGGCCATCGTCGAAGGGCTGGCGCAGCGCATCGTCGCCGGCGACGTACCCGAGACACTCAAGGGCAAGCGCATGGTGGCCCTGGATCTCGGCGCCATGCTGGCCGGCGCCAAGTACCGGGGCGAGTTCGAGGACCGCCTCAAGGCGGTGCTCAAGGAAATCGAGGACTCCCAGGGATCCATCATTCTCTTCATCGACGAGCTCCACACCCTGGTCGGAGCCGGGGCGGCCGAGGGGGCGATCGACGCCTCCAACATGCTGAAGCCGGCGCTGGCGCGCGGCGAGCTGCGCTGCGTGGGCGCGACCACCCTGAACGAGTACAAGAAGCACATCGAAAAGGATGCCGCGCTCGAACGGCGCTTCCAGCCCGTTTACGTCGGCGAGCCCACGGTCGAGGACACGATCGCCATCCTGCGCGGCCTCAAGGAGAAATACGAAGTCCATCACGGCGTGCGCATCGCCGACTCCGCCATCGTGGCCGCCGCCACCCTCTCGCAGCGCTACATCACCGACCGCTTTCTCCCGGACAAGGCCGTGGACCTGGTCGACGAGGCGGCCTCGCGCCTGCGCATCGAGATCGACAGCATGCCGGTGGAGATCGACGAAGTGGAGCGCCGCATCACCCAGCTCGAGATCGAACGGCAGGCGCTCTCCAAGGAGAAGGACGAAGCCTCGCGCCGCCGCCTGGAGGAACTGAACGCCGAGCTGACCGAACTGCGCGAAAAGAGCGCGCAGATGAAGCTCCACTGGAAGCAGGAACGCGAGATCATCGGCCGGATCCAGACCCTCAAGAGCCGGATCGAAGAAGCCAGGGCCGAAGAGCAGCAGGCCGAGCGCCGCGGCGACTTGGGCCGGGTCGCCGAGCTGCGCTACGGCACCCTGGTGCAGCTGGAAAAGGAGCTGGCCGAGCAGAACGCCCGGCTTTCCGCTCTGCAGGCCGAAAGGAAGTTCCTCAAGGAAGAGGTGGACGCCGAGGACATCGCCGAGGTGGTCGCCAAGTGGACGGGCATTCCGGTGAGCAAGATGCTGGAGGGCGAGATCGAAAAACTGATCCACATGGAAGAGCGGCTGCGCGCGCGCGTCATCGGGCAGGACGCCGCGCTCACCGCGGTCTCCAACGCCATCCGCCGGGCGCGCGCCGGACTGCAGGACCCGCGCCGGCCGATGGGGTCCTTCATCTTCCTCGGCCCGACGGGCGTGGGAAAGACCGAACTGGCCCGGGCGCTCGCCGAGTTCCTCTTCGATGACGAGCGCGCCATGGTCCGCATCGACATGTCGGAATACATGGAAAAGCATTCGGTCGCCCGCCTGATCGGAGCTCCGCCGGGCTACGTGGGCTACGAAGAAGGCGGCTATCTCACGGAGGCCGTCCGCCGGCGCCCCTATGCCGTCATCCTGTTCGACGAAATCGAAAAAGCGCACCCGGACGTCTTCAACATCCTGCTGCAGATCCTCGATGACGGCAGGCTGACCGACGGCAAGGGCCGGACCGTGGACTTCAAGAACACGGTGATCATCATGACGTCCAACATCGGCAGCCAGTGGCTCAGCGAGGCGGGCGGCGACATCGAGTCGGCCCTGCCCAAGGTGATGGAGAGCCTGCGGCGCACGTTCCGGCCCGAGTTCCTGAACCGCATCGACGATGTCATCACCTTCCGCAGCCTCACGCCCGAGCTGCTGCGCGGCATCGTCGGCCTGCAGCTTGCGGCCCTCGAGAAGCTGCTCGAGCAGAAGGACCTCAAGCTCGAGGTCGCGCCCGAGGTTCGGGAGTCGCTCGCCAGGGAAGGCTACGATCCGGTCTACGGCGCCCGGCCTCTGAAGCGCCTCATACAGAGGAAGATCCAGGACCGACTGGCGCTGATGCTGCTGAGCGGCGAGATCAGGCCGGGCGATACGGTCCGCCTGGATCTGGACCGCAAATCGGGAGAGATCATCTTCCGCGCCGAGCACAAGGTGGCCGCCCGCTGACGCCGCACCCGCGGGCGCCCGCCTGTGCGGCGCCGCTATGGTATCATTGATGGATGCTCGGGCCGCACGCGGCGGCACGAGCGCTCGAATCGCGCCGCAAGGCATGGAGGTTGTTCGATGGCCAACAACGCCAAGACGGTACTGCTCCTGGGACTCCTGACGGGAATCATTCTGTATATCGGGAGCTTCTGGGGCCGTTCGGGCCTGACCGTCGCCCTGGTCATGTCGGTGCTGATGAATTTCGTCAGCTACTTCTTCTCCGACAAGATCGCCCTGCGCATGCACGGCGCGCAGCCGATCAGCCGGGAGCAGGCGCCCCGCCTGTTCCAGATCGTGGAGTATCTGGCCGGCCGCGGCAACCTCCCGATGCCCAGGCTCTATCTCATTCCCTCGGATTCGCCCAACGCTTTCGCCACCGGCCGCAACCCGCAGCACGCTTCGGTGGCCGTCACGCGCGGAGCCTTGAACCTGCTCGACGAGAACGAGCTCACCGGCGTGCTCGCCCATGAGCTCTCCCACGTCGCCAATCGCGACATACTGATCAGCAGCGTGGCCGCGACCCTGGCGGGCGCCATCATGTGGATGGCCAACATGGCGCGCTTCGCCCTGTTCTTCGGAGGCCGCGACCGCGACGATGAGGGCGGCGGCCTCGGGGGCCTGTTCATGGTGATCCTGGCACCCGTCGCCGCGCTCCTGATCCAGATGTGGATCTCGCGCACCCGGGAGTACCAGGCCGACGCCGGCGGTGCCGAGCTTGCCGGCAGCCCTTACGGGCTGGCTTCGGCGCTGCAGAAACTGGAAGACTATTCGAAGCGAATCCCGATGGAAACCTCGCCGAGCGCGGCGCACATGTTCATCATGCACCCGTTCTCGGGGGGCGCTCTGCTGAGCCTGTTCAGCACCCATCCGCCCACGCAGAAGAGGATCGCCCGTTTGCTCGGCAGGAATTCCTGACGATTCCGGCCATGGAAAGCGAAGGATCCAAAGACCCGAAAGCAGAAGGCGCGCCCAAGGGCGCGGAAAAGTCCGCAGAACAGAGTCAGCCGGCCTTCCGCGTCGTCGACCGGCGCCATTTCGCCAACCTGGGGGAATTGCCGGCCGGACCGGCGCCCGAGGAAAAGCCGCGCTACCCCACGTTCGTCGAGGAACTGATGGCACGCGTCGCGGAAACCCAGCGGCGTTTCGAAGAAAAGAAGAAAGCCATGGATGAGGAGCTCCGCCGGTCCAGGGAAAGGATGGAGGCCGACTTCCGGCGCAGGCTGGAGCTCGAGAGGCAGGAACTGCTGCTTCCCTTCCTGGAAGTCCTGGACAATCTGGACCGGGCGCTGGCGGCCGGCCGCACGGGAAACAGTCTGTCGGGCTTCCTCCAGGGGATCGAGCTGGTGCGGGCCCAATTCGAAGCCGCCCTGCGGGCCCGGGGCGTCGAGGCCTTTCCCGTGCTCCATCTCCCCTACGACCCCAACACGAGCCAGGCCGTCGGTGTCGCTCCGACATCCGACCCGCAGCTCGACGGCATGGTTGTCGAAGAAGTGCTGCGCGGCTTCCGCATGGGCGATCGCCTCATGCGCCCGGCCCAGGTGAGGGTGGGACGACTGGAATCGGGCGCCGGCGAGGGGAGCCGCCGGGAAAGCGGCTCATCGGAGAACGTAGATTCGCCCGTTCAGGCACAGCACGACTGACTTGCCGCCGGCCAGCAAGCTGCGGATTTCCGGGTAGGCGGCCATGATCTCCCGATACTCCTTGGTGTCGGGCCTGATCTCGAGGATTTCGGCCCCGGGCATGGCCGCGCATTCGTCGTCCACCCAATAGGCTCCCCGATCCTGGAACGTGCGGCCCTTGACCGCTATCTTCCCCGGCACGCGCAAGTCGCCGCGCGCGACATTCTCGGCCTGCTCCGGGAGCATCCTTTGCACAGCCTGCCCCGCCGCGGGCGCCGCCGCCTGCTCGCGCCCCGGCGCCTGCGCCAGGAGGGCACGGATGACGACGGCCTCCCCGGCCGAAGCCTCGTCCGCCTGCGCGCGCGAGAGAGCCGCCTCCGGCGGCTCGCGCGGCACCATCGCCGCCGGGGGTTCAGCCTTGGCAGCCTTCTCGGCCCCGGGCGTGGAGGCCCGCTCCGGAGCCGCGGGGCTCTTGTCCCGCACACCCGTGAGCGCAGCGCCCGGCGGCGCCGATCCGCCGCCCGCGGCGGGAGCGGCAGCTCGCGCCGGCTGGGCGGGAGGCGGAAGGCCCGGTTCGACGAGGGGAGCCGTTCGCACTTCGGAAATCCGTACCGGCGCGCGCCCGGTGTCGCGGATCAGGTAAAGGACGACCGTGCCGGCCGCCACAAGGACCGCGGCGGCGGCCACCGCCCTGAGCGGAATCGAGATCCGGAACAGCGTCTTTCGGGCCGCAGCCGGCCGACCTGCGGCCTCCGCTCCGGCCTCGCCCGGCGCGAGGGCCAACTTCATCGCCAGGCCCATGACCTGCAGGCATGCCGGGCAAGTCGACGCATGCTCTTCGAAGCGGCGGCGCTCGCCCTCTGCCAGCCCGCCTTCCAGATACGCGGCCATCAGGTCATCGCCGCCGCAGGCCCCGCCTGCCGACCGCGCGCCCCGCTCGAGCATCCTGCGGATGGCCGCTTCCGAATAGTCGCCCATTGCTGTCTGCTCCCCATTAATTAAGACGATCCGCCGGCCGGATCTTGCGGTCTCTTTGCATCGGCCTCCCGGTCCGCCGCTCCCGCGCCCAGGATTTCGGCCAGGGGAAGCTCCCCTCTGCGCGCGACCCATTGCCACAGCTGCTCGACGTCGCGCGGCCCCAGGCCGTGCCGCCGGCGGCATTCGCGCTCCACATTCTTCCGGATCGTCTTGCGCAGCCGGGCGAGCCTGCGCGAAACAGTCGCCTCGTGCACGCCGAAAAGGCGGCCGATGGAACCGAGAGGGACCTCCTGGACATAATAGAGAGCCAGAAGCAGCCTGTCTCCGGCCGGCAGGCGCCGGATTTCTTCGGCGAGCGCCGCCGCCAGCGACGGCCCCCAGCGCTCATCGACCGACGCCTCGTTCGCCGTTTTCCGGAACTGTTCCTGCGCTTCCGGCGCGCGCCGGCCGGCGCCGGCGCTCTCGTCGATCGGCGTTTCCCTGCGGCGCTGCCTCATGCGGTCGACGGCGGCGTGCGCCACCACGACGCGCAGCCAGCCAAGCAGCGAACCGCGGCCGCCGTAAGTAGCGAGCCGCCCGTGCCTCGCGCAGCCGCGCCCGTCCGGACCGGCTGCGCTCTCCACCAGCATCCCGGCCGTGAGCTCCTGGGCGAGATCCTCGCCTTCGCCGGCGTCCCCGCAGGCGCGCGCCGCAAGACTCCGCAGCGCCGGCAGGTATTCGTCGGCAAAATACTCCCACGCGATCCGATCCCCGCGGGAGCATGCGAGCGCGAGATAAAGATCGCCGTGCGCCAGGCGCTCGAAATCGGCCGGCCGGCGATCCCGCCTTTCACCGCCGGGCTCTCCTTCTTCATCGGCCGGCCCCAGCACCTCCCGGATGCGCTGCGAGAAGACCTCGAGGGGCAAATCGACGGTGGGATAGCGCTCACGGCAGGCCGCATGCACTTCCGCCACCCGCCGCGCCAAAGACTCCGGCAGGTCGCCGGGCGCACGGCCGCAGGAAGACAGCCTCTCCGCTCCGTTTCCCGGGCCCCCCGTACCCATGAGCATATTGTAGGGGACGCTCACCTGTTTTGTCCCTACGTCATGGATCGCGGCTCGAGCTTGGAGAAATAGGTGAGCGTCCCCATAATAGTGCGATGATGTGCCGAACAGAGCGGCTCCATATCGGCAAGCGGTTCGTGGTCTTTCCCTTTTTCGAGGGCGATCCGCGAAGCGACGACCCCGCGAGGCTGCCGATTTTCATCGGCCGCGGCCGGGCTTTCGGTTCGGGCCTTCACGAAACGACGGCCGCCGTCCTCGAGGAAATGGAAACCATCCCGGATTGGACGGCGAGCACGGTTCTCGACATCGGCTGCGGAACCGGGATTCTGTCCATAGCTGCCGCCATGCTCGGCGCCCGCTCGGTCACGGCCGTCGATACCGAGGAAGATGCCGTCGCGGCCGCCTGCCGCAATGTAAGGTTGAACGGCGTTCATGACAGGGTGCGGGTTCTGCGCGGCGACATCCGCTCGGCGGCAGGGGAGCGCTACGGCATCATTCTGGCAAATCTCTACGGAGACATACTGGCGGAGATCGCTGCGGACGTCGCATCGCTGTTCGAAGCCCCGGGAAGGTTGATCCTCTCCGGCATCGGCTACCAGGACGCCTACGACGTCGAAGCCGCCTATGCGAGGCACGGCATCGCCCTCGAGCGCAGCCGCGCGCTCGACGATTACTGGGTATTCGTCATGAAAAAGACACCCGAGGCGCATCGTTGAGCGTGAACCCGATTCCGGCGGCCGAAGCGAGGGCGGGTATGATACGATTGCATGGGCGCAAAGAGCGGGTCCGGTCGGCGGGACCGGGCCGCGGCGGCGGCTGAGGGCCGCCTGCAGGAATGCGCGATGAAACGGATCCCGGCGCGTCCGGTCATGGAGGAGAGCGAATCCTGATGTCGGTCAAGATACTCACGAAAAACATGCACATCCCCAACCTGACCTCGATCGATGTTTACGAATCGGTCGGCGGCTACAGCGCCCTGCGCAAGGTCTTGAGGGAGCTTGCGCCCGCCGATGTCATCGAAACCGTCAAGCGGTCGGGTCTGCGCGGGCGCGGCGGCGCGGGTTTTCCCACCGGCATGAAATGGGGCTTCGTCCCCAAAGATTCGGGCAAGCCCGTCTACCTGTGCGTCAATGCCGACGAGAGCGAGCCGGGCACGTTCAAGGACCGGCTGATCATCGAAAAGGATCCGCACCAGCTCCTGGAAGGCTCGATGATCGCGGCCTATGCCATCGGTTGCCATCAGGCGTTCATCTATATCCGCGGCGAGTTCGTCCGCCAGGCGGAGATACTCGAAAAAGCCGTGCAGGAGGCATATGCCCGGGGCTACCTGGGAAAGAATATCTTAGGCTCCGGCTACGCGCTGGACATGGTGGTGCACCCCGGAGCCGGGGCCTACATTTGCGGCGAGGAGACCGCCCTGCTCGAATCGCTCGAGGGCAAGCGCGGCCATCCGCGCCTGAAGCCCCCCTTCCCCGCCGTCGTCGGGCTGTACGGCTGCCCGACGGTGATCAACAACGTGGAAACGCTGGCCAACGTGCCGCACATCATCAACAACGGAGCCGATTGGTTCGCGGGCATCGGCACCGAGCGCAACACGGGAACGCGGCTGTTCGGCGTCAGCGGGCACGTGCGCAAGCCGGGGGTCTACGAATTCCCCATGGGCATCACGCTGCGCGAGCTGATCTTCGACCACTGCGGCGGCATGCGCAACGGGCGCCCGCTCAAGGCCGTCGTCCCCGGAGGCTCATCCGTGCCGGTACTGACGGCGGACCAGGTCGACGTACGGCTGGACTTCGATTCGGTCGCCAAGGCGGGCAGCATGCTGGGCTCGGCCGGGGTGATCGTCATGGACGACTCCACCTGCATGGTGCGTGCCATCCGCCGGATCACCAAGTTCTATGCCGAAGAGTCGTGCGGGCAGTGTTCCCCCTGCCGCGAGGGCACCGAATGGATGTACCAGGTGCTCACCCGGATCGAGAGGGGGGAAGGAAAGCAGGGCGAGCTGGAGATGCTGCTCGACATCTGCAACAACATGAAGGGCCGCTGTATCTGTCCTCTTGCCGATGCGGCCGCGATGCCGGTGGAAAGCTATATTCAGAAATTCTATGACGAGTTCGACGCCCATATCCGAAAGCGGCGCTGTTGGGCGGCTTGAACCGGGGCGCCGATCGGGCGGTGCGCGATGGACCGGGTCGGCTTCGTAATCGATGATCGCTGCCTGCTGCACGACCCCGGCCCGGGCCACCCCGAATCGCCGCAGCGGCTGGCCGCGGTGCGGGAGGCCCTGCTTTCCTCGGATTCGCCTGAAAGCCGGCAGCCGGTCGCGGCGCGCCCGGCGCGCCCCGATGAGCTGGCGCTGATCCATGATCCTTCCTATATCGAAAGCGTGGAGAAGGCCTGCGCGCGCGGTGCCGGCCGGCTGGACCCCGATACCGGCTATGTGCGTGAAAGCTACCAGGCGGCGCTGCTGGCGGCGGGCGCGGCGCTCGAATGCGTGGACCGGATCTGCACGGGCAGGCTCGAACGCGCCTTCGCTTTCGTCCGGCCCCCGGGGCACCACGCCCTGCCCGCGCGGGCCATGGGCTTCTGCTTCTTCAACAACGTCGCGATCGCGGCCGCCTATGCGCGCGCGCGCCACGGCCTGGAGCGCATCGCCGTCGTCGATTTCGACCTGCATCACGGCAACGGCACCCAGGCCGCCTTTTACCGCGATCCCCATGTCCTGTACGTCTCGTCGCACCAGTTCCCCTTCTACCCGGGCACGGGCGCCGTCGACGAAATCGGCGAAAGGGAGGGAAAGGGCTATACCCTGAATTTTCCGCTGCCCGCCGGGACGGGCGACGCCACCTTCGTCCCCTTGTACCACACGGTGGTGTCCGCCGTCCTCGAGCAGTTCCGGCCGCAGCTCGTGCTCGTCTCCGCGGGTTTCGACGCCCACCGGCGCGATCCCCTGGGCGGACTGCTGGTCAGCACGGAGGGCTTCGCATGGGCGGCCGGCGCTCTGGCGGCCGCGGCGGACCGCTGCTGCGGCGGAAGGATTCTGTTCGTGCTCGAAGGCGGCTACGACATGGATGCCTTGCGCGCGTGCACCCGGGCGGTCATGGACGTATTGGAACGCGGCGCGCCGGATGCGCCGCCTCCGGCGGAAGACCGGCTCTTCCGCGAGCTGTCGGAGCGCGTGCGGCGCAGTGCGGGCGATCTGTGGAAGTGGTGAGCGCGCATGCGGGCGGGGCGAATGCCGAGGAGGTGACTATGATCCGCGAACCGGCGGTGGCGGGAATGTTTTACGAGGCCGGTCCGAAGGCGCTGCGCGAGACGCTGCAGGCCTTCTTCCCCCAGGTGCGGGAACGGCTGGAGGCCAAGGGAATCATCGGACCGCACGCGGGCTACATGTATTCCGGCGCGGTGGCGGGCTCGGTCTACGGCTCCGTGCGGCTGCCGCGGCGCTTCATCATTCTCGGCCCCAATCACACGGGCCGCGGAGTCGCCTTTTCCCTCTATCCGCCGGGCGAATGGCGCACCCCGCTCGGCCTGGTGCCGATCGACCGCGAACTCAACGCACGCCTGCTGGAAGAATGTCCCCTGCTGCGCGAGGACACGGCCGCCCACGCGCGCGAACATTCCATCGAGGTCCATGTCCCGTTTCTCCAATTTCAGGTGAGCGAGCCGTCCTTCTCCGCCATCTGCGTGGGGAGCCACGATCTCAGCTCCCTGCTCGAACTCGGACATGCCATGGCCCGTGTCGTAAGATCCTCCGCGGAACCGGTGATGCTGATCGCGAGTTCCGACATGACCCACTACGAGCCGGCCGAGGAGGCGGCGAAAAAGGACAACCTGGCCATCGAGCGGATCCTGAAGCTGGATCCCGAGGGGCTGTACCGCGTGGTGATCGACGAGGATATCAGCATGTGCGGCTTCTCGCCTGCCGTCGCGCTGCTGACCGCCTGCCGCGACCTGGGTGCCCGCGAGGGAAGGCTGATCCGCTACGCCAATTCCGGTGACGTCAGCGGCGACTACGACCGCGTGGTGGGTTACGCCGGCATGGCCGTCATCTGAAGGGCGCCGGAGCGGATCGGGCCGCCGCACGCACGACCCTGCCTGCATTCGCGCAGGCGCGCGAGGCCGCCCAAACCGCGAGCCGCCGGGTGTCCATAGCCAGGGTGCGTTTCAACCAGACCGGAAAGCCCAGGAAATCCCGCGCCGATGGCCCGTCCCATGCCTCCCGTTGAAAAAGGTAGCGGTGCCAGAGAATCGGCAGGCTGCCCAACAGGGCGTGCGCGGAGCGCATCGCGCGCTGCATCCGGCGCTCCAGCTCCGATACGCGGGCCCGGTTCAGTTGCTCAAGGGCATCCTCCGGAACCGCCGCACCCAGGGAAGCCTTCAGATACGCCAAAGCGTCGTGCAGCAGCAGGGACGCGTGATATTTCGCGGCCTGCGCCGCCAGGCGGTCCCACTCCACCTCTGCACCGCGACGCCGCAGAATGATCGTGGCGTCGGCGATCCAGCGCAGGGGAGCCGCTTCTTCCCATTCCGCCCCGTGAACGCAAACGCTGAGCAAGAGGCTTGTCGGGTCGGGGATGCGGGTGGCGGCGCCGTCGAGCTCGAGCGATTCCGCGCGCGCCCAGAAATCGTCGTCGGCATGCGGGCCGCGCGCCAGCCACAGCGCGTGCCAGTGGAGATCGAGTTCGAGGCCGCGGGCGTCGGCAAATCCCCATGAGTGCCGGGTATCGAGAACCCGATCCGTCAATGCCGCCGGCTCCCGCCGCAGAGGTTTCCAGCCGCCGCGCACGAGCACGCCGATCGCCGCATTGCGCTGCGCCGCGGGCACGAGCACGTCGCAGTCTCCCATCGGGCGCAGACCGCAATCTCCGTAGTAATTCGGAATCAGGGCGGCGCCTTTCAGGATCATGGTCTCGATCCCGGCCGCATGAAGCTGCGCGAGTCCACGGGCCGCCGCGTGCAGCAGCAGGCGGTTCCGGTACCACTCGCGCCGGTACACACCGGCGAGCTTGTCCATCCACGGGCTCGCCGCGCCCAGCGCGCGCAGGTTGCCGTACAGCAAGGGAAGCATGCGGTAGCATTCCGGATCCAGCGGGTTCCGCAGATCGACCGCCCGCTTCCATTCCTCCCATGCCCGCAAAGCCGGCTCGCCTTGAAGCAGGGCCGCCTTCAGGAGCAACTCGTTCGTGCCTCCAGCCGACATGCCGACCCCCGCTCATCGTTGGATCGTGCCGCGCGCCCGCACGCTGTGCCTGCGCTCCGCGACCCGCCGGCCGCGCACCGCGCGGTTCGCGGCCGTCATTTCAAACACTCTCCCGGCGCAATCTCACTCGGGCGGGCGCGCCTTGCGGCGATCGAGCACCGCCTTGAGAACTCGGGCGTAGTCCGCTCGCCCTGCCGGGGCCGAGCGCAGCGTCAGATTGTTCCCGTGGACTCTGCGGCGCATCACCACCTCGGGCAGCACGACGATCCCGATCCCCGCATCGA
>Ga0272448_1002826_pt1 | contig 21299 bp, 18 predicted proteins | sample YNPCB0191_FD_202220 | JGI IMG/M metagenome (GOLD analysis project Ga0272448, IMG submission 202220) | Hot spring sediment microbial communities from Yellowstone National Park, WY, United States - YNP-CB-019-1 | ecosystem: Environmental > Aquatic > Thermal springs > Hot (42-90C) > Sediment... | reverse complement strand
GACGCCTGCCCCCGCTCTACGCGGTAAAGCACATACGCAATCCCCTGCCGCACCAGCGTCATTTTCCCTTCGCCCGCCAGGACTTGCGCCCATTGCCACTCAACAGGCCAAGTGCCCTCAATGAGGTCGGGTCCGATAAACAAATAATCCACACCCAGTTGCGCCAAGTTTCTTTCCCAAGCACGCAGATCAGGCAAATCTTCCGGTCGCAGTCCGCCCAACACGAGGTAGTTTTCCTCGCCGGAGACGTTACGCACCGCCGAGCCCAAGTCGTAGAAAGTCGCCCAAGTCCACCGATTACGCGGCACAAAAAATACGTCGTTCTGCAATTCGCTGCCAAAGAGGGGGTAAAAGTTGTTCATCGTCCAGCAAGCTACCCGTGCGCCGTGGCCGCGCGTCAGGTCGTCCAGCACTCGCCAGCCCTCCGCAAAGGCTATCCTATGCCGCCACAGGCAAATCTCCTCGTAAAGGCGCGCTTTCTCTGCCTGATAGCGCCGAATCAACTCTGGCAGCCTGATGACCCCTAGGCATAACCCGGTGATCAGCAGCAGCGGTAGCACGCGCGCCAGGACCGTACCCCATCGCGCTCTCTTGTATTGCCACCTACCACCTCTCTGCTGGCACCGGCGCTGTGTCCGTACAACTACCCCCACTGTTATCGCCACCCCCAAGGGCAGTAACACTGCGCCTGCGTATCCAAACCGCAGCCAGCGATAGGGGGAGATTACGAACATGGTGCCGAAAAAAATGAATGGCAGGAGCGGCACCACCGCGAGGGGCAACACATGATGCCTACGGACAATAATCAACACGGTGGCCAAAAGACACAACGCAGCCTCCACTTCCCAGAACCAGCCCAGATAATGACGGAAAATGGACCAGTCGTACTCGTGCAGTGAATGATAACGATGCTGTCCATAAATAGCGGCGGTCCGCGGCCCGGCAAACCACCGACAGCCCAAAACGCGCACCTCGGCCGGATAGACAGGGTTTCCCGTGTTCAGCAGATTGCGCATATACGCAAAACCACCGAAGAGCAAAGCCGCCACCAGGCACACAAAAAAAGCGCACCACGCCCGTCTTCGGGCTCGTGAAGGATGTCGCCATACCTCCTGCACAACACGGTACACGAAGATTAGCCCCAGTATCCCCGCATAAAGCACCCCATGAAATTTTGTGCCCACCATCAGGCCCAGCGCCACGCCGAGGCACATTACTTCTCCCAAACGCAAGTGCACGACCGCACGTAGGAGCATAGCCACCGCCCCTGCTGCAAACGCGGCCAGCATCAGGTCGCTGCCATAACCTCCCGAACCGAGTATGCCAGGAAGGCGCTGAAACGCACCATGGAGGAAGGGGAAGAAGGGCACGAGCACAGCCGCGACCAGACCAGCCTTGCCGGCCCCCAATGTGCTCGCTGCCGATAACAAATGCACCACCAAAGCACCCAGGACCGCAATGGGCACAAGGCGCACTGTGTAGTCGGTCGTGCGAAAAGGCAGCATCGCCCAGAGGTACATGATCTGCGCGTTGAGTGGGTAGAAAGGCACAGAGGGATCACCGCGCGGAATGGCCAGCGTCTCAAGACGGTGCACCTGAAGCCAGTGCGCTGGATACGCCAAATGGTAGGTATGGTCGTCCCAGTGCGTGGGAGGGAGACGCCAGTACCCAGAACCCCAGGCCCCGAATACGAAGACCCCCGCCACAAGGAGCAGGACTGCCATCACCCAGCCCGCCTCAGCACGCCGCGAGGTCGGCAACCTCAAAGCACTCAGGAAGCGCGCCCAATCCTCCTGCCGCATGACCGCCAGCCACCCGGCCGCCGCGATGTCCAGCGTCATCGCCACCAACACGAATGACAACAGGCCGCACGCTCCCAACAGCGTGCACACGAGCGCAGGAATACCAAAGGCAATCACCAGCATTCGGCTGAGAAAATGCAATGGCGCTTCACGCGGCACCAACCGACGAGCCAGCGCCAGGGCAAGAGCAACAACAAGCAGATTCAGATGGACGAAGTGGTAGGTGCCCCACGCCCAACTCCGCAGTCCCGGCAAAAGTTGCACCGCTGCCAGATGCAGGACAACTGCCGCCAGCGCTAACCAGCGGAGCACGCGCGCCCGCCGCGATGCTCCGTCCCAGTTGCTGTCAGCCAACGCCTGCTTCCTCTGATCAGCCGCCCCCGACACACATCTGCCGTGGTCCCTCGGGACCAATAACGAGATCGCTCTTGATATTCAGCCGAACCCCTTTCAGTTTCTGTGCCAGTTCCTCAGCATCCAAGGCATACAACGGGCTGATTTCAATGTGGACGGCAGGCCGCCCCTCTATTCTTGGCACACGGCAACCCGCCGCCTCAAGCCAGCGTGCTGCCGTCTCCGTCAGAAAAGCACGCACTGTAGCCGGCGATTCGTCCCCATCGCGGTTCTTCAGCGGCGCCCACTCTTCCTGCCGGTCCATCTCCAGAATAACCCACTTTTTCGCCAAAGGTAGGGCATCAAAGATAAACGTCTCAAACTTCAATCCGTTCTTGCGCTCTACGAACTGACCACGTTCGTCAATACACGGCATAGTCTTCTCAGCGATGTGATATGGCAGGGCGAAGCCGCTCTCATTTAACCGTCGAATAAAACCCAGGCTGAGGGTATGAACTGCCGGACTTCCCAGACAATACACTAATTCGCCGTTGGCATCGCGTTCCGCGGCCATGATTGGGTCAAAATCACTGTACTCAATGACGTGCAATACACCATCAACAAGGCCGAAAATGCCCAGACGTTCCTCAGGGGCCTTCTTGATAAGCGCCTTGCACGACATTTCCGCGCCCGCCAAGTGGTGGAATCCCAGGAAAACTGGGTCCACCAAGTTCAGACCGGCATTGTCCACCTGGAAATAATACACGCCCGTTACGCCGCGCCTTTCCAGCCATTCCACCACGCCCTCCTCCCACATGGCCTTCAATGTGCCGCCGTGGCCGTTTGGGTTGCAGAAGATACGATCTTTTGCCTCCAGGATAAGGCGATGCTCATGATCCACGGCTGGAATCATCTCCTGACGGAAAAAACGCAAATCCTTCTCGGCCAGTCCAAAGGCCCTGTTCTTCTCAAAGAAGGCGACGGTCTCAGCGTGGGTAGCCTCGCTCGTCATTATGCACCAGGGGATGGATGTGCCGTGACGTCGGCCCCGCGCGATGATTTTCTCGGCGTGAATCTGAAAGAGCGAGCGTTCAGTCACCGGACCAATGGGAAACATACCTTTCGGATGATGATAGCCCAGCCGTGTCCCTTGTCCACCTGCCACCATCACAACGCCCACACGACCCTCGGAAAGCAGGCGTTCGCCACAGGCACGCGCCTCAGCAAAACGCTGCTTTTCTTCAGGGGTGCGCGGCAGGCGGATGTAGTCCGGCGTGGTCATCTTCCCAATAAACTTTTTTCCCCGACCACCTGTGCGCAGCAATTGCAGGCGGTGGCGGAAACCTTCCAGGTCAAGCACCTCCAATTGTGTCAGTAGTCTTTCGCGCCCTTCCCTGCTCAATTCCGGCCACCAACGGAAGACATGAGCCTGACCCAGTGCCGCCAACTCCCGCTCAATCCGACACTTTCGCATCTCCAAGTCTGCGCCCATGGGACCACCTTACTTCTCTGTCTCACACTCTCTGAGCATGTCTTCAGCCAGCGGAACCGGGGAAACACGGATAGACTCGCGCAAGAGTTCCGCTGCCCGCTTCTTGTCCCCCTTTTCCCTGAGATAGATGAACGCTAATCGGTTCAACCCAAACGCCCGCTGGTCGGGCGTGAGGTTGAGTTTGAGATAGTGCTCCCACGCAGCAATGGCCTCATCGGCGGTATCGCTGACTCCGAAGTACTTGGCCATGATAAATGAACTGGCGTATTCGCGCGCATACTCCACATTATCTGGAGCGAGTTCACGCGCCTTGCCAAAGGCGCGTAGCATCTCGCGGAAAACCCGCGGCAAGTCCCACCCGAACTTGGCCGCAACGTCCTTGCGGTGGGTTGCGTATACAGTACCGAGGTTGAAGTAGAACTCCGGCTCGTTAGGGTTGAGTGCGATGGATTTCAGAAAAAGATCAATCGCCTCCATGTCACGCCCCATATGGGTATAAAGCGTGCCGAGATTATTGGGCGCAGTAGCGTAATCCGGCGCGCGACGTATCAACTCCTCCCACACCTCCGCCGCCTCGTAGTTCAGGGAGTGATCCGCAAGGAAGTGTCCCCACCGGTCGCGGACCAAATGATCGTCAGGATGTTTTTTCAGGTAGGTTCTGAAAGCAGTATCTGCCTCCTTGAGGAGGGTAAAGACGCGCTCACGGGACGCCTTTGCTGCAGCCAGAGCGCGGTCAACCGCTTCTTGCGTCAGCGGCTGCGGGCCTTCCTGACGAGCCAGGAGTTCGGCATACTCACCGCGCAGCTGGTCAAACCGCTCACGTTCCGCCTCTATCTCTGCACGTACCTTCATCTCCCAGGCAAGCAGCTCTTCGGCGCTTTGCAACTCTGTCTGTGCACAGCCCGAACTGCCAAGCACCGGGCCGAAGAGGGTAAGTAACAACAAAAATATCGCTTGCCGTCGTTTTGCTTTCATGGCCTTCCCAGATTATTATACTGCACGAAGCCTGACGATACTATGAGAGGTTGCGAAGCATAATGAGTGTCTGGCAGGTAATAGCTCTAGTGCTTGGGGCTTATCTTCTCGGCGCGGTTCCCGCGGGCTATCTGGTGGTCAGGCACGTGCGCGGCGAGGATATCCGCCGCTACGGCAGCGGCAACATCGGCGCGACCAATGTGGGACGGTTAATGGGACGCCGCTGGGGCGTGGCTGTATGGTTTCTGGACTCGTTCAAAGGATTTGCGCCCTGCTTCATGGCTGGGCTCCTCACCGGCCACCATTGGGGCGACTTCACACTCAATTTGACCGTGGTAGTCTGCGGCCTCGCGGCGGTCATCGGCCACATGTTTCCAGTGTATCTGGGGTTTCGCGGCGGCAAGGGTGTTTCCACCAGTTGTGGTGTCTTTCTATACCTCTTCCCACAAGGCTTCCTTATAGCCGCTGCAGTCTGGGGGCTGGTCGTGGCCCTGCTCAGATATGTCAGTCTCGCATCAATTCTCGCTGCCTTGACACTGGCGGGGGCGGCCCTGCTGTTGCCCGATGCACCGCTGGGGGCTTCCAAATATCTGACCGGCGTTTCTGTGCTTGCCGCCGCCCTAGTCATCGCACGCCATGCCTCCAACATTTCAAGACTAATAAGGGGAACTGAAAACAAAGTCGGCAGTCAGCATCCTTTCTCCCATGGACAAGACCGAAAGGACTGAAGCATGCGGCGACGCACATCTCTGAACGGCATCTGGAAATGGGTTTTTGACCAATATGAGTCGGTGCTGCGCAGCCACCTTGGATTCGTAAGTGCGACTGCCAAAAAGCATGTGGACACTATCTTCCCGCCTGACTGGCGGATGATGCGAATACCGTGTTCATGGAACCTGGCCGCACCGGAACTGCTACATTACGACGGCGCCCTGCTCTTCCAGCGCCAGTTCAGTTATCGCAGGCCGCCACGCAACAGGCGGGTTTTCTTGTGTTTTGAGGCCAGTTACTACCAAACCCGTGTGTGGCTCAACGGGGCAGAAATCGGGATGCACAACGGGGGCTTCACCCCCTTTGAATTTGACATCACTGAACATCTCCGCACCCGCAATACGCTGCATGTGTGGGTAGATGCCAGTCGCCGCGCTGAATGGGTGCCATGCTGTCTCACCGACTGGTATAACTACGGAGGTATCTTCCGCCCCGTGTTCCTCGAAGAACGCCCACGTGACGCCATCCGGCATTTCTTTGTGTTCTACCGCGGAGGCAAGGTGCATGTCCGAATAGAGACAACTGGAAGGCGTATGGGGCACGCCATTCTGGAAATCCCCGAACTGAGCGTTCGGCAAGACTTAAAAGTGTACAACCGGCGCTGCCGCGCTGCAATTACGTGTCAGCCCATCCTGTGGTCGCCTGCCAAGCCCAAATGCTATCGCGTGCGTTGCCTGTATGGGAACGATGTTATTGAGGAACACATCGGTTTCCGCACCATTGAGGCACGGGCGGGCAGGATCTGGCTCAACGGGCAGCCCCTCAAACTGAAGGGTGTGTGTCTGCATGAGGAGGCCGCTCCGCGTGGCCGCGCCCTCACCGCCGCCGACCGCCGCCTCATCTTTGACACCGCGAGAGCGCTCGGTCTCAACTTCTTGCGTCTGGCGCACTACCCCCACGCCCGCGAAATGGCCCTAGAAGCCGACCGGCGCGGCATCCTCCTCTGGGAGGAAATCCCGGTCTACTGGTATATCCAGTTCACCAACCCGCAAACATACCATGATGCGGCGAATCAATTGACCGAACTCATCCGCCGCGACTGTAACCGCGCCTCCGTAGCCATGTGGTCTGTAGCTAACGAAACGCCCGAATACTACGAGAACCGCACCCGGTTTATCAGTGACCTGGCCGTGCTGGCCCGTAAACTTGACCCTTCCCGCCCGATTACTGCCGCCATCTTCAAGCGCAATGAGAACCAGAAAATCACCGTGGCTGACCCACTGGCGGCCAGTCTGGACATCCTTGGCGTCAATCAGTACGGCGGCTGGTACGCAGGCACTTGGGACGACCTTAAGCACTTCGCCAACATTCATTACCCAGACAAGCCAGTGATTATCAGCGAGTTCGGGGCGGACGCAAAGAAGGGATTGCATGGCAGGGGTAAATTCACCGAAGACTACCAGCGCGCCCTTTATCGCCACACGCTCACTGCTATCAGACAGAATCCATACATCCAGGGCGTCACGCCCTGGATCCTCTTTGATTTCCGCAGTCCAAATCGTATCAACATTCACCAGAATGGATTCAATCGCAAAGGACTAGTTGACGCTGACCGGAAGCGCCGGAAACTGGCCTTCTACGAGTATCAGCGCTGGCACTTCTGAACCCTCATATGCCTCACCAATAAGTCAGCCGCCCTGGAGATTTCAAGACGTCCCGGAAAGGATCATCACATGGCTTTACGGATAGTCGTCCTCGGAATGGGAGGTCGTGGGCGCTCGTGGTTACGCGTTGTGCAACAGGAACACAATGTAGAGTTAGCTGCAATCGTTGACCCCGATCCTGCCCGTCTGGCGCGTGCAGCGGCGGACTTCCACGTACCGCAGTCCAGCTGCTTTTCAACACTTGCGGAGGCAGTGGCGAAGACCTCTCCCGATGCCGCGCTCATTGTCACCCCCAACGTCCTGCACGAAGAGCATCTCCACGAGTGCCTAGACCGTGGGCTGCACATCCTCTGCGAAAAACCACTGGTGATGCATCGCGAGGCTGGCTGTGACATCCTCGCCAAGGCCACACAAAAGGGCCTAGCAGTAATAGCCGTGCAGAACTACCGCTGGAACCCTGGCATTCTCACCCTACGCCAACTGATAGCCGAAGGCGCAGTGGGCGAACCGACCTCCTGCCTGGTGGATTTCCACCGGCTGCGCCCTATCCATGGCATGCCTTACCCTCTGCTCTACAATCAGGCCATTCACCACTTGGACGCGGCACGTTGGATCTTCGGCTGCAACGCAGTTTCCGTCATTGCCCGCAGTTGGAATCCACCTTGGCATGACTGCGACGGCGACACCATGATTGAAGCCACCTACGAGATGGAGAACGGCGTTATCTTTCACTATTCCGGCAATTACGCTACCCGTGGGGAAGACACTCCATATTCGGGGATCTGGCGCATAGAGTGTGCCCAGGGCAGTATCAGTTTCATGGGGGATGCGGAAGTTCACGTAACGATCCGCCGCCGCGAGAAGCCGCCAGAAGAGGTGCCGCCCGTTGCAGCCGGACGCAGTGGTGACTCACATCTCCTTGCATCGCTTGTGGCAGCGGTGCAACATAACGAGCCAGCACCAACTGCTGTCCAAGACAACTTACACTCGCTTGAAATGATTTGGTCCGCCACAGAATCCGACAAAACGGGACGCAAAGTAAACCTGTCCCGCTTTTCGGCACAATTGCCGCTAAATTGACACCTTCGGTCAGTGGCGGATATAATCACGTGCATTCCGGTAATAGGTGAGCGATGGCTATCATCTGTGGCATTGACGAGGCAGGATATGGACCGCTGCTTGGACCGTTGGTCGTTACAGCCGCCGCGTTTCGGTACCCGTCCTCGTGGTCAGCTACAGAACGTCAGGTCAGTTGGTGGCGCGCCTTTGTTTCTTCGCCTGCCGCTGCGGAAAATGGGACACGCTTTGTTGTCTGCGACAGCAAGACCCTTCACCGTGGCGTGCATGGCCTGCGCCGGCTGGAGGAGGCAATTTTCCCGTTTCTCGGTCTCCAGGGGCCGCCGCCGACAGACGTGCGGTCATTGCTCACCCGCTACGATATAGCAGCGAACGAATTGCTGGCGCAACTGGATCACTATCTCTGGTATCGCGGGGCGAATATCGCTCTGCCGCTCACGTGCGCCGCGGCACCGGCTATTTTGCGGGCGGAAACGTTGAGACACAGGCTGATTGAGTCCGGTCTGGAGCTTCTGGGGTTTAAATGCGCGGTTACGGACGTGGCACAATTCAATCGGGCAGTGGCGCAATCAGGAAACAAAGGGTTGGTTCTCTGGCAATCAGTGACAGGGCTACTGCGCCGACTTCTGGAAGAGCACAAAGATGAAGAAATCACAGCGCTGATTGACCGCCAGGGCGGGCGGATGCGTTATGCCCCGCAATTGCAGAGCGCTTTTTCCGAGGCGCTGGTGGCAACGCTTGCAGAATCCTCCACGTGCTCGGTATATCGCCTCTGTCATGGCCGACGCAGCGTGACGGTGCGCTTTGAGGTCGGGGCAGACAAGACGCAGCCGGTAACAGCCCTGGCCTCCATGTTCAGCAAGTATGTGCGCGAGTTACTGATGCAAATGTTCAACGAGTTCTGGAGGCAGCGAGACGGCAGCCTGACACCGACAGCAGGTTATTATTCTGATGCCCTGCGTTTTCTGCGGGACATAGAACCTCTGCGGGAAGCACTAGCCGTGTCTCGCGAACTCTTGGTTCGCTCTCGGTGAGGAGAAACAATGGCAAAGAACGTTGCAGTTGTTGGTGCTACGGGCGCGGTGGGCACTGATATGCTCCGCGTGCTGGAGGAGCGCCAGTTCCCCGTGCGTTCGTTACGGCTTTTTGCTTCGGCGCGCTCCGTGGGCAAAACGTTACGCTTTCGCGGCCAGGAATATCCGGTGGAGGAACTTACCGAGAACTCTTTCAAGGGCATAGACATCGCCCTCTTCAGCGCAGGCGCAGAGCGCAGCCGGCAGTTTGCACCCACCGCGGTCAAGGCTGGTGCAGTGGTAGTGGACAACAGCAGCGCCTTCCGGCTTGAGCGACATGTGCCGCTCGTTGTGCCGGAAGTGAATGCACACCGCATCCGCGAGCATCAGGGTATTATCGCCAACCCCAATTGCTCCACCATCATCATGGTCGTGCCGCTGTGGCCACTCCACCAAGTCGCGCGCATCACACGCATTGTCGTCTCCACATACCAGGCGGTATCTGGCACCGGAGCCCGCGCTATTGAGGAACTGCGCATTCAGACCCGGCAGATCCTTGACGGCCAACCGATTCATCCGGAGGTATATCCCTATCAGATAGCCTTCAACCTCTTGCCACATATCGGTAACTTCCTGCCCAACGGCTACACCCAGGAGGAGATGAAACTTGTCAATGAGACGCGTAAGATTATGGAGGACGACAGCATCCAAGTAACGGCAACGACGGTGCGCGTGCCTGTGTTCCGTGCCCACTCAGAGGCTGTCAATCTGCGCACGCACAAGAAACTGACGGTGCCGCAAGTGCGGGAAATCCTGCGCCGCGCACCTGGAGTAAAGGTAGTGGACGACGTCACGTGTAACCGCTACCCCATGCCCATAGAAGCCTCCGGCCAGGGCGATATCCTCGTCGGTCGCATCCGCGAGGATGCCTCCCAGGAAAACGGAATTGACCTCTGGATATCCGGCGACCAGTTGCTCAAAGGTGCAGCCCTGAACGCAGTGCAGATTGCAGAATACCTGCTGTAACTCTGGCCGGCGCAGACCTCCTCAGTGCAGCGTCGCCCGGAGAAATCATGCGCAATGTCAAACTGGTCCTGGAATACGAGGGGACGAACTACGTTGGGTGGCAGCGCCAGCGTCAACCCAACTCCATTCAGCAAACCGTTGAGGAAGCTATCGCCCGGGTTACCGGCGAGCACGTCGTCACTCGGGCTGCCAGTCGCACTGACGCCGGCGTCCACGCCCGCGGCCAAGTAATCAACTTCCGCACCAGGAGTACCTTGCCCTGTGAGCGCCTTCGCGACGCGCTTAACGCTTACCTCCCCCGCGACATCAGCGTCCGTTTTGCCACAGACGTTCCGCTTGACTTTGACGCACGCTACGCAGCTAAGGCTAAGTGTTACGAATACACTATTGCCACTGGACCGGCGCGGCCGGCCATTGACCGCAATTTCTGCTGGCATGTGCGCTCCCCGTTGGACCGTGCTGCCATGCGGGCAGCGGCTGCTCACCTGGTGGGCACGCACGATTTTGCCGCCTTTGGCTCGGAAACCTACCGCAAGCGTTCGACGGTGCGCACCCTCTATGAATTATCCGTCCATGAAGAGGGTGAGCGACTGCGGATTCGTGCCCGTGGCGACGGCTTTCTCTACAACATGGTCCGCGCCATTGTCGGCACACTCGTGGACGTCGGCCGTGGCAAAATCACGCCCGATGATGTAGTTCACATCCTCGCGACCCATGACCGGCGCCGCGCCGGACGGACAGCACCTGCCCGCGGCCTGTGCCTCATGAGCGTGGAGTATGAGTCCGATTCTTGACGAGGAACCCTGGCGGTGAGCCCACCCAAACTCAGATTCAATCCGCCCCTGCGCGTCATACATGTAATCACGCGTCTCATCCTCGGCGGGGCCCAAGAGAACACGCTCCTCACTGTAGAAGGACTTCAGTGCAACCCCCGTTTCCGCGTAACGCTGGTCAGCGGTCCAGCAATTGGCCCAGAAGGCGAACTCGTACGCCGGGCACGTGAGCACCACATTGATCTGCGCATCCTGCCTCAGATGCGTCGCGAACTGAACCCGGCGCGCGATTTGACCGTTTTCTTCCAATTGGCTGCTCTCTTCCGCCGTGAGCGTCCACATATTGTCCACACTCACAGTTCAAAAGCAGGCATCCTCGGCCGCCTCGCCGCACGCGCAACGGGAGTCCCAATCATCATTCACACCATTCATGGCCTGCCCTTCCACCCCTACCAGGCAGCATGGCTCAATCACCTCTTCGTGAATCTGGAACGCCTTGCTGCCCGGTGGACAACCGCATTTATCTCCGTTGCCAACGCCATGACTGACCAGGCGGTGGCAGTTGGCATCGCCCCGCGCGAACGCTTCACCACGATCTACAGCGGCATAGAGGCAGAGCTGTTCCTCGCCCCGAACGGCAACCGCTCTCATATCCGCGCTCGGTTTGGCATCGGCTTAAACGACCTGGTTATTGGCAAGGTCGCCCGCCTCTTTGACCTCAAGGGTCATGCCGACGTCCTGCAAGCAGCACCTGCCGTCCTTGCGCGTTTTCCCCAGACGCGCTTCCTCTTCGTCGGCGACGGCATTCTGCGCCAAAAATTGGAGGCAGAAGCCAGGCGGCTTGGCATAGCCGATCGCGTGATCTTCGCAGGCCTGATTCAACCGTCGGAGATGCCGGCCATGATCAAAGCGATGGACGTCCTCGTCCACGCATCGCTGCGCGAGGGTTTGGCACGCGTCTTGCCGCAAGCGCTACTTTCGGGGTGCCCAGTGATCTCCTATGACGTGGATGGAGCGCGCGAAGTCGTGGTAGACGGTGTAACCGGGTTTCTCGTCCCGCCCCGCTCAGTGGAGGGGTTATCGGCGGCGATGATCCGCACTCTTTCCGACCTCACGGCCGCGCGTCGGATGGCAGAGGAAGGCCGCCGCCGCTGCCGCAATCACTTCCCCGCCGAGGTGATGGTCGGCCGTATCGAGGCACTATATGATTCGCTCATAGCCGCCCACCGCGCCAAAGAACGTCCGGCCAGCAATTCCGCATCTGGCATCTAGTCCGGCGCGATTGTTTCCAGGGCAACGACGCCCTCCATGACGACGGGAATGTTCACTACCGGAGCGCCCGGTTGCCCCCCAATCTTCATTTCGCCCGCAACTCGCTGGCCCACTCGTGACCGCACTGGCCAGCCTGTTGCCTCCTCCACTTCAACGGTGCCAGCCTGAGCACCCCGTAGTTCGTAGAGCACCCGCATGCCGGCTATAACCATGCCCGTGCCCTCCGGATTGGGCTTGATGGTGCCATTTACGTCCAGCCGCGCGACCCCCTTTTCCCGACCTTTCAGGGTGAGCGTATTTTGGACGATCATCGGCATCACCCTGCGAATGACACTCGTCTGCCCCCAGGAATCACCCACACTGACCGGTTCGCGGCTGTAGACGAACATGGTCTTGCCCATCATTTCCTTGATGGCTTCGTCGCCAAATTGCTCTTCAATGCTCCTACGCACCACATCCGATTGTGCCCCCGGTGGCAGTTCCAGCGAATCCAGCATCTTCTTGAGCAAGGCGCCGACCCCCTCCACCCCCAAGACTTCCCCCTCCGGACTCATCGTCATGAGAAACGACGCTCCCGGCAACGACGCCAGCGGCCGCGCTGGTAGGGGAACGGGACCAACATGACGGGAAGAATCGTATTCAACTTTGCCCATTGGTCCTTCCTGCATGAACCGCACAGTCTTATAGGTAGTCCGGACCATGGCGTTCCCGTTCGCTTCCACCTTGACCACCTCATAGGTGTAGTCAGTCTCAACCTTCTGCCGGGCTACGTGATGTGTTTGTTGCACCGTCTGGGTTATCGTGTGGTCGGCAGTGATCCTGACACCGCGTCTCATGCCCTCCTTGACGTTAAGGCGGAGTTGCACCTTCTCCGCGGCAGCCACGGGTAGCGCTAGCGCGGCGACAACCATCACTATGACGCCCGGTATCCATTTCCTCATCGCGGCCTCTCCTTTCAACGAACAGCCGGCCGACTGGCCACGGCCAGCCGCGCGGCCTTCACTGCGTATATGCGCCGCTTGCACGCATCACACACTGCCACGGCAATTTCCGCGTTCCCAAGTTTCTGCCGAATCCGTTCCGCGTAAGGTGCACCGGTCAACGCTGCACCACATTCGTGGCAACGCAAGAGCGTCACCTTGTTCTTGAAAGGGGAGATCTCTACCGCATCTTCGCTGCGGCGGATGATGATAGTGCCCACCGGGCAGACCATCGCGCACACGCCGCAGCCCACGCACGCCGGCGATGACGCCCGGAAAGGCGCTGCCACCGCTCGGTTGACGCCCCGGTCGGCAAAACTGATTGCCGCCGCGCCGATCAGCGAACGACAGACCTCAACGCACAATCCGCAGAGGATACAGTTACGCTGTGACTGCGTCACGGTGGGAAACCGCGTTGTCCCGACTCCAAGCGCCGCCGCGAGCGCCTTGAGTGGGGCCGAGTCCGGACAACGCGCCAGTAGCAACTCAAGGACACCCGCCCGCGCCTTGTGCACGCTCTCGGTGCTGGTCCGCACAATCAGGCCATCGCGTGCAGGATAAAGACAAGAGGTCACCAACCGCTTACGCCCACCATGCTCCACCTCCACCAGACACAGACGGCAGGCACCATAGGGAGCCACCGCCGGATGGTAGCACAAGGTGGGGATAACAATCCCGTTGGCGCGTGCGACCTCAAGCACCGTCTGGCCCGGCGTGGCCTCATACTCACGCTCATCTATCGTTATCTTCGGCATGTTGCCTCACATGGCTCGCAGATGAGCTAAACCTTCACCACTGCCCCGAATGGACAGACCTCAAAGCAGGCCCCGCACAATGTGCATTTGCTGCGGTCCAAACTGTGAGGTTTTCTGCGTTCGCCGGCGATCGCGCCGACGGGACACTTCTTCCGACACAGACCACAGCCCTTGCAGGTTTCGGCAACAATGTCGTAAACGAACAGGCCTTTGCACTCCTTTGCCGGGCAGCGGCGGTCGCGGATGTGTGCCTCATATTCATCGCGGAAATAGCGGATGGTGCTTCGCACCGGGTTGCATGCCGTATTGCCCAAGCCGCAGAGCGCAGCGCATTCCAGCCAGTCGCAAATCTCCAGGAGCAGGCCGACATCTTCCTCCCGCCCCTCCCCTCTGGTAATCCGCGTGAGTATAGCAAGCATCTGCGCCAGACCTTCGCGGCATGGCGTGCACTTGCCGCAGGATTCCTGCTGGAGGAATTCGGTGAAATAGCGGGCCACATTAACCATGCAGGTATCTTCATCCATCACGATGAGACCCCCGGAACCCATCATGCTGCCCAGTCGCGTCAACTCGTCAAAATCTACGCGGGTATCCAAGTATTGTGCTGGGATGCAGCCGCCAGAGGGCCCCCCCGTCTGCACCGCTTTGAACTTCTTGCCGCCGGGAATGCCGCCGCCGATATCGAAGACAATCTCCCGCAGGGTGATGCCCATCGGCACCTCTACAAGGCCGGTGTTGCAGACCTTACCCGTAAGAGAGAAGACCTTGGTGCCCTTGCTGCCTTCTGTGCCAATGGAGGCAAACCAGTCGGCCCCTCGCGTTATTATCACCGGCACATTGGCGAAGGTCTCCACGTTGTTGAGATTAGTCGGCTTCTGCCAGAGACCGCTCTCCACTGTATGAACATACTTAGCACGCGGCTCGCCCGGCTTCCCCTCCAGAGAGGCCATCAGGGCGGTGGACTCGCCGCAGACAAAGGCCCCCCCGCCGCGATTTATGTGGACATCAAACGAAAAACCGGAGCCGAGGATATCCTCGCCCAGAAGTCCATACTCTCGGGCCTGCTGGAGTGCGTGCTTCAACCGCCTTACCGCAAGTGGATACTCGTTGCGCACGTAGATGAAACCTTCAGCGGCACCAACGGCATAGGCGCCGATAATCAAGCCTTCAATGACGCTGTGCGGATTACCCTCCATGATGCTGCGGTCCATGAAAGCCCCAGGGTCGCCCTCATCGCCGTTAGCGATAATATACTTCGGCTCCCCGTGTGCCGCACGGCAACTGCGCCATTTGCGACCGGTGGGGAAACCGCCACCCCCTCGTCCCCGGAGTCCAGATCGGATGACCTCTTCAATAACTTCATCCGGAGTCATCTGCGTCAGGACCTTGGCCAGAGCCTCATACCCGCCAACGACGATGTAATCTTCGATGCTTTCGGGGTCAATCAACCCGTTGTGCCGCAACACAACACGCATTTGCCTTCGGTAAAAAGGCACAGCGTCTGCCGTGCGGCAGACTTGCCCCGTGGCGGGGTCCTTATAGAGAAGGCGCTCAACTACCCTGTCGCCCAGCACACTCTCGCGCACCAGTTCCGGAACATCAGCCTCGGTGACGTTCTGGTAGAAGGTTCCCTCCGGCTCAATGACAACAATTGGGCCATGTTCGCAAAGGCCATGACAGCCGCTCGGGCGCACCTTGAAGACACGTCCCTCCGCGGCCACCTCTCGCGCCGCCAGATCCAGCGCGGCGAGCAGGGCGGCGCTGCCCTTGCCCATGCAGCCCGTTCCGGTGCACACAGATACAACGCGCTCTTCTTTAGCGCGACGCGCCCTTAACTCCTCGCGCAACGCAGCCAATTCCTGCGCATTCGTCAGCCGCTGTACCGCTACCGTCATGCCACCTGCTCCCTGCGTGCGTAGTCGGCGAGGATCTCAGAGACCTGCTCTGGCGTCACCTTGCTGAAGTGTTTCTCGTCAATAAGCAGCACCGGCGCGAGCGCACACATCCCCACACAATTGACCGGCTGATAGGTGAAAAGCCCGTCCGCCGTCGTCTGCCCGGCCTCCACGCCGAGGGTTTCCCGGATGCGATCGTTGATAGCCTTGGCTCCCTTGAGGTAGCAAACTGTGCCCATGCACAAGGTAATCACGTGCTTGCCTTTGGGCGCGAGGCGGAAGGAGGCATAAAATGTAGCAACTGAATAAACCTGGCTCAGCGGGATGCTCAGGCGGCTTGCCAAGTGCTCCAGCGCCTCGCGCGGCAGAAAGCCATACTCGGCCTGTATGTCCTGCATCATTGGAATAAGGAAGCCGACCCGCCCTCGATACTCGCGTATGACGCGGTCAACAAATTGAGGAATGTCGCTCATGAAATCCGCCCTGCGCGGCTGGCGCTCGCCACAGGAATTACGCTCGCCGACTCGTGGGGCTATCCGCCGCAGCGCCGAGTTCAGCTTCAATCAAGTCGCGTGCGGCACGTTGAGCGGCCCGGTGGACCACCTCGCCGACCGGCACCAATTGCAGGGCGCGGCTCGGACAACTGCGCACACAAATCGGCTCCTCGCCCGGTGCAAGCAGGCCAAGACACAGGTCGCACTTCTGCGCCACCCGGCCTTCGTAACTCAAACGCGCCATGCCGAAGGGACAGGCAAGAATGCACGCCTTACAGCCGATGCACTTCGCCGCGTCCATGAGCACCGGCCCACTTTCTTCTCTACGATAAACCGCCCCGGCGGGGCAAACCTTCATGCAGGGCGCATCTTCACAGTGGTGACAGACTACAGGCACGGCATAACCAGCCGCCTCCTCCACCGTCAGGCGGGCGCGCGAGAGCACCTCCGCGCGCAACGGCCCACCCTCGCGATCGCCCGACTTGGCATAGCCGCATTCAACCACACAGGTAAGGCAGGCATAGCACTTGGCCGGGTCCGCCACAATCGCCATCTGCATTGAGGTGTTCTCCCAACTTACACGGAAAGCACGGTGTCTAATCCTAGAGGTTCTTCCGCAACAAAGTCAAGCATTTCATCCATCTCAAGAACCCGGCTTGCTTTTTCGGGCGCCTGTCAATATGTAGAAAGGTTCAGGCGGGAGGCTTCGCCGCCAGACCTTCCCGGCGCAGCAATTTCTCCTCAGCCTCAGGCGGACGATGATAAATAGGCGTCAGTTCACGCCAGGAAGTCATGCGGCCTGCAGCGAAGCCACGAAGGCCCAATCGGGCCACAACACTGGCCCGCCCGACCCAATCTGATGCCGGAGCACAGGTGTACCCCGGCGCGGAAAAAGCTTCCGGATAAGCCCTGAGGCCGTCACCTACCAGATAGGCTGGAGGACCGATCCGTTCCAGAAGGGCCCGCGGCGTAATGAGCAGGTCCTCCGTCTCTCGCGCCCAGGCACCGGCCCGGTACGCGAACAACGCCGCATATACCTGACCCCTCTTCGCATCCAGTATCGCACAGGCGCGGGCGCCCACGACTGGGGCGTTTGCCACCAGCACCTCCAGGCTGGACACGCCCACAATCGGACACCCGACGACAAACGCTATCGTCTTCGCTGCCGCAATCCCGACTCGCAATCCCGTGAAGGAACCCGGTCCTTGACTGACTGCGACCAGTTGGACATCCCGTCTCGGCTGCCAGCCGACGCTGATACAAGCCTCGCGGAGAACCGCCACCAGCATACGGCCATGTTCCAGACCCCGCGCAAAGCTGCGCTCCGCCAGGATGTTTTCTCCTTCCACCAAGCAGACACTGCCAATCGCCCCGGAGGTTTCCAGCGCCACCACCCGCAGCCCGCTCACAATAGGCCCTCCTCAGCCACTTCAATGGCTCGGAACAACGCCTTTGCCTTGGCGATGGTCTCCTCGTATTCGCGGGCGGGAACGGAATCGGCCACGATGCCGGCGCCCGCTTGGACATAGGCACGCTCGCCCCCTAGTCCAGCAACACCGGTGAGCAGGATGGTGCGAATCGTGATACAGGTATCCATATTCCCGGAAAAGTCAATGTAGCCCACAGCGCCAGCGTAGGGGCCACGCCTAACCGGTTCCAGTTCGTCAAGTATCTCCATAGCCCGCACCTTCGGAGCACCCGAGACCGTCCCCGCCGGAAAGCAGGCACGAAAGGCGTCAAACGCTGTCAATCCAGGGCGGAGTTCTCCCGTAACACACGAGGTCATGTGCATCACATGGCTGTAGCGCTCGATGACCATCTCTTCTTCAATGCGCACGGTGCCGAAACGCGCAATCCGGCCGATGTCATTCCGACCGAGGTCCAGTAACATGATATGCTCGGCCCGCTCCTTGGGGTCATGCAGCAATTCCTGGGCAAGTCTGGCGTCCTCCTCCTCATTGCGCCCCCGGCGACGCGTTCCGGCGATTGGACGCACAGTAGCACGGTTGCCTTCAACTTTCACCATGACTTCCGGCGAGGAACCGATAAGCCTGATATCATCTAAGTGTAGGTAGAACATATATGGGGACGGATTCATAGCGCGCAGGGCGCGATAAACGCTGAATGGTGGTGCCGTGGTCCGCGCTGACAGACGCTGCGAAAGCACCACCTGAAAGATGTCGCCCGCGTAAATATATTCTTTGCATCGTTTAACGGCCTCTTCAAAGGCCGCACGCTCAAAGTTGGAGTCAATCTTCAGATGCAGTTCACCCTCAATGACGATGTCATCGCTCAGTTTCGTGACCGGCGTGCGCAGACGTTCAACCACTTCATCCACGCGCGCCCGCGCCGCCTCATACGCATTTCGAAGATCAGCGCCAGGCGGTGTCCGTGCATGACTTACCACCATGATCGTTTTCGTAAGGTGGTCAAAGATGACCATGGTATCGTAAAAGGCAAAATAAAGATCAGGGAGCCCCAGCGGATCAGGGGGTGGGTGGGGCAAATGCTCGATGTATCGCACCGCGTCATAGGCAGCGTAGCCGACCGCGCCGCCTACAAACCGCGGCAGCCCCTCAAGATGGGCCGGCCGAAATGGACGCAATTGCTCAGCCAAAGCTGCAATGGGGTCACGCGCTGTGCGGCGATCAACTGTTTCACCAGAGACAATCTCAATTGCATCGCCATGTGCTTTGAAAGTCATGAAAGGGTCGGCACCAAGAAAGGAGTAGCGGGCGATCTTTTCGCCCCCGCTCGCGCTTTCCAGCAGAAAGGCATAACGCCCGTTGCTAATCTTCTCAAAAGCTGAGACGGGAGTGAGCGTATCCGCCAGCAGGCGCCGGTATACCGGCACGAGATTGCCCAGCTTTGCCAGCGAGCAGAAATCAGAAAAGGCAGGACGGTGGCGCTCCTGTGGCAAACCGTTTCTCCCGGTGGAGACACAAACAGAAACTCACCCGCACGCCCCCAATAAAATGGATTTTAACAGTGCCCCCCACTGGAGTCAAGCAAAGTAAACTCCGGCCATATGGGCCCGCAAAAACCCACATATTCTTCCCCTCCCGGCTGGGGATTGCGACTCGGGATCGGACTGGATAAGATTCGCACCAAGCCTCCGGAAGGAGTGCACTCAAATGTCGCATTCAGACAGGATGGACGAGAAACGAGCCATCATCCTGGCGACCGCCAGCGTCGCCAACGACCGTATTCACACATTGGCGAAATTCGCAGCCGGGAAGAGCACTCTGAACGTGGGCTGTGTCGGCACCATGTCAGCGGGAGGCATAGACGCGAAGGCGCTCGCCCGCCACGCACGGATAGCAGCAGCCGCAGCAGAATGTACGGGGCTAGATATTGAAGCGGAAGGAGTAGAAGAACTCCGCCGGCGCGGCTACCATGCCCTCGTCGGCGACGCCTGCAGCTGCACCCTGGGCCGAAAGTTTGACGCCATCATCGCTGGAGAGGTCATTGAACACGTCAGCAACGCCGGCCAGTTTTTCAGTAACATGCGACGACACCTCACGTCAAGCGGGATATTCGCGGTGAGCACGTGTAACCCCTTCAGTCCCAAACGATTCTGGAAAATACTCCGCTACGGCCACCCGTGTGTCCATCCAGAGCATACCGCCTGGTATGATCCGGTCACGCTCATGGGTCTCGGAATACGCTGTGGCCTTTGCCCAAGGCAACTGATCTGGATTCAGGAACCGGCTGGCCTGGATCTGCGCGTCTGGCCCAGGGTGCTGCGCAGGTATCTTGCCGACAACTTCGTGCTCGCGTTCTCAATTGCATGAACGAACGGCTTCCGCGTTTCCCGCGATGTGCGTGAAGGAAAGAGTTTTCCGGCATCGTGCCAGCAGGCAGGAAATCCCGACCATTCGCAGCACCACGCACGCTGGAGCTCCCTCACTCCAGTGCACGGCGCACCGCGTGGTACTCCTCCCGCGTCAGCGTCACATCCGCCGCACCCGCTGCCTCACGCGCCTGTTCCGCGTTCTTGATGCCGACGATAGCACAGTGGATGCCCTGCGTGGCAACCGTTGCCGCCAGCGAGAGTTGCGTCACGGTACACCCTTTAGCAGCGGCGATCGGACGCAAACGCTCCACCTTGGCAATGAGGGCCTTGAACTTCTCGCCCTTGAATCGCTCGTCGTGGGCACGCAGGTCGCTGAATGTCTCGTCGCCCTTGAACTTTCCGGTGAGGAGACCCCGTAACAGCGGGCTGTAGACAAGTACCCCGATGTGCTCCTTGTGGCAATAGGGTAGCAAGTCGTCTTCAATGTCCGGCTCCAGGAGGTTGAAACTGGGCTGAAGTGTCTCAAATTCTCCAAACTCGCGCGCAGCACGCAGTTGCTCCACAGTGAAATTACTGACCCCGTAGGCACGAATTTTCCCCGCCTTCTTCAGTTTTTCCATGGCGCGCGCCGTCTCCTCCAGCGGCGTGAACGGATCGTAGGCGTGCACCTGATAGAGATCAATATAGTCCAGACCCAGCCGCGCCAGAGAAGCGTCGCATTCCTGGAGAATATATGGCTCGCTAAGGTCGGGGTGACGGTGACCGTCCGGGTAGAAATGATGATAGACCTTCGTGGCGATAATGAGTTTGTCGCGCGCCAGACCCTTCAGTGCCCGGCCGAGGATGCGTTCGGCCTCACCGTCACCGTAAGCATCCGCATTATCAAAGAAGTTGATGCCCGCATCCACCGCAGCGTGTACGGCGGCGATAAGTTGTTCCTCCGGCTGCCGCCCCCAATACGTCTGGCCCATCTGCCAGCACCCGAAGCATATTGGTGACACCAGAAATCCGGTCCGACCCAGCCGCACTCGTCTCATCTTTTCCTCCCTCCTCCTGATCATTAAACACTTCACTATAGGCTCACTCACCCATGACGTCAAGCACAACCGGTCACGGGTAGTGTCAAGTTTCGTGTGTAAATTCGTCGAAGGGACACAGGCGTTAGTCCTCCTTGGGGCGCCGGTCAGGCGGCGCGTTTGTCGTCGGCGAACTCGGCGCAGACCTTGCCGGCGCGTTTTTCG
>Ga0272448_1002825_pt1 | contig 21304 bp, 20 predicted proteins | sample YNPCB0191_FD_202220 | JGI IMG/M metagenome (GOLD analysis project Ga0272448, IMG submission 202220) | Hot spring sediment microbial communities from Yellowstone National Park, WY, United States - YNP-CB-019-1 | ecosystem: Environmental > Aquatic > Thermal springs > Hot (42-90C) > Sediment... | reverse complement strand
ACCTATGTATGTAAAGTTTAGTATATTTCGATTATTTTGGATGGATTCTTATGTCCCTTTCTAATGATCAACTTGGAAGAATTTACATTTAAATAATGACTCAATATCTCGATAACGCTTCGATTAGCTTTATTATTTTCCGCTTTTTCTTTAGTCCAAACCTCAAAAGAATCGGCGGATTTTTGCAATATTTTATTTTCTCTCGACTGAGCATGCACTTTTACTTTTATGTATTTCATATAACATTGATTGAGCCAAGAAAGATAGAAATTTCGTTTATATAGTTTTCATAATCATTTGCCGATATCCTATTTACGCCTTTGAAAAAAGCCATATAATTATCTTTTGCGTATATAGTCCAACCGCTATTATTTTCTAAATAAGCTATCCTCTCAGGAGTAAAAAAAGAAAGGATCTCGTCTTCATTTTTGCCAAGCAAATAGTATTTTTTGGAAAATTCTGGATACTGCTCTATATCTATATCGTCAAAACCTAATTTAGCCGAGATTTTATCCGCTATATTTTCAGGTCTTAAATAGAAATCTGGAAGTTTGGAAGATAATTTAATCAAGGCAATGGTATGCTCATTTTTTTCTTCCCTATCTCTATCACTTGTATTCCAATTTCTATCTTCGCCAATAGTATAAAAATAATCGAATAAAAAAAAGAAATTATCCTTAAAAGGAATAATCAATAAATTTCGGGCTTCTTTGCTATACCCTCTAATGAAAATCTGTAAATTTGTATAATCGAGAAACTCTTCTCTTTTAAATGAGATTAATTTCTTTTTTACTTCCGGGGCGAATTTATCATAATCTGCGATTATTTCTTTTTTTACTTCCAAGTCTTTTAATCTGGTCAATATTCTCGCGTCCTTGTCAAATTTTAGTCCCCTTGTTAAAGCGAGATTTTCAAGAAAAGCTATTCTTTTTTTTTCAAATTTATTGGCAATAAAAAATATGAGAAAAATAACAATTACCCCTAAGGATATAAACAAGAACATAGCGCTCATAAAATCACTTTATCTCGTATAACTCCAAGTTCTGAAATATGTCTTCTATATTTTCAAATTTATTATTATCTCCCGCCTGTTCATAATATAGATCCTCATAGGATTTTTTTTCAGCTTTATAGAATATTCCATAGGGCAGGGGTGAGACAAGAGAGGAAACCAAAAACGCCATATTCAAATTGGAACTATCGTATATAGTTAGATCAGACGGCGCTTTAGCCGGGTCAAATTCTATTATCTCCGTTTTTAAATCCTTTATAACTACGGCTTTATTCTTATTTTTGCCGAATATCATGGGTTTCCCATTTTCTATTTTAACCGTAAAATCCTCTTTTGTCTCAGAATTTTTATACTGATCGAATTCCTTATCGGTAAAAACTACGCATTTCTGCATAATCTCAACAAAGCTTGTTCCATCATGTCTTGCCGACTCGAGCATTATCTCAGAACTGAAATTTAAATCATTATCAAATCCGCGAGCCACAAAACCGCAGCCAAGCGAAACCGCAAAATTCGCTGGATTAAAAGGATAATCAATGCTTCCTATGGGGGCGGTCTTCGTTTTAGAGCCAAAAAGAGTAGTCGGCGAGGTTTGACCTTTGGTAAGCGCATATATTCTGTTATTGAACAAAACTATTTTGAGTCCAATATTTCTCCTTATGGCATGTATCATATGATTGCCGCCTATAGAAAGGCCATCCCCATCGCCAGTTATCACCCATACCAAAAGTTCAGGATTTGACAATTTAATGCCTGTGGCAATAGCCGGCGCTCTTCCATGTATGGAATGGAAACCATAGGTATTCACATAATAAGGAAAACGGCTTGAACATCCTATCCCAGAAATAACCGCATATTTTTCATGCGGCAAATTCAGATTGGCCATAGTTCGCTGTATTATGGTCAAGATCCCGAAATTCCCGCAACCAGGACACCATTTAACTGGGAGATTGCTTGAAAAATCTTTAGCTATCAATTTATTTGCCATAATTACCTCGCATTATCGTTTATAAATTGAACTATCTCGTCCGAATTCAAAGGCTGGCCTTTGACCTTATTCAAAGAGATGGTTTCTATTAGATATCTGCTCTTTATAATAAAACTAAACTGGCCGTCGTTTTCTTCAGCGATTAAAACTTTTTTGAATCTCTTTAAAATTTCACCGAGATCTGTCGGCAAGGGATTTAAATATTTCAAATGCGCAGAAGAAATAGCTATGCCGTTTTTCCTTACAATCTCAACGGCTGAATTAACGGCGCCATAAGTGGAGCCCCAGGTTAAAATCAATAAGTCTCCGCTTTTATTTCCATTTACGAAGGTGGGCGGGATTTCATTTGCTATATTCAATATTTTATTTCGCCTTAATTCGGTCATTCTCTGATGATTATCTGGGTCATAGCTTATATTCCCAGTTTCGCCGCTTTTTTCAAGACCGCCTATTCTGTGTTCATATCCTTTAAGCCCAGCATATGCCCATGGCCTTGAAAGGGTTTGAGCGTCTCTGATATATGGCTGAAATTTATCAGGTTCGGGCAATTTTGTCATTTCGAAATTTCTCAATTCGCTTTGTTTTGGTATTTTAAAAGGTTCTGAGCCATTGGCAAGATAACTTGAAGTTAAAACGACTACAGGTGTCATATATTTAACCGCTATTCTACTGGCTTCATAGACAGTATCGAAACAATCGGCAGGACTGCGCGCCGCAAGAACAGCCAAAGGGCAATCGCCATGTCTGCCAAATAAAGACTGAAATAAATCCGACTGCTCTGTTTTTGTGGGCAGGCCTGTGGATGGTCCGCCTCGCTGAACATCCACAATAACAAGAGGAAGCTCGGTTATAACAGCTAAGCCCAAAGCTTCCGATTTAAGCGAAAAGCCAGGACCGCTTGTTCCGGTAGCAGACATACAACCTGCGAAAGAAGCGCCTATGGCCGAGCATATGGCGGCGATCTCATCTTCCGCCTGAAAAACGACTATATCCTTTGCTCTATATTTAGAAAGAGTTTGCAGTATCTCGCTTGCCGGGGTTATCGGATATGAACCGTAAAATAATTTTCTGCCGAGTTTTTTTGAGGCCGCGATAAGAGCGTAAGCCGCAGCTTCGTTGCCTGTGATATTTTTATATTTGCCCGAGGATAATTTTCCCTTCTCTATCTTAAATTTGGCGTCAAAAACTTCCGTATTCTCGGCATAATTATAACCGGCATATAAAACTTTTTTATTGGCCTCTATTAACTCTGGCGTTTTTTTAAATTTATTTTCTATCCATTTAACAGTGTTTTCTATCGGCAGATCATACATCCAATACATAACGCCAAGCATGAAAAAATTCTTGGTCTTTAAAATCTGGCTTTTAGTCAACTTGCTATCTTTTAAAGTTATTTCCACCATGCTATTGGCGGGAACGGCCAATACCCTGTAATTTGAAAGAGCGCCATCCTCAATTGGATTTTTCTCATAGCCAGCTTTTTTTATAGCGTCCTCAGTAAAAGCGTCGGAATTTACTATTATTATGCTGCCTTTATCCAAATTTTTCAAATTGACAGCGAGAGCCGCTGGATTCATCACCACAAGCACATCCGGTTTATTGCCAGGCGTAGTGACGGAATCATCGCCAAAAGCTATCTGAAAACCGCTAACCCCGCCAAGAGAACCGCTCGGCGCCCGTATTTCGGCTGGATAATCGGGTAAAGTGCTAAGATCATTGCCGCTTATAGCCGTAGCGTTGGCGAATTGAGAGCCAATGAGCTGTATGCCATCCCCGCTATCGCCAGCGAATTTAATTACCGATAAATTCTTTGTCTTTATATCTATTTTCTTTCTGGATTTCATAAAACCTTCCATTAATTTACATTCAAAAAATTCCAAATTTTGATAAAGCCTTAAATACTTCATAATAATATTACAATTTATGCTTTACTAAGACAAGACGCCGCGTCGGATAATTAAAAATGTCTCCGAGAAACAATTATTTAAGAGATTTTAAATTCCTCTTTAAATTCCCCCTTTGTAAATTGAGAAATCCCCTCTGTCCCCCCCTTTTATAAAAGGTGGGAATAAAAAGGGAGATTTTTAAACAAGATTGGGAGAAGGAATTTGTGAACTTTGCGCATAAGATTTTGGCGACATATTCTTTATCTGATATAATATTATTTTGGAGACATAGACTTTTTATCCAACGCTAATCCAAAGCAATATTTAGGAGGATAAATGAAACTGGTGGAATATGAGGGAAAAGAAATATTCAGAAGATATTCTATACCTGTACCCCGCAAATTTGGCATATTGAAATTAGGCGAAGATTTAGGAAAAATAAAAATAGATAAATTTCCTGTAGTGATAAAAGCGCAGGTATTGGCCGGGGGCAGGGGAAAAGCTGGCGGAGTTAAAATTGCTAACAATCTTCAAGAGGCAAAAGAGATAGCGAGTAAAATGCTCGCAATGAAACTGATAACGCATCAAACAGGCGAACATGCTTTAACTGTAGAAGAGATCTCCATAGAAGAAGCAAGCGAAATAAAAAGAGAAATCTATATATCTGTTGTCATGGATAGAAAGATATCGTCTCCGGTGCTTATATCCTCTATGGAAGGCGGAATGAGCATAGAAGAACTCGCAAAAAACAAACCTGAGATGATAATTAAAATGCCGATTGATATAGAAAGCGGACTTATGGATTTTCAGGCAAGAGAATTAGCGTATACTTTAAAAATAGAAAAAGAACTTATATGCCAATTTACAGAGCTTGCGAAAAATATGGTCAAACTATTCATAGAAGAAGACGCCAGTCTGGTAGAGATAAACCCTCTTGCCATAACCAAAAATAATTCCATTCTTGCCGTGGATTCTAAAGTCGTTATAGAAGATAATGCCCTATTTAGGCACAAAGAACTGGCTGAATTGCCTGATAGAGAATCAAGCGATATAGAAAAAGAAGCTAAAAAGATAGGTATAAACTATATAGGACTTGATGGCAATATAGGATGTATGGTAAACGGCGCTGGCCTCGCCATGGCTACGCTGGATACGATTAAATTGGCTGGCGGCAATGCTGCTAATTTTCTCGATGTGGGCGGCGGCGCCAATGTTGAGCAGATAACGAAAGCTTTTAAAATCATTCTCAAAGACAATAAAGTAAAAGCGATAATGGTTAATATATTTGGCGGTATAATGAAATGCGACAATATAGCTCAGGGAATAGTGGAAGCGAGCAAAAATGTGGAAATAAAGGTGCCGTTGATAGTCAGGCTCGAAGGGACAAGAGTCAAAGAAGGAAAGGAAATTTTAAAGAACTCAGGCCTAAAAATAAATCAGGCGGATAATGCCTGGGAGGCCGCCAAACTCGCCGTAGAGTTGGCCAGATAAAATTAGATTATAGGAGAATATATGTCCATAATTTTAAATAAAAAATCAAAGATACTTGTATGCGGAATAACTGGCTCACAGGGGTCATTCCACGCCAAACAATGCATGGAATATGGCAGTAAAATCGTAGGCGGAGTAACGCCGGGAAAAGGCGGACAGGAACATTTGGGAGTGCCGGTATTTAATACAGTAAAAGAAGCTTTAATCAAAACAAAAGCCAACGTCTCTTTAATTTTCGTGCCGCCCCCTTTCGCCGCAGACTCGATATTGGAATCTTTTTATTGCGGAATAGATACGGTAATCTGCATAACCGAAGGCATACCAGTTATGGATATGGCTAAAGTCAAAAGACATATTTTCAAGCTAAGAAGTTCAGGCAGAAATATTATCATGATAGGGCCGAACTGCCCCGGCGTAATAACTCCACAAGAATGCAAAGCAGGAATAATGCCCGGTTATATACACAAAAAAGGTCATATAGGAATAGTATCCCGTTCAGGAACTTTGACATACGAAGCTGTATGGCAGCTTACAAAAGAAGGGCTTGGTCAATCCACGGTGGTAGGAATAGGCGGCGACCCTATACAGGGCTCTAATTTTATTGATATAATAAAACTCTTCAACGAAGATAAAGAGACAAAAGCCATAGTAATGATAGGCGAAATAGGCGGCAGCGCAGAAGAAGACGCGGCTATCTATATAAAGAAAAATGTAAAGAAGCCGGTATTTTCTTTTATAGCAGGCAAAACAGCGCCAAAAGGCAGAAGAATGGGGCATGCCGGGGCTATTATAGAAGGAAACAGCGGCACTTATGAAGCAAAAGTAGAGACCTTGAAAAGATGCGGCGTGAATGTAATTGAAAACCTATCAACTATAGGTAGCACAGTGGCTTTAAAGTTAGGCAAAAAGAGAGCGTTAAGGTGATAAAAAAATATTGCATAGAATCTGGCAAAATAAAAGAAACAACTCATAATGAGCAAATAGCCGTATTCATAAATCCAGATGAAAACGAAAAAGAATTTATCTTAACTAATTTAGGCATAGATCTTCACACTATTAATTCAGCTCTGGACCCCGAAGAGCCTGCTCGAATAGATTTTGAAAACAATCACACAGAGCTTATTTTCAAAAGGCCAAAAAACTACTCTTCCAAAGATCATTTTATGTTTAAAGTGTCGTCTATGGGCTTGTTCTTTTTCCAAGATAAAATTTTAATCATAATGTCCGAGGACATCAATCTATTCTCAGGCAAACAATTCAACAATGTAATGGACTTAAGAGATGTTTTTTTGAAGATTATTTATAATTCTATCTACCATTTCATAGAACACCTGAAAGTAATCAATATGATAGCAGATGAAATTGAAACGAAAATAAATAAATCTATGGAAAATAAATATCTGCTTCATATGTTCACTCTGGAAAAAAGTCTTGTCTATTATGTAAGCGCCATAAGCTCAAACAGCTTTACTTTAGAGAAATTGAAAAATCAAGCTGTCAAAATGGGGTTTCAGGACAATCACCTCGAATTTCTGGAAGATATTTTGATTGAGAATAATCAGGCAAAAGAACAAGCCAATGTTTATTCTCAAGTTTTCGCCGGCTTAATGGACGCAAGAGCGTCTATAATAAACAATAATATGAATATCTGGCTTAAAAACCTGACCATTATAACCATATCTATAGCCATACCTAACTTCTTCGCAAGCTTAGGCGGCATGTCAGAAGTAACCACAATTACAGGGATAGAAAATCAAAGAATTGCCCATTTATTTTTCTTTCTTTTTTCGGTCACATTGGGAATATTAACTTTCTTCATATTCAGAAAATTTGAAAAGAAACTTTAATGAAAACATTCCAGATTATAAATCTCGGCTGCCCTAAAAACTTAACCGACGCCGAAGAAATCTCATATAATTTAAAAAAGGCGGGCTACAATATCTCTAACGATAGAAAAACAGAAATAGCGGTAATAAACACCTGCGCCTTCCTTAAATCAGCCATAAAAGAAAGCAAAGATGTAATCAGGGAATTTATAAAACTTAAAAAAGAAAAGAAGATAAAAAAAATAATAGTCTCAGGCTGCCTCGTGGAAAGGATAAAAGAAAAACTATTATTGGAATTCCCGGAAATAGACAATATAATCGGAATAAATTCCATATCTAAAATAAAAGAGGCGCTACAAAACAAAAAAGCTGATAAATCATACATATTGCCCGAAGATAACTATATCTCTTCGCATAACAGATTAAGACTGACCGCGCGCCATTCCGCTTATATAAAAATAGCAGATGGCTGCAATAATAATTGTTCCTATTGCGCTATACCGCAAATACGCGGCAGACTTCGTTCAAAGCCCATAGAACAGATATTAAGCGAGACAGATGCCCTCGCCGATTCAGGCGCCATAGAGATTTCTCTTATAGCGCAGGACACCACAAGCTACGGACTCGATTTATATAAAAAACCGATGTTAAAATCGCTTTTAAAGAAACTTGTCCTGAATAAAAAAATCAAATGGCTTAGACTTATGTATATGTATCCAGATAGAATAGACGCGGAATTATTGAAAATAATAAAAGACAATAATGTGATATGTCATTATATGGAAATGCCCATACAACATATATCTGATAATATCTTAAAAAAAATGAACAGGACTTCAGATGAAAAAACGATAAGAAATAAAATAGAATTGATAAAAAAAATCATACCAGATATGGCTCTAAGGACAAGTTTTATAGTAGGATTTCCCACTGAAAACGAGAAAGATTTCAATAAACTAATAAATTTTGTGGAAGAGATCAAATTCAACAATCTCGCAATATTCAAATATTCAAGGGAATACGGCACCAAAGCTTACTCTATTGAAAAACAAATACCTTATAGAGAAAAGAATTTAAGATACAAATATCTTCTTAAAACGCAAAGCCGCATATTGGATAAAATAAATCTAAATCTAATAGATAAAAAACTGGATGTTTTAATTGATTACGGCAATATCGGAAGAACTTATATGGACGCTCCGGAAATAGACGGCAAGGTATATATAAAGAACGCTTCGCTCAAGAGCGGCAATATCATAAAAGCGAAAATAATAGCGGCCGAAGGATATAATAGAGAAGCTGTCAAGATGTAAAACAAAAAGCGCGCATCGGTCTTTAGTCCTAAAATTCAATAGGTCTATTTTTATATAAAATTTATCCTAAAAACCCTTAAAATAAATTCTATTAACAGTTAAAATATATATACCTGTAATCTCTCCATGAGGGGAGAGAGCATCCACCCTCAAACCTGAGAATTTGAGGTAACCAGGAAGAAAAAATGCGTGAATTAAGAGTGGAGTTTATATGAAAAAAGTTATGTTTATTTTCTTCCTGACCGTATCCTTAATAAGTATAAAAAGCAAGCTATTATATTGCGAAGACCTTAGTTTTATTGATCCTGATGTGGAAAATTATTTCGAAACCCAATATGGATATAAACAAAAAGAAAATGGCAGTTTCAAAGATTCTCCTATTTCGGTGATAAATCCAAATACAAGCGTAACTGCGCCTAAAGAAGAGAACAAAAGCGTTCTTAACTATAATCTAAGCCAAAAAGTAAATTATGACAATTTACCAATATACTACGAACTTAAACAGAGCTATTCCGATGGCCCTATCTCTTCATATGTGCTTTCTCTCGATAGCAGCATAGAAAATAAAGTGCTCTCATACAGAGCATTCGAGATAATAGTAGAAAAAAATAATTATGAGAAACTGAAGAAAAATCTGCCCAAATACGATTTCGTTTACGGCGGCGAGGAGATAGACAATAAAGATAAAAAGAATATCAAAGTATTCGGCTGGGCGCCGACTGATTCCTTAAATATAATAGCGAGAGATGCCAATGTCAAATCCATATCTTTTTCCTCGAAAAAAGATTTAATAGCGCCAATGAAGCCAATATCTCTGGTCGTAAAAGTGCCAAGCAATAGAAATTTAAATTTATTTTCCAAAGATTTCGTGTCTTATATAAATAAATTTGGTTTTGTATATAAAGACACAAATATATTTTCCAGAAATTCCAAAAATAGATTTTCCCTAATAGAAATAAAGGGCAATATCCCGCTCGATAAAATAGATTTGCTCTTATCCTCTCCCTTTGTTTTCAAAGTCAATTCTGAAATATAATTAGAAGATATGGAAGAGATGGAAGGAATAGAAGCTATGGAAGCAATGGAGGGACAGAGGGGATTTTCCCCATTTATAAACCCAAACTCACTAATTTTTAGGGAATAACTCAATATTTTCAAAAAAAGTAATTAAAAAATAAGCAGAATTTATTTAATAGTTATACCCTATTAGGGAATAAGTAAAAAATGCATATAATTTAACTTATTTTCTACTGAAAAAAGCAAAATTTCAAAATCCCTCTTTAAATTCCCCCTTTGCAAAAGGGGGACAAAAGGGGGATTTCAATTTGTTTTTATGTAAAAATTGACAACTTATTCCCTAACCAATTGCAGAGTTAAGGTTATAAATGGGGAAGAGAAAGAGTTAGAAGGGATAGAAAAGACGGAATTTAGAGGGATTGCTCTTTTTTGGAAAATATATAGGAAATAGAAAAAGTAGAAACCGTACCTATAATTATAAACCAACTCCAACCTACGGATATTATCTTCATCTCAGAAAGTATCATTATAACAGTGCAGAAAATGCTTGAAAATACCATAGAAAAAGCGTTTATTTTATTGGCTTTCCTTGAAGTGAAAATGCCAAAAAGAAAAACGCCGAGCAAACTGCCAGCTGTAAGGCCATTGACTTTAAAAGCAAACCATAACATCTTTTCCACATGCTGACACATATAAGCTATAAGGGCAAGTATAAAACCGAATATTAAAATGCTAAATCTCGATATAAGCAAAAGTTTTTTTTCATTATTTTCTTTGGATAATGGTTTATATATATCCATAACAAATGAAGAAGAAAGGGAACTGAGCGGCGAATCTATGCTGGCCAGAATAATGGCTGAAAGCAAAAGACCTTTGAGTCCATTGGGCAAGAAATTTACGCCAAAATAGGAAAGTATTTTATCCGGCTCAGAGGCATTTAAATTTGGATTGAATTTAAAAAATATATATAAACCGGTGCCTATGGATAAATATAAAACCACAAGCGGTATGGTGGCGAAAATAGTATATATGATACTCTTTCTGCTCTCCTCTCTCGTTTTTAAAGTAAGCAATCTCTGCATCAATTCCTGATCTGTTCCGAAACTGGCCATGGAACCGAATATACCATTTAAGATAGCTATAAGAAAAATATTTGGATCGTGAAAATTAAGGCCAAAATTTATAATGGAAATTTTATGGTCTTCGCTCGCCATTCGCCAGAAATCCAAAAAAGATAAATGCGTAGAATTGAAAATATAAACAAATATAAAAATGCCAGCAATGTAAAAACTTAAAGTTTCCCATAAACCTGTCCATATAACAGCTTTAATCCCGCCAAAAGCTATGAAACTTATGGAAATGACAGAAAAAACCAAAATAGTATTTAAAAGCGGCCAACCCATAAGCACCGAAACCGCCAGAGAGGCGGCATAAAGTCTCACCCCGGAGGCGAATAATCTGGTAATAAAAAAGAAAACGGAAGCGCTGTACTGCGTTATATTCCCGAATCTATGGCCTAAAAATTCATATATAGTAACGCAGGAATATTTATAGAAATAAGGGATAAAAAAGTAGCCGATGAAAATTCTCGCTATAGCCGAACCTATGAAAAATTGAAGATACTGCCAGTTTTCGCTAAAACCTATGGACGGAACTCCGACTATGGTCATAGCGCTTATTTCAGTGGCGACAAAAGAGAGAGTGGCAAGCCAAACTGGAATCTTCCTTCCAGCTATAAAAAAATCATTTGTGTCTTCCTGCTTTTTACCTGTTATATAGGCTATTAAAAGCAAAATGCCAACCGCGAAAGAAACTATAAACCAGTCCTTATAATTTAAATTATTCATATATTTATTTCCCTATCCTTACAGGCAAAACGCCCTTTATCTCCAGCTCGCCTTTAATAGCCATAGCGGCGGCAAATTGAAATTCAGGATTATCGCCAAAACAGCATATGCCGGAATTTATTTTATTTATGTAAGAATCAAAAATAAATGGACTGCCAAAAGAAATCATGGATACATATTTGCTATTTTTAATAACGCCGTCAATGCTCTCCTTTTCAGCGCTGCCCAAATTTATTTTTCCGCTATAAGCCCTCGGTTTGGAAAAGCTTAGAATCACAGTAAAATCGGCCATGGCTGGATTATCTTTTATTTCAAAACCGGACGCTCTCATAGCATCTATAAAATAAATAGCTTTGCTCTTTTCCCCATCGTTTATAAATTCATGTATATACACTTTCTTTCCCCTATTTATATCCTTCTTAATCCAGGTGAGAGAAAAGGGAGCGATTTCTCTATTGAATTCTTTATATTTAGCCAAACCTATATCTTTTAAACTAAATTTAAATTTACTTGCTTTTCTCTTTGCCACAAGCGTATCCTGCCTTCTAATAGACATATCTATTATCTCCTGGCTTATTAGGTTTTTATGGTAGGCGTCAACAAGAAAATCATATAATCTGAAAGGTTGTTCTGGAACTAAGAGTATGTCGCAACCGGCAGATAGAGCTTTAAGAGCCGCCATGTTTTCGTCCTTTATTGCTTTCATAGATAAAGCGTCAGTTAAAACTATAGAATCGTAATTCAATTTTTTTCTTATTAAATTAGTTATGACTTTTTTCGAGAAAGAAGCTATGTCCATATCATCTATGGAATTTATTTTGAGATGGCCGACCATTATGGAATCAGCTTTCTGAGCCAATTTCTCAAAAGGCAAGAAATCCAGATTGAGAATCTCGGAAATATCTTTATTAATTTCCGGCAAAGTCAAATGAGAATCGAGAGAGGTATCGCCATGGCCTGGAAAATGTTTTATAGAATTGAGTATATTGTATTTGGAAAGTCCATCCATATACTTATCCGCAAATTCAACCGTTTTCTCGACGCTATCTGAAAAAGCTCTAAGATTGACTATTGGATTATCATGGTTATAAGCCAAATCCAGAACCGGGGCAAAAACCCAATCCACGCCAAGAGCGGATGACTCTATAGCCGTTATCTCAGCTTTTTTCCTCGCAAATTCGCTATTCCCGCTCGCGCATATAGCCATATTGCTTGCCAGCAAAGTTCCTTCCTTTATCCACTGACCCGCGCCATTTTCATAATCAGCCGCAAAGATAAGCGGCCAGGAAGCGTTTTTCCTCAAAATATTTATGGTCTCGTAGATCTCGTCTCTGCTTCCGCCATAAAGGCAAAATCCGCCAACGCCCATTTTAACCAGTTTAATGGCGTCTTCTATCTTTGTCGTATTAAACCTGTACTCAGGATAAATCAATCTCGCTATTTTATTTTCTATGGTCATTAATCCCCCGCTTTACAGCTTTCTCTTTTTTCTTTATTTTATTCCACTGTCTTATTACTTCGATTGCGCTTATTTTTTTTCTTTTTAAAAAGACATGCGGATGTCTTATGATTAATTTATCGTTAAGCGTAGAAATAACCTGTTTTATATCAAAATATTTTTCTTTTCTCGCCAATTCGCAGTGGAATACTACCTGCAACAAGATATCGCCTAATTCCTCTTTCATATTCTCTATGTCTTTTTTCTTTACCGCCGCCTCGAATTCCTTAACTTCTTCTCTCAGATATTTCAAAAGCGAATCATGGCTTTGCTTGATATCCCATGGACAGCCATTTTTACCAAGCAGTTTGGCCATTATAACTAATAGTTTTTCAAACTCTTTCATATAGAAGTCTCAAAAAGCGTAAATAAAATAATATAATATTTGTATTAAGATTTCTATAATCGGAGGGAAAATGCCAAAAACAGAAGAGCTGCATAAAATTTTAGATAATGGATTTGTAAGATTGGTTGACTTTATAGGCGGGGATTTAAGGGCCGTTCAATCGGCGAGAGTTTCTTTCAAAGGCGAATCGAAGGGAGAGGAAAGGGACAAAAAACTGCTTGAGTATCTTTTAGCGAATGAACATTTTACTCCTTTTGAACATTCTGTATTTCAATTCCATATAAAATGCCCGATATTTGTGGCGAGGCAATGGATGAGACATCGCTGGGGCTCATATAATGAAATAAGCTCGAGATATACCGAGGTAAAAGACGAATTCTATATGCCTGAAAAATTCAGGATTCAGGATAAATCAAATAGACAGGGATCTATAGAAAGCGGAAATTTGAATCAGGAATTTTTATTGAGCGAATACAAAAAAGCGATAAAAAATTCATATCAAACATATGAAAAGCTTTTGAAAGAAGGCGTGGCTAAAGAAATGGCAAGGATGGTACTTCCGGTATCTCAGTACACTGAATTCTATTGGACCATAAATGCCAGAAGCCTGCTTAATTTCCTTAAATTAAGGATGGACTCGCACGCGCAAAAGGAAATAAGAGAATACGCAAATTCCATAGCAAAAATCTTTGAGGAGAAAATGCCCTGGACATGGGAGGCTTTCAATAAACTATATGTTAAAAAATAAAATATTTTTATTTTTGCCCCTCCTAATCTTGAGATTAAGCGCTCAAGAGATAAACAGCTCCACGCCAGTAAAGTTTTTAAATGAAAAGAAGATAGAGGTAAAAGACCTTCAAATAAAGGCGAAAATACAGGGAAGTCTATACATATCCGAAATATACGATATAGTCGCTCCTTTTGAAGGCAGAATCGATACTATAAATAATAAAGAGGGAGATTATGTTAAACCTGAAACCCCTCTCGCCCAAATGGTGAAAAAAGATGAGGCGGATTTTCTGGATATAGCCAGAAATAGCGATACTAAAACTCAAAAAAAATTAATCAAAAATTGGAAAGGGAAAATAAATTATTTCGATATAAACTCAAGCACGCCCGGAATTATAACAAAGATCTATGTAAGTTCCAAAGATTATGTAAATCAGGGAGACAAGTTATTTACCATAGCCACAAGAATGCAGTTGGTCGCCACCAATATCGACCCCATGCAAATTCCTCCCTCTATAGGAATGACGGCTGAGATGCATCTCTTAGACAAGAGTGAAATCAAAAGCAAATTTACTTTAAAAGAATTTATAGATTATAAAGATAAACCTTATTTTTATAGATTATGGTTTGATACAGATGATTTGAAATCTATGATTAAATCTGGAGATAAATTCGAAGGCGAGCTTATTTTAGCCGAAAGCAAAAACGCAAAAGTGGTGAAAAGAAATGAATTGATTATGAAAGGAAATAAAAGATATTTGCTGATAGAAGTGGAAACAGGGCTATTGTCTAAAGATGAAGCCGAAGTTCTGTCTCCAACTTTAAATTATTTATCTCCGCAAAAAGAGGACATATATGGAAAACCTTCAAAAAAATAAAATATTTTCAAGCTTTCTATTTTTAAGCCTTAAAAACGAATTCAGAATGCTGGTCTCAAACGAGAAAATAGCGGCAAAGCAGGAATTTGAAAATTTAATAGGCAGCTGTCAGGAAAAAATTTTCTTGAGAACATATTTTATCTCTTCCTTGAAAACCGGGGTAGATATACTATTCTGGCGAATGTCTGACGACCTTCAATTTTTACAGGAAATATGCTCAAGGACATTTTCAATAGGCATAGGCAGATATTTTGAACAGAAATATTCTTTTATAGGCATGTATCAGCTGCCAGATAATACTCAGGACAATTTATCCTATCTGCAGGCCAATTTCGGAATATATAAATATCTTCTTTTGCATCCTCTGATAAAATCTCAGACCTGGTATGAGATGACTTCTCAGGAAAGAGAGAGACTTATGAACGAAAGGGCCGAAGTCTTGAAAAAATATCAGGATATAAAAGAAAATTTTTTCACCTCTTATGGAATAGACGATCAAGATATGATAGTGGCAAGGGAATCAAAGAATATGGAAAATTTGATATCGGCCACAAAAGAATTAAGAAAACAGAGAATTAAAAATTACACAGTTGAAGACAGGCCCGTCTTTTTGGGTATAGGCAGAGATCTAAGGGATATCTTGGACAGTTTAAGTTAGACTTAAAGATATATTTAATTAGCTTTTTAACAAATGGAGGTTTTATGAAAACCATAGGACTAATTATGGCAGGAGGCAAAGGCGAAAGGCTTTATCCCTTGACCAAAGAAAGATCCAAACCTGCCGTCCCCTTCGCGGGCAAATACAGAATAATAGATTTCGTTCTTTCCAACTTTGTAAATTCTGGAATATACGCAAACTATGTCCTGGTTCAATATCTATCTCAATCCTTGATAGAATATCTTCGCTCCAATTGGATTTCAAACGGCATAACAAAAGACCACTTTATAACAGTAGTGCCGCCGCAGATGCGACTTGGCGAGATGTGGTATAGAGGAACGGCTGACGCTGTAAAACAAAACCTCAATCTTATAAACGATTTCGCGCCGGATTTAGTCACCATATTCGGAGCCGACCATATATACAGAATGGATATAAGACAGATAATAAAATTTCACACGGAAAATAAAGCAGATGTGACTATATCGGCTATAACAGTGCCGATAAAACAAGCCAATAGATTTGGCACTATAGTAGTGGATTCGAAAAACAGAGTGATTGGTTTTGAAGAAAAGCCTAAAAACCCGAAACCTCTGCCATCCAACTCGAATCTGGTCTATGCCTCTATGGGCAATTATATTTTCAACTACGACGCTCTGGTCAAGATATTGCACGAAGAGAGCTCTCACGAAGAAGCTCTCGATTTCGGAAAGACCATACTCCCCTCTATTCACAAGAGATATAAAGTCTTTGCCTATAATTTCAATTCTCAAATGCTTCCGGGCGTCAAAAACTATGAAGAGAAAAATTACTGGCGAGATGTGGGCACCATAGAATCTTTCTGGCAAGCGCATATGGATTTGCTTGGTCCAAAACCAATTCTTGATTTAAACAATAAACACTGGCCTATACATTGTTCGCAACATCATTCGGCTCCTACTAAGGTCATAGAATCCAATATACAGGACTCTATGATCTGCGACGGCTCGGTTATAATTCAATCTTCATTGAAAAGATGCATAATCTCATCTGAGGTTATAATACATGAAAAATGCCAGTTAGAAGACTGCATAATAATGGACGGCTGCGAGATTAAAGCTGGCTCAAAATTAAAAAAAGTGATAATAGACAGATTCAATACCTTCGAACCAAAGACAATGATAGGGTTTGACCCTGACAAGGATTCTCAAAACTATTACATAGACCCGGATGGGATAGTGGTTATACCAAGAGGCATCTCCAAATGGCAATGGTAATATGAAAAATAAATTTTTTACTCTACACGGACATTTCTATCAGCCGCCGCGTTCTAATCCCTGGCATTTGACCATAGAAGCGGAAAATGCGGCAAGTCCATATCATAACTTCAATAGGAAAATAACGGATGAATGCTATGGTCCGCTTTCGATAAAAAAAATCAAAAAATCGGATATGGACTTTTATATCTCTCTTTATTCGCTCATAAATTTCAACTTCGGACCCACCCTGCTTTCATGGATAGAAGAACATTATCCAAATTTATATATAACTTTAATGGAAGCGGATAAAATATCTCAAAAAATTTTCGCCTCTGGCAATGCTATAGCTCAACCCTACAATCACAGGATAATGCCGCTTGCAAACGAACACGATAAAAGACTTCAAATAAAGTGGGGAATAGAGTTTTTTGAAAGCAAATTCAAAAGAAAACCTCTCGGGATATGGCTGCCAGAACTCGCTGTGGACAATGAAACTCTAAATATACTAACCGACTTTGACCTGAAATTCACCATATTATCTCAAGGCCAGGCTAAAAAATTCAAGTTAAAAGATAAATGGGAAGAAAATAAACTGGATACCATATTTAAACCATACAGATGGCTTAACACGAGAGACTCGAATAAATCTATAACGATATTTTTTTACGACGACTACTTGCAAAAAATAATAAATACAGAACTTAAAAATACTGAAAAATTTTATCTTAGAATTTTATCTAAATATAGCGTAAATAGTGAAAAAGAAGCCATATCCATAGCGACAGACGGCGAGATTTACGGCCATCACATAAAAAATGGCGATCTCTATTTATACGAATTAATAAAAAAAATCCTTTCTGAGAAAAAAATAGAGCTGACTAATTATTCTCTGCTCCTTGAGAAATTCAAAGATATAGATGAGGTTTTGATAGCGGAGAATACATCCTGGTCATGCCCGCACGGCATAAAGAGATGGAAAGAAAATTGCGGTTGCAGAATAAATCCTGTCTTAAAAAACCAGAACTGGCGAGCGGAACTAAAATTTATCTTGGATGAAATTTCCGAGAAAGCCAACAGATTCTACTATAAAGAGGCGATAAAATATTTCACAGATCCAGAGAAAACTCTTTTTGATTATATTAAATGCCTGATAAACAAAAATCCGCATTATATACTCAGTTTTATAAAGGCCAATTCGGATAAAAATTTAACACCAGACGAAGTAAGAAAAGCCCTGTTATTGCTTGAACTTGTAAAAAATTCGCAACTATCTCTTACAAGCTGCGCTTTTTTCTTCGATGATATAACTTCAATAGAGCCTTTAAACGCCATAAAATTCGCCATAAAAACAGCCGAGATAGGCGAAAAAGTAGGGCTTGAATTAAACTATCTCATAAATGAAATTAAAAAAATCAAATCCAATTTCCCAAAAATAAAAATGGAAAACATAGTAGAAGAGCTGAGATTAAAAAATAATTATCCATACCCCATACTGATTGAAAACTTATATTTACATCTTCTTGATTACAGATATCCTTTCAACAGACATATAAATTACAGATTTAAGATGTTTAAAGAAAGCAAAAAAGGCGATTTACATTTCTTTCAGGTATCCATAGCCGAAATGAATACTCTGATAAAGCAGGATTTTTTTATAGAAATGCAGGAAATTGCCGATAATAAATTCTTTAAAATACGAGAAGATAAAATAAGCGAGTTTGAAACCAATATAGAGAAAGCGTTGAATAAAAAGTTAGATTATAGAAATATACTCGATAAATCCATATTATCTGAAGAAGCTTTAAAGATAATAGATATATTCACTTCTCAAGACAAGAAAAAAATTCTAATAAAGGAATTGCTTAAATCCGCCAATAATTTAAACGGCGATTTCAAAAACACGATAAAATTTTATGAACTCTTAAAAAATAATCTATCCGAAGGCGTAAGAGAAGAGGAGATAGCGTTTTTATATGAGATAATACAAATAACTCTGCCGGAAATATATATAAATTATAAAAACTATAAAAAAGAGTCGGAGGAGATATTGAAAATTATAAAAAAACTGGAAATAAATAAAATTCTCTGGAAATATGAGATGATGAGAGATGAGGTTATATGATAACAAAGAAAATAACGCTTAAAAACAATGAAGAGATACTTAATATCTTAGGGCCAAACGATATCAACCTCAGAAGTTTCGAGAAATCATTCAGAGTGAACATCTATGTAACCCATGACGAAGAAAATGGAAGCGCCGTTTTGGATATAAAAGGAAAAAACTCCTCGGTAAATAAAGTGGAAAGGGAGATAAAAAATCTGATAGAGACCTATTATTTCTTGACCAAAAGCGAAAAACAGACCAAACAGATAGAACAGGAAAAGCAGGAAGAGGAAACTGATTTCACAAACGGCATAGTTTATAAAACAGAGCTGGGCAGAAATATAGAACCCAAAACCGAAAATCAAAAAAAATATGTAAATCTAATAAAAGAAAACGATATAGTAATAGCTATCGGACCTGCAGGCACAGGCAAAACTTTTCTCGCCACAGCCATGGCTTTAAGGGCATTAAAGAAAAAAGAAATAAAAAAAATAGTTCTTACAAGGCCAATAGTGGAATCGGGAGAAAGGATTGGCTTTTTGCCTGGCGACATAAATGAAAAAGTAAATCCATACTTGAGGCCTCTTTACGATTGCCTATTTTCCTTGCTCGGCCATGAAAAATTCAGCATATACAAACAAGAAGACATAATCGAGACCGTGCCTCTTGCCTATATGCGAGGACGAACTCTGGAAAATTCATTTATAATCTTAGACGAAGCCCAAAACACCACGCCAGAACAGATAAAAATGTTTTTAACGAGAATCGGGCTTTTCTCAAAGGTAGTAATAACCGGCGATATAACTCAAATAGATTTGCCGGATAAAAACTATTCAGGTCTCATACTTGCAAGGCAAATACTTAAAAATATAGAGGAAATAAAATTTATGGAATTTGAGAAAAGCGACATAATAAGGCATCCGCTTGTAAGCAAAATAATAGAAGCTTATGATTTATGGGAAAAGAAAAAATCAAAGTAAATTTTTATAATAAAACACGCTATAATATAAAACCATTAAAGAAAAAGATTAGTTATATCTTTGGTAAAATATTTAAAACTGAAAGGAATATAGAAATAAATCTAATTTTTGTAAATAAAGAAGAGATAAAAAAAATAAATATTAAATATCTCAAAAAAAGAAAATTCACCGATGTAATAACTTTTAATCATAAAGTTGACATAAAACTTAAAAATGAATATCTGCCTTTTGGCGATATATATATATGCCCGGAGATAGCCAAAGTTAATGCAAAGAAATATAAAATAAGTTTTTATTGCGAATTATACCTTCTCTCTATACACGGCGCCCTTCATCTCAAAGGCTGGCGAGATTACAGTAAAGAAGAAAGAAAAAAAATGTACAAAGAGATGCTTTTCTGGTCAAAGAAATAATTGTTTACCTATAAAGTTCCAATCAGCCATATCTTCTATTCCTTCTATCCATTCCAACTCTTTCTCTTTCAAATCCCCCTTTCATAAAGCGAAAATCCCCTCTGTCCCCCCTTTACAAACCCAAACTCACTAATTTTTAGGGAATAACTCAATATTTTCAAAAAAAGTAATTAAAAAATGAGCAAAATTTCAAAATCCCTCTTTATTCCCTCCCGACGTTACGTCGGGGGGGGGATATAGGGGGATTTCAATTGCTTCTGTCATCGCTATCGAAGCGATTTCATCTTGCATATCAAAAATAACTAATGGCTGTTAAAGAGACTGCTTCGAGAGCATTAGCAAGCAGTATACTCGCAGTGACTTTGTTTAGTCATTACGAGCGTAGCGAAGTAATCTCACCACAAAAGCTAAACTCTTCTATCGCTTCTACTACTTCCATACCCTCTATGGCTTCCATCCCTACTTGCACGATAGCGTTTCTTTTATATAATCTTGAGTTATCAAATATTTATTTTCATAACAATACCAGAGACTCTCTTTTTTAAATCCGCTATAGCCAGCTCTATTTCCTTTCCATAAAACAGTGAAATTTTCTAATTTATCGCCAGGCCAAACCTTAACGACATTATCAGCTTTAATATCAGTCCATAACGGCGCAAAAATTTTGGCATTCTTATATCTGTCTATAATTTCTTTATAATTTCTATTATCTATTTCGGAAGTGATAAAAATGAAATCTATATCTTTTAAGCCATAATATGAAAGTATTTTATCTACTTCCTCAGCTTTTAGATAAAAAGGATTTATAAAACTTACCTTTCCATTATAATAAATGATGCCAGATTTATTTTTTGACTTTGAAAAATTTGACTTGAATTCGCCGCTTTTAATTTTAGTTGAAATAAAAAAGAAAAGAAGAGAAACAAATAAATATATATATTTTCTTTTAAATTTAAATAATGGATAGTGTAGAATTATAAAAATCGATATTATTAGAAAAAAATATGAAAATAAATTTAGATTATACACCTCTATCGCCGAATATTTCAAACTGCCAAAAAAACAAACCATTTTAATAAG